>Ga0123355_10015393_pt1 | contig 12013 bp, 9 predicted proteins | sample TergutEmb28metaG_3_FD_89872 | JGI IMG/M metagenome (GOLD analysis project Ga0123355, IMG submission 89872) | Embiratermes neotenicus P1 segment gut microbial communities from Petit-Saut dam, French Guiana - Emb289 P1 | ecosystem: Host-associated > Arthropoda: Insects > Digestive system > Gut ... | reverse complement strand
TACACCCTGTGTATTTCAATGCTCACACTACCAACCAGCTGTATCAGTGGGAACAGAAGATACGTCATGTGTATTGCAATGCTCACACTACCAACCAGCTGTATCAGTGGGAACAGAAGATACATCCTGTGTATTGCAATTCTCACACTACCTCGTATCGCAGTAACAAGTTACACCATTCACTGACCAACACACCAAAGCTAGTGGACTGCAAGAAACAGTTTCTTGTTACTGGGCTGTCACTCAGGGTCAATACCTGTTTGTACTCCCTTTAAACACTGTCGACAAACTGCATCGGAAAGGGCATTTATAAAACAAATCTATTAACCCACGAGGATAAGACTGACAGCACTATTACCGTCTGACTTCGGTCTGCTTCAGTGTACACTCTGGAAACTGCTTCGGTAGAATACATTTGTAGCCCAACTATCTTCCTTCAGGAAAAAAAAATGTGGTTATAAGATTATGGTATAGGTGTGTGTATGTATGTGTGTGTGTATATGTGTATGATGTGTGTATGTGTGTGTGTGTGTGTATGTGTATGATGTGTGTATGTGTGTGTGTGTGTGTGTGTGTGTGTGTGATTAGGCTCCGTTAGTCCGGTAGACCTAAACGAACCAAAAGGAACTGGCACCGAATGATCGTGCCAGTTCCTTTGGTTCGTTTAGTTCTACCGGACTAACGGAGCCTAATCACACACACACGACAGGAAGTGACAAATGACAGCTGTCAGATAAAATAAGACCCCGCAGTAAAACTAAAACTATGCATCTACATTTGTGTACCACAAACTTAAGGGTACTTTCCTGTCCTTGGGCTTTTGCGGAAGGCGTTGCAATGCGTGAGATCGGTTTTAGGGATTAGGCCGATTATAGGGATGAAGATTAATAACCAAGAGCCTGCTGCTCTGATTATAGGGGTGTTTACTGTACACAGTCTCTGAGCTGCCGTCTTTTAAACGTGCTGGAGCTCAACCGATTACCAAAGTTTACCCAGAGATAATGTACTGTATCTGCTGACCGGAAAGGCTGTCCGAAGAGGTGGACTTACTTGACACGATTTCAGGATGAAGGCACTCAACTCTTGTGCCCTTCAACCGAACTAAACAGTGTCCCATTCCGCTAGACTGTAACATTATCATCGAAGCCTAGAGAACCTCAAATCTAACCTACGGCTTATTTATTTTAGAGGAGACAACATCTGGCAGGGGGCTGTCGTTGCAGATAATACACGCACAGACATGGAAGTGTTAACTTTTATTATCAAAATTGAAGTAACAAACAAATCAGTACACGTTTGGCAACAATCAATATATGTACATAAACATGACCAGATTCAAAAAACCTACATATGAAGAACTGAAATACAAACATCGTTTCCACTTCGTTTCAGTCCTAAATACAGCAACAAAGGCACAAAAAAATAAAACTTTTCCCACTGCTTCATTACACATCATGCCACGAAGACGTACGGGGGAAGTGGGGTATGGCTCCACGCTTTATTTTTTTCTAATTTCAGTACCGGATGAAGTAGACTGATCACCTACAAGCCCCCAGTGTTGTAAGCTGACAAGTACACAAAATAAACAATTATTTTTGAATGACAGTTTTTCTTGCATAAAATATCATTTACTACCTTAATTGGGCTCCACGTAGGTGACGTTATGTGAACAGCATAACAACACCGCTGTACAACGTGTTCAAATGTCCGCTCTGTGATGGTAGCTCAGTCTACTCAGATCACAAAACGGCAATAATGGGGCAACTGTCAAACGAAGTCAATCTCCGTCGCGACGTAGTCCAGACCCTAAAATGCCCCTCGGCTTTGTCTGTAACTGTTAAAACTGACACCAGTACCCGGGAAGAGACGCGTCGGAACCAAGAAGCTGCCGCCACTTGGGAAAGGTTTGAGAGAGATCGGGCCATTGGATTTCACACCCGGACTGAAGACTGGCCTCTGAGGCTTCGGTTGCTGGTACAGTGTGTTGTGCGGTTTGAATCCGTCGTTTGTTAGCGAAACAGACGGCTGTTGATCGTCTACAAAGTCGGGCTCCTTTCCCTCGTACACTGCTCGTGGAATGGTTGTGTAGCTCTGTAGTTCCTTGGGGATAGGGTTGTAGGCTTGTTGCGATATGAGAACAAAGTTGGGTTCAGTGTTTATAGTTGCAGGGGTAGGGACCCGTGAATGCTGATAGGCAACCTGAGGCACCCTGGAACTGTGTTGAGTTTGTGGGTTTATTTGTGCGGAAACAAAGGGAATTTCTTTATGGATGAGGGGATGCACAACATGATATGGTTGTGGGGATGCTACTGGCTGATTGCTGTAGATCAAAGGAGAAGGTGGCGCCTGGATGAACTGCAAACCGGTGTAACCGCCCTGATGGAGGAAGACTCGTGGACCTGTCGGTAGGCCCTGGTGCTGGGGTGTGACGTAACTGACGTCTGGCACGATTCCCGGATAGTTCCCAGTAAGGCCGCTGCCTGGCAGGTACAGCGCCACAATGCCGCCTGCCGGTGGAGGCTGGAACTGCAACTGTGGCTCATAAGCGGGAAGTTGCTGTTGTACCGGATGGTCAAGCTGTTGAGGTTCTGTGTAATCTGCAACGTTGGGTTGCTCAAGGGGCTTGATTTGCTGCTGCACTTGGGGCTGTTGTAGCACCTGTTTCCCGCGTAAGTTGTCCCGCTCAATGTCTTCAAGTTTTACTTGTTTTTCAACTCCCAGCGTAAGATCCGCAGAGAGGATGATGACCAGCAGTGTTGTGGACGCAATCTGGAACAAAGCAGTACGAACAATAACAAACCGACATTTTGCGTGGCCCGGAACAGAATGAGAAATTCCTAGGCACCAGCTGTCACGAAAGAAGTATACACGGGAAATGGCCTATAATATTTCAAAATGCACCAATTCCTTTCCAGCCATCTTCGCGTGTGAGTTTTGCAAACAACATGCGTCCCTTACTAATGTCAAGCTGAACCTCTACGTCATAAAAGCCGCTAAATGAATAAACCATCGCAGAGAAAACTCCAAAAGTCCTGATATATATATATATATATATATATATATATGATTCAGGACGAAGAAACATTGGACGACCGAGGAAGAGATGGAGGGACCAACTTCATCTTGAGGATCACGGAACAGGAAACACGCCTAACCCTTCAGGAACATGATGATGATGATATATATGATTCTCTGTACGTGGTCCTGAAGGTAATCCGAGTAAAGGTCCAACAGTGAAATCTGAATGCAGGACAAGGCCATGAAGGGTGAATTTATGAAATGGCATCATGCATCACTGCAAACGTGCTGTGTATCTAAAATACTGTCAACGCATGTCAAATCTGACACACTACGACGATGACCTCCATTTTCAAAACAGTATGATTTAAAGAATACGTTATTGGGCACAAAGTGTGCAGATTGTGAGGCAAAGTATTTGCTGGAGCGAAAGGGATTTTTATATGATGGCATCTCGTAGCTCCGGAATCGGAGTGATTTCATAACTGTTCGTATGCCATCTTCGCCTGTTTTACCTATCACAAGTCAGCACTCATGAATTTAAAACCCAGAAGGAGGAACAGAGCGAAGGAGCCACACAACTGAAGGTACACAAACGTGGTATCTTCACAATGTTCCTGGAATCAATTTATTTCTGAGAAATAAAAAGAGTGAGATTATTTCAATTAAATTTCCTTCAAACCAATCCCCTTGTGCAACTATATACTTTGGAAACAATCCTGGAAGCCATTTTGCGAAAGCCTTTTCATCTCTTCCTTCGCATTCTTAATGATGTCAGTAGCATCGTAAGTCATCCCTTCAATGTTGATTTCAGTCGAGAGGACAGGTAAAAATCAGCTGGAGCCAGGTCGGGAGATTGGGGGATGCTCCAGATTTGTCACACTCTTCTTTGCTAAAAAAAAATCCTTGACCAAAACCGACCGGTGTGCTGGAGCATTGTCGTGAAGGAGAAACAAACTGCTGGTTCTCAGTTTTTGGGGGCGTTTCCTTCTGACCATATCCCTAAGGCAACGAAGGATATCAACGCACATTTCTAATTCACAACAGCAATTCCTGTAAATTATACCAGCAAATTCCGGGAACGTTTTGAAGCCACTTAGTATATTTTCTAACATGAGGCCTCCGAGGGGGTTGGTAACCAACTGTCAATGCACGTCGTGAAACATCACAAAGGAGCGAAACCCTCAATTACGCCGCGGAGGAAGCCTGAAATTTCACATTTCCTATCTTGTCTGGTTAGAAAGTAACCTTCAATAACCCTCGGCGTACATTACAGAAATTTAAGAACTCAGAAATAACAAAGAACGCCAGGTTTCAGCTTGAAGTAATGCCAGTCACACTGGATTGGTACAGCTGTAATCTGGTATAGGCTACATGTTTCTTGAAAAAGGCGGAAGAACGTGCACACCCGTTGCCGTCCGAACTGCAGCTTTTCACAGAGAAAGGAAGCCTCTGGCCACTGTTCCTTTCACTTCCTCCAGTCACTCCCCAGCAAACCCACGATGTGTACGATAAATTGTATTTATGTAGGCCTATTACAGGTTTTTGACGCCATCACAGGTGTCCGTCAAGCAGGCCCAACCCATAACCCCTAAGTTCGTTTCACTGCTACACCGTCCATTAAACGATCACGAAGTCACTGAATTTCATACAGCATTCTAGAAGTTCTGCGAAGAGTATATGAAGCCTGATTTCCTGCAAAAGCTTCAGTACATTCGGACAGTCAGTCAGGGTTCTTTTGGAAAGGGTATGTAGGCAAACACAACTATGTCGAAAAAGATGTTTAATGACTATACTAGACAACTACATGTTTCGGCCTTTACTGGCCATCTTCAGGTTCTCTTCAAGATCTTAAGTGCTCTTGAAGAGAACCTGAAGATGACCAGTAAAGGCCGGAACATGTCGTTGTCTAGTATAGTCATTAAAACATCTTTATCGACATAGTTGTGCTTGACTACACACCCTTTCCAAATTTCACACCCACACAACGAGGATGACACACTTCCAAGTTTCAGGGTTCTCTGCAGTCTCAACACAGCTGCATCCGTGTGTATTCATTACAATACTCAATTCCGCTAAACGTTTCTGCAACTGTCTGGCCAACAACATGCTTAGTTAACGTAAAATGGCAAACTGCAATGCAGCGTTTTAAATTATAAAATAATAAATAAGTAATAAATAAAATAAAAATAACATGCAATTAAAGATTCTTCACAAATCACTCCAACAATCTGTTCGTAGGATAATCGCATTATTGCGTCGTCCTCGCCTGTGCTTGTTTGGTTTTCGACACTCGTAATACTTTCGTTACAAACAATTGTGCCTACTCACTGGCACCGTCATCACATTCAATTACACGACGAGGCGGTGGAATACGAATTGTAAAGACGTGTTATTTCGAAAGCCTATGGCCGATATAATGAAGTCCTGGTCTTCCATAAACCTGCTTACAGTTGCAATGGTGTCATCATGTAACTGTTCCAATTTTGTGTGCTTTTCTTTTCTTAAACACATAACGGTACATTTACTGTTTACAATGTTCAACGTCGAATAGAGTACCGGAAATACAGCATACTCCGTCATAATGTACATACCCGTTACTTACATCTGAATGGTTTCAGTTTGTAAGACACAACATGACGCAAAATTATTTAATTCCACCATATGGAGAGGTCATAAAGTTTGGCGTTAAGTTCCCACTGACACACTTTCTCAATACGTTAGGTCTGCCCGATATGATCTCAAAAATCGGCGACGTCGCTACGATTTTAATTCGTAAAACAGTTCCTATAGGAAACAAACTCCATAATATTTTCGAACTTACGCAATTACGTTCTCTCAAGTATACCATAAACAAGACCCGAATACACACAGTGCCTATGTTATGTTCCGAACATACAGAAGCCCACAGTTCACTTGGCGACCCTATGTAGTGTCCATCCAACCTCAGAATCTCTCTTGGCAATCACACAGGCGTACGTAGTTACTGAAAGCTGGGTAACGCAACTGGTTCAGAGGTGACTGACAGGAATACACACAAGCATTTGGAGTTCAGATCACACAACTATTCTTATTCGAAGTAAGAAGTTAGTGATGAAGCATATTCGAGACTCGGTAGTTTGTAAATCTACCCTCGACAAAGCAATGACTTTTCAAGACCATTTAGTTAACACGTGACTTCGGTCTGCTGTCTAGGTATTACAACACCTGCAAGTGTCATTTTGTTACATCCTTATACCTTACATAAAGCTCAATCAAAATGTGCCCAAGAACGCGAAACATACACGCAGGTCCATTTACACCCTTAGGAAAAACGGCTCTTAAAAGGCAAATTTGTCCCTGTGCATGACATGAAGGTACTTAGGTGGAGTAAGGTATATCTGTGTTCATTGGTAACCGTGGCACTAGATAGAGGCAAATGGTCAGTTTTACACCCCAGTTACTTTACCCTCAGTACCCACTAGGGGGCTGAAAATGGCCGTTAAAACAAATCAAAATAAACGAAACTTAGAACCCTGCAAGGCAATATGTCTATTATATACAAGAATGCTATGTGTACACAATAAGTGGCTTCACGTAATTGAAGTAATAATACAGAAATAAATTATCAGCTGTAATAAGATCATAGGATTAAAAATGAGGTAAATTTTTGTACAAAGTAAAAAGCAAGTGGGAAAATTAAAATTGAGGTGGCAAACCGTGGAACGTGTAGAGAAAATTGGAAAAGGGGAAATGTTTGTATATAAACTTAGATGAGATGAACATCTGAGAGAAGATAGTAATTAATTTAGATATATTTTAACCTTTCGTGTTAATTGTAACGGACGTGCACTGGCAAAAAGCCTATGTATCAGCTACATTCCAAGATGTAAACGAAACTCATGTAATAAATCTTTAAAGTGAACATTGGGTCTTATTAACATTGGGTCTTATTAACATTGGGTCTTATTAACATTTCCCGAAAGACTCAAAGAAAGAGTGAATTACAATTAGCCTACGCTTCGTTAGGGTCTTGCTAAGTGTGTGGTTCAGCACGAAGCAAAATATATACGCATCACAAATGTTAAATACAGTACACCAGAACTCAAAGAACGTAAACACAAGGCAAAATCTTTCGAGAAAATTACGGTGGGTCAGCCGCTAGCGTGCAGACGCAACATTTCGAACACGAGTCGTACGTTCGCAGCATCCACAGGAAGAAACGACAAAATCGTTTCCGGTTAACACGCGCCAAATTCCAAGCTAAAGGTCTTCTACGCTGTGATGCCGTGTGTTTTGGTAGATGGGTACGAGAGTTTCGGAGGGACGTGGTGCTCAGTCTTAAAAAAACATTGTTAATCATCTACCAACCAACACGGTGTCACATCCTAGAAGTCAGTAACCTTCAGACTAACAGCCGCGAGAACAATTTCACCTGTTCGCACTGCGAACAATTTTGTTCTGTCACTCTTTTACTGTTCAAATCGAAAAGTACAACACGTTAGTCGCACAACTAACTGCATTGCGCAGTCCTTCTTGAGAAACCAACAGCTGCTTAGCCAGCCCAGAAATCCCCCGCATTTTATACTCTGCAAAGTTTCATGGCCGTTTTCACAAGAATAGCCACTCTCCCTATCCTAAGCCAGATCAATCCAGTTCATGTCATCCCATGTCTTTTAAGATCTATTTCCATAGTACCCTCCCCAACCACGTCTGGATCTTCCAAGTGATTGCTTTCCTTTAGGTTTCCCCGCCAAAACCTACATGTACTTAACCACAATAGGGGCAGCGTTCCCTGGATCTGATCGCCAGAATATCTGGTGACAAGTCAACTCATGAAGCTCCTCATTGTGCCAGTCGGCTTCCTGTTAATTCTTCTCACTCAGACTCAAAGTATATTCCTCAGCTCCCCATTCTCAAGCATCCTCAACCTACGTCCTTCCCTTAGTGCGAAAGACCAAGTTTCACACTCACATAAGACAAAATTAAAATTTTCGGTATTTAATCTTTATAGTCTCTTATAGCAAACGAGAGCTAAAATATTATAAGATGAATTGTATAAACCTACTTTCAAATAGTGGAACAATTCCAATATTTGGGAACAGTCCGAACGAGTCAAGGTTCCACTCAGAAAGAAATTAAGAGCCGACTGAAATCAGGGAATGTTTGCTATCATTCGGTGCAAAATCTTTTGTCCTCCGGTTTGAAGTCAAAAAATTTAAAGACTAAGATAACAGAACTGTAATTTTGTTTGTTGTTTTGTATGGGAGTGAAACTTGGTCTCCCATACTGAGGAAAGAACACAGACTGAGCGTGTCAAGAAGTGTGTTGAGAAAGATATTACGAGGTGACATGACAGTGGAGAAGACTACGGAATGAGGAGCTTCATTATATGTACTGCTCACCAAATATTATTCAAGCGAACAAATAAAGAAGAATGAGATGGCCGGGGTATGTAGCACGTATGGGGCAAGAAGCACTCGAGGAAAAGAGACCATTTGGAAGAGCCATGAGTATATAGGAGGATAATATTAAAATGGATCTTCAAGAAGTGTGAAGGTGGCGTGAAGTGGATTGAACTGGCTCAGAACAGGGACAAGTGGCGATCTCTTGTAAATGTGGTAATGAAACTTTATGTTTTTTTTTAATGCGGGGAATTTCTTTAACCCTTTTGACGCCTAACGACCCCTATAGTGGTCGTACTGCACCGCTAACCTCTAAACGTTGCATTTTATATATTTATTCAACAAATACAGGTACTGAATATTTTAAACACGGTATATACTCTCCGTTTTTCTTCTCTCTTCAAAATGCAGTTTGTTTCATAATTCTAACGTATTCGTTTCATGTTTTATTCACATTTTACATACAGAGTGTTCTAAAATTTAAAAAAAAAAATAATAATTCCGGCGCCAAACGGTTAATAGCTGAGAACCTGTTAGCTTCTCAAGAAGGACTATGTTCCATGGAGTTAGAATGGTATATGCCTGTACGTAATGATTCTTTCTTAGCGAGCATTGCTGTCAAGCAAATCAGACTAAAAATGTGCATTAGAACAAGAAGGAGATCACGCCATGAGCAATAGTCACGACTCTTGTGCAAGCAACGGGTTTACGAGGACATCATCTGCTGCGGTTCTCGCACCTGTCTACCGGTTACGTCATACGTACATCACGCTCAGAACTGTCAGAACAACAGTTATAGCCTATTAGACAACGAGGCAGTGGATCTTAACAAGGCCAAAACTCGTTCCCAATCACCAGTAACATGAGACACTATTTCATTTATGTTAGGAGTATGGCCGGCGAAGCTATTCGTGTTTGGTTACGTACAAAAAACTGATCCGAACACGAAGGCATATACTGCATGGTGTACACACGGGACGCAGTTGGTGTTACATACATCTCACCCAGCCACACTTAGTACATTCCACATACACATCATCCGAGGCGTGTTTCCAAAACAACACCTTGTGCCCCAATCAGTGCTTTCCACAGATAAACAATACACTGATCCCCCCGTTATACGAGCAGTCAGCTTACAAGACGCACAGATTAATACCTGTCTTGCAATTTAAGGGCCAATTTCCGCTTTACAAGCCCCTTTCTCTCGCAAACCGATTGTTGTTCCCGGCGTTTCTCCGCCTTGCTAGGTTCACGAACTTGTCGAGTGTGCAGAACGGACGGTGTCCGTGAGCGATCCGCGCAGAAGCAACAGCAGCAGCACTGCAGCGTCTCTAGTCATCGCAGGTTCTATGTGAAGTTTGCTCTTTCGGCGTTATCATTTTGCACGGATTCAATTTTAAGGAATTTGTGTCTATCACATTTAGAATCAGGGCGGTATTTGATGTTTCTGCACATTATAGTGATTTAGAATGTTACTTAAATATAGTGTGGGCCGGGATAGCTCAGTCGGTGTAGCGACTGGCTACGGGCTAGACGATCCGGGGATCGAATCCCGGTGGGGGCGAGATTTTCCGCTCCCGTCCAGATCGGCCCTGGGTCCCACCCAGCTTCTTATACAAGGAGTACCGGGTCTTTCCTGGAGGTTAAGCGGCAGGGTGGTGGCGTTGACCACCCACCCCCATCAAGCGCCGAGGCTAGAGAAAGAGTATAACTATACCTCTACTCCCCCTCTGGGCCTTCGTGGCCTGTTCTAGTGTGAACTTCACTTTAATTAAATATAGTAACTGACCAACGTCCCGTATTTCTCTTTCAAGGACGGCTGTCTGTTGTACTAAGGTAAATTCCGTGTGTCTGGGGAGAAATTTTTGATCTCTGAAAGAAATTAAAATTTATAAAATGAGAAGTAATGAGAAACCAGTTTTCGTTGTAGATCTTACGAGTAGTTTTCGAGGAATAAACCGAGGAATTACTGGATCCAACCTAACCTAACCTTACATCTACTCTGCTATGGTTTCGAGGCTATGCACGCCATGAAGACGTATGGGGAAATGAGGGAATAACTCCACTCATTCTAAACACAGGCACGAGATGTAGGTACGTGGTCAACTTCACGCCCACGCTGCTTTCTCTCCGGGGAAAGCGTCTCAGGTTCCCGCTGAAGAGGAAGCTGGGTGTGTCCAGAGCCGGTCAGGCCGCTCTGCGGCAGAGAAAAGCTCTTACCCCGCCGGGTATCGAAGCACACCTCTTCGGCCTTCCAGCCCGTTACACAGTCACGATACCGACTGAGCTAACCCTTTCTCTGCATAGCCACACATTAAAATCCTTTTAACAAACACAAATAATATGTTTATTTTTCTACAATTAACCGCCATTTGAAACATTACCTGAAGAAGTTAGGAAGTGGATGCGTAGCGTAACAATTCTGTGTCCGCTTCTTTCTCCTCATTCACGCGGAAAGTCGCAATATTTTATGAAAAAAGTTCACTACGTACGAAATGCATGGATTATTTTTCAATGCGTCTATTCTTCTAGAAATTTTCCAGACCCGGGGGGAAAAAAATACGCTGCGTAACATCCCAGAAGAGCGAACGTCTGTAGTTTAACGTTAGTTTCATTTCTGTTTACCGTATGGTCAAAACAGTTTCTTTCCGAGACATCAAACACTTTTTTTCTGATTCTCCTAAGCCGACTCCTATATTCAGAACGCAATGTTACATTCTGCACGTGTCTGCAATAACAATATGTACTGTCAACCTTACGTCGCCGCCTTTCGGTTTCCCAGTCACAATTTGAATATGTTTAGCTCACTGCAGATAGGCGACCTGCTCACTTCATTTATGTAAATACCCTAAGATAATTCAGTGTTCAGTGCAAGCCATAAAGTTCCAAGATGGTCAGATACATCTTTTCAGCCCTGTTGTCTGTTAGGCCTGAGTATTTTCAACAAGCTGTCCTCAATATTCCTTAGTATCTATATGTCTCTCACAGTCTGATAGATCAGATCTGCACTCAAGAGTTCCTACGTTTTTCTCAATTGAAGTTCTTCGACAAGAATATAGCAAAGAAATATAAAGATAAGTATCGACAGAACACGTACCATTGTAGGATGTCTGTTAACAGCTGTCTCACTGCCGAACTACAACTTCTGCACTCCGGCACGAAATATATAGAGCAGTGAAGACCGGTTCTGCCCCACCTCATATGAACTGGTGCACATTTCAAGTCGCCCTTCTTAGCAATTCGCTATCATGTGATTCAGAATAAATACAATGGAAGGAGGAAGACTAAGAACGCCTTGTCCCATACTCCAGCCACAACTGCTCAAGTTCGAATATGATGTGTCAACAAGAATCATGGAACTCCTTAAGGCTGAAGGCTGAAACAATCAATTTTGCGTGCATCAAACTAAGTGTCGGAATTCTTCTATTAAATCTGGTAACAAGGACCTTCAGCGAAAGTGTATTTGTGACAACCAGATAGATAAGATGGTAGGTAGATACAACCCACAGATCCCCCCCCCCCACCCCCCCCCCCCCCCCCACAAAAAACCCACGCGCAACGACAAAGAAAAAACAATCAAAAATAAAAAACAAAACAAAAAAAAAAAAAAG
>Ga0123355_10015392_pt1 | contig 12013 bp, 12 predicted proteins | sample TergutEmb28metaG_3_FD_89872 | JGI IMG/M metagenome (GOLD analysis project Ga0123355, IMG submission 89872) | Embiratermes neotenicus P1 segment gut microbial communities from Petit-Saut dam, French Guiana - Emb289 P1 | ecosystem: Host-associated > Arthropoda: Insects > Digestive system > Gut ... | reverse complement strand
TATTGCAGTAGGCGGCTCAGCCCCAAGCTTTGAATATCTGGACGGTTACTTCTATGTAGGTAATATACCGGATTTTATATTGCCGCTAACAGGCGGGTTTGCCAATAACCGTATGCTCTGGGTGGGCGGGCTTATATTTATGCTGGGTTTTGCCGTGTGGGGTTATTGGTATGTGGATACCGCTGATAGGAAAAGGCCAAGGCCGCCACGAGAGTATAGCAAAACGGATTAATTAATGATGTGAATAAATAAGCCCGGCCTACTGAATGAGGGGCCGGGCTTGTCTAATTAATTTCTACGGCTGGTGGATGTATAAGCCATCTATATGGCAAGCAGCGTTAGCACCGCCTCAATTGGCGTAAAACTGTCGTACCAATTCGGCGTCGCCTACTATGAACATAGTTTCTTAATCCGCTGTACTACTCGTTTATTTTGCTCCGGTAGTCGGATAATTTTTTTTGATAAGCATCTGTTTTATGAAATCCACATGACTTATACTCATAGCACCATCCACGGTAAATGCAATCGGGTACGCATACACTAAAAAGCTCCGGTTCTGACTCTTTTATTTCTTCTAATACCGATTGCCAAGCTTCTCTTGTTTCTTTAGATGCCAACTGGCAAAGCCTTTTTCTTGAAATATTAATAAACGCTTGCGTATTTGCTTCAAACTCATGCTCTATAAGGCTATCTTGCGGTAAATTTCCCCTGTCTATTTTTGTACGGTCTGTTCTTTGGGTACGAACCCAATGTTCGATGCCGATCTTATGCCGGACAAAGTGAACAGATACCCAAGATTTAATATCATACCACTTGCCTTTTATTGTGTACTGTCTTATTGGAGAGTGCTCGCAAAGCAGCATTCTCCTTTTCCATCTTGACGAAGGCTCTTTTTCGCCTGCTTCCAGATGTATCGTTGTGTTTGCTGAATTTGCCACTTCTCTCCATGTGCCTTTGATACCCAAGATTTTTACTCGCATAATACCTCCGTTAAATAGCTGCCGCTAAATGCTGCTAAAATTTATTATATAAATTCTACTACCTGGCCAGCCTTGCGCGTCTTGTTCATATCTATGACTCGCTGGTTTTTAGAGCCGCGAAACTTAAGCCCTATATCTCGCAACTTGTGGATGTATGAACCATCTATCAGAAAGTCGGCCAGTGCAAGCAAAGCTTGTATATCTTCATTGCGGTGCATGGTAAGTTCTTCATATGTGTAACCTGTATAAACAGTAATGTCCAGGCCCAAACGCTTAACGGCCGTGGCAATCTTAACCAGCGCACTAGCTTGTAAAAATGGCTCCCCGCCAGAGAAAGTCACACCTTGTATTTCCCGGGTAAGAGAATCTTTTTTGCGCGCATCACGCGGTACGGCCGGCATACCCATGCCTGCCGTTGTATTGTTTCTACGCTGCGAAGTACCGGCTGCATCTTTTATCATTTTTATGACTTCGCGGACAGAGTGCTCTTCCCCAGCGCTTATATCCCAGCTTTCTGGGTTGTGGCAATGTTCGCAGGCGTTTTCACACCCTTGTACAAACACCACAACCCGTATCCCCGGCCCGTCTACAAAGCTTTCGTGGGAAAACCCCGACAGACGGATTTTTTCATTGCTATTTTCGGCTCGCCCCAGACCGTTTTCACCAGAAATCGTCTTAGTACGATTTCGGTTCAAATCGGCCTGGTCTGTCGCCAAAAGCGCGTTGAGGCGTTCGCGCTTTTCGGCTCGGCCCAGACCGTTTTCACCAGAAATCGTCTTACTCATCATGCTTTATCCGGTTTTGTTCCTCGGCCAGTTTGTAATCGTTAAACCTGTCCAGTGTAGACAAGTACCCTGTAATGCGTCTTACACGGCTGATATTTTCGCTGCCGCAGTTTGTACATGCTTTTTCGTTCAAAAGGCCGCTTGTGCCGCATTCCCGGCAGATATCCACGGGGAAATTTATCGCGCCGTAGCCCATGTCCGCATCGGCCATTGCGCGGATTAGCCGCTCATAGGCTTCGATGTTATTGCCGGGAGCGGATTCTAGCTCTACATATGAGATATGCCCGGCGTTGCAGTACTTATGGTAAGGGCCTTCTACCGAAATTTTATCCAGGGCAGTAATATCATGCTCCACAGGCACATGGAAAGAATTGGTGTACCATTCCTTGTCCGTTACGCCGGGAATCACCCCGTATTTTTCTACATCAAGGGTTGTAAACTTGCCACTTAGTTGCTCTGCTGGGGTGGCTAAAAGGGAGTAGTTGAGGCTATACTCCTTGCTTGCCTCGTCGCAGCGGCGGCGCATATGGCTTACTATGGATATCCCCAGTGCTTGGCTTGACTGGTTTTGCCCGTGGTGGGTACCGGTCAGGGCCACTAAGCATTCTGCAAGGCCAATAAAGCCTATGGTAAGGGTGCCGTGTTTTATGGCCGGCTCTATTATATCGTTTGGTTTAAGCTTCTCGCTGTCTAGGTACAGTTTTTGGCCCATCAGGAATGGGAAGTCTTTTACGCGAAGGTTTTTTTGCAGGTCATATCGGGTTCTTAGCTGGCGCATGGCAAAGTCCAGGGTTTCGTCCAGGTATTGCCAAAATTTTGCCATGTCCCTGCCGGCCCGTATACCCAGCCGCGGAAGGTTAATAGATGTAAAGCTCAAATTGCCGCGCCCGTCTGTAAGCGCAGGCCCGTTAACATTGGCAATAACCCTGGTACGGCAGCCCATATAGCCTACTTCTTCGTCGCCGAAGGTATTATTAAAGCTGGCGTCTTGGAATGAGAACGCAGGGTATAGCCGCTTGCACGCTACTTCCATTGCCAGGTGGAATAGGTCGTAATTAGGGTCTTCCGGGTCAAAGTTTATGCCTTCTTTGAGCTTAAAGCATAGGTTGGGGAAGATGGGACACTCGCCTTTGCCAAGCCCACGCCCGTATGCCTTAAGGAAACACTCTGTGATCATACGCCCGCCAGGGCTTGTATCTGTGCCTATGTTTACGCTGGAAAACGGCACTTGAGCCCCTGCCCGGGATGACATCGTGTTAAGATTATAAATGAAGGCTTCCATGGCCTGGAATGTTTCTTCGTAGGTGTGCTTTTCTACAAGTGCGATTATTTCTTCTTCGGTTGCGGTCAGGCCCAGTTCTTTTAAGTTGCTCCTTAGCATGCGGTCTTGCCGGGCGCGCTCTACTTCTACGTATACTGCCATGTCACGGTCAAAATAGGCGTAACTTTGGCCGCCATGCATGTCGTTTTGGTTGCTTTGTAGGATAATCGCGGCAAGGGCCGCCGCAGAACGTATGCTTTTGGGCGAACGTATAGTGCCGTGGCCGCTGTTAAAGCCGTCCTTAAGCATACGCCCCAATGGGATTTGTATACAAGTAAGAGTTTTGCCGTACCAGCCCAAGTCTTGGATATAGATATCCCCATCTAGATGGGCCTGAGCCTCTTCTGGTGGGAGCATCCTCTTTAAGTAATAGTTTTTGGAGGCAGCTTCGGAAATTTGCAGCACTTTGCCCGACGGCGAGTTGCCTACATTGGCGTTGTCACGGTTGGTTTCCCGGACGATGTCGGCCACAGCGTCCATAAGTTCGCTTCTGGCTTCGCGTATAGCTGTGCGCCGCTGACGATATAGGATATATGCCTTTGCCTCCTTGGCATAGCCGCCTTCTATCAGCACGGTTTCTACTAAATCTTGGACATTTTCTACCGTGAACGGTTTGTCTTTGAACTCTGCTTCCAATTTTTTTAGTACTTCTAATGTAAGTGTCATAAGAAGGCTGCGATTATCCCCTTGTTCGCCGCCTTCCGCCGCGAAGGCCTTGCTTATGCAGGCTGTAATCTTGCTTTCGTCGAATGGCACTTGCCTTCTGTCGCGCTTAATAATGTGTTTCATGGGGCACCCCTTTTTCTCTTTTGCGTTTTTTTGAGAGTAGGTTTTCATTATAATGCGGGGCGCAAATAGGGGCAAGCAATCTCGCGCAAAGAACAGATACTTAAAAATATTCCACAGGTATTGATTGCATAGATAAATTACACGATTTTAATCAACTTTACCTGGCGAACGCAAAAACGGCCAGGTTAGCCCCGGCCGTTTTAAGAAGCTATGTTCATAGGATTCACCACCGCCTCAATTGGCGTAAAACTGTCGTACCAATTCGGTGTCGCCTCCTATGAACATAGCTTCTAAGTGTATTATCCTTCTCTTTTCCTAAGCACTCGCACAGCCAGCCACAAAGAAATGGCAGCAATAGCCGCGGCTACAATTACATAAATACCTAGCCGCTCCTGCCCAGCCCCTACAGACAGGGCCACACCATAACTGGTCAAGCCGGAAGGCATAAAACGCCCCACCACAGGGATAAAATCCAAAAGAAAGATAGCAAAGAACGAACACAATCCCAATACAGCACTCATAGCTGTGCTGTTTGCCACTGTGGACCATAAAAATGTAATGGCCAGTATCATCAGCATAAACACGCCGAAGGACATAGTCCCAAACAGCACATTACCAATGCTGCCTGCATATTCGAATAAAACATAAGTGTAGGCAAAAGCAGTTAAAACTGCCGTAAACAGTGCAGCCAGCGCAATTGCGGCTGCAACGGCATACTTAGACAGTACGAAAGTTGCCGGGCTGAGACCCTTGGCCATCATGAGGTCTATTGTGCCAGTGCGTTTTTCGCGGAGTATTACCCCCATATATAGCATTATCAGGGCAATTATGCCCATCTCTGTAAAACTTGAGAAGACTTGCGCGTAGCTGTCTGTCCACACAGGGGGCGGCACTTCTATCATGATTGGCATTGCGCCTTCGGCCCCCATTAGTGCGGCAAAAATCTCACCCATAAAACGCGCTGTCAGCACACCTATAATTGCCAAAATCACAAATACACACATCATCACCAGCAGCTTCTTGGTGCGCAGGCTTTCTGTAAGCTCTTTTGAGGCGAAGGTCGTAAAGTTATTTACCGATTGTTTCATAGAATATATCCTCCAGATGCGGTGTATGAGCTCCAAAATTATCCATAGGCAAGCTATATGAGCTTAGTATTTCGGTTATAGCTTGGCTTAACTCCTGCATATCACCTGTCTTGGAATGAAGCAGGATTTCTAAGGGGTTTGGCTGCTCTTCTGCGGTAAAAGACGCGGCTCCTGCGGCATGGGTGCTAAAGGCCTTTGCGTGGCCAGGCTGGTAGAAACTGATTTTAGCTGTATTTTTGGAGTGACGCTCCTTAAGATTAACCATGTAGTCGGCGGCTAGGATTTTGCCGTTATCTATGATAAGCACATAGTCACATAGGTTTTCCACATCTGCCAAAATATGTGTGGAAAAAATAACTGTCGTATCGCTTAAGGACTGGATAATCTCCACAATATCGCGCCGACCTATAGGATCCAGGGCTGATACGGGCTCATCCATAAAAATAACAGGCGGGTTATTTATCATAGCCTGAGCTATGCCCAAGCGTTGCTTCATTCCGCGGGAATAGCCGCTTATGCGGGTGCGGGTTTTGTCCAGGCCCACTTGCTTTAGTAAGTCACTAACTCTAGCTTTACGCTGTGCTGTGGGTATGCCGCATAATTTGCCGCATAGGTCTAAAAATTCCGCACCGTTCATGTAGCCGTAAAAGTTGGGGACGTCCGGCAGGTAGCCAAAAGGCATCTCGGCTTGCGTGCCAAAGGTCTGCTCTTGTCCCATTATAGTGATTTTGCCGCTGGTGGGACGCTTTAGCCCCACCAGCATCTTAATAGTTGTGGTTTTGCCTGCGCCGTTTTTTCCTAGAAAGCCGCAACAGCAGCCTTCAGGCACAGCCAAGTTTATACTATCTACTGCTAAAGCTGTCTTGTAACGCTTGGTTAAACCTTGGGTTTCAACTGCATAGCTCATTGATATCTCTCCTGTGAGTCTTCAAGTTGTGCGGCTTTTTCTTCCAGCATGTTGGAGCCTACCGCAAAATAAACTATCGGCCCTATTAAATCCATAAGCAGCACCAGTACCAGCCAGCCCCATTTCCGGTTCCAGGGCAGGGGTTTGCGGGCGATGTTTACTATTGCCACTATAACTAATATCAGGTTTATGACAATAAATGGGGAAAGGATAAGAATTAACCTTCCGATGTTAATGTCATATAAAAAGTCCATAACTTCCTCCTTTAATTATGATTTATATTATTTGTTATGCGCTTTACCAGATTTTGAAAGCGCTGATTCTCATGTAACGGAGCAAAGGCGGGGTTGCTAGCTATGCCATCTACAAGACTTTGCTTTATAGATTTCTCATCACGGGGTGTGTCCGCCGTGCCGAAGGGCAGGTCATCAAATGAGACTTTTATTAGATTGAAGAAATCGTCGCGTTTTATCGTTATTGGTAAAAAATTATTGGTTGCAATATATACGTATTCTTCCAACATGTCCAGGGCTTTATCTGTATCTTTGTTTTGTGTGTATCCCGTCGCCGCGCTCAGGTAAAAGGGTATGACAGCTGCCGGGAAAATATCTTTTACGCCCCATAGTTTAATTGTTTCTATTGTGCGCTTGCAAATTTCTTCAAATTGCCCTGTATCATCTGTGCAAAGGGCCATATAGGATGGTATCACGCCCACTACAGATGTAATGCTATCAAAGATGCTGCTCTGCAGCTCGGTTTTTGCCTCTTTTACCTTTCCGGTCATGAGGTAGGCTTGGGACAGTAGTACTTCGTTAGAGGATGGCACTTTGTTTTTGGCGCTTTCAAACAATCTAATCACTTCATCTGGGTTGCCCAGCAAAATTTCGCAAGTGGCTATCAAATGAAGGGCCATTTGCTGAAGGTCAACGTCAGGGCTTTGCTGCTTTACGCGGATAAAAAGCTCTTTAGCTTCTGACGCTATGGAAGCTTTTTGATTTTCGTCCAAAGAAGCTATTGTGAAATTGCCGTAGTTTATATACAGTATGCCCATTTGTAGTAGTAGTGGGAAGCAAGAAAAATATTTTTTTGTTATTTCGCGGCAACGGCTCATTACATCTTCGAAGGGCTTATTTGCAAACTCGTGAGATAGTTCCTTGTAGAGCTTGCGAACGTCATCTTCTATCATCTGCGGTTCGTATCCCATAAGGTCATCTATGCTGATGTTGAAGAATGCCGCAAGCCTCGGCAGCAAAAAAATATCCGGATAGCTTTGGCTGGTTTCCCATTTTGAAACGGATGCTTTTGTTACTCCCATAAAGTTTGCCAAATCCTCTTGTGTAAGGGACTTTTCTTTCCGTTTGTTTGTTATTGTGCGGGCAATGTTGATCTCGTTCATGATGTAGCCTCCTTTTAATTTACTATAAGTATAGGCATCGGCTACAGTAGTATCAATGGATTTGCAGTTGATTTTGGTTGAAAAAATCAACTGGCGGGAAACTGTTGTTGAATGATTGAGTACTAGGTCAATGTCATCCCCTTAGATGTAGAATTGCCCCTCATATCAACAGTAACCAGTCTGTCAAAGACCCCCTGCCTCATGGCGATATAATAATATGTATTATTGGCAACGGCGCAGGCGTGGTTAGGGATTATCTCTAGCTTATCACCAATTTTGAGGTTAATCTTGCCATGATGTTTTTCTGAGACAATAATCTTGCCCACTTCTTCCGAAAGGGATTCGATAATAAAAATATCATCATCTATATTCTTAATGCGCCCATGACCCCGGATTTTACTGTTACCATGGGCACCTTTGTCTAACCCCAAACATTTTGAGCCTGCATCGATAATAAATTCTCCTGTACGGGGGGCGGAAATTACTGTTGTAAGCACGGTAAGTGCGCAGTCATCTTCTTTGGCGCATCCTACAGATATTTGCATATTGTCCATGAAAACATAGTTGCCTGGGTGCAGGCAGTTTATAGTGTCATCGTTTGCTATATGAAGGTAAGTAGGTGTGCTGCCGGAGCTTATAAGCTGCGGCATGATTCCCATATTTGCGAGTATGTTTGCGGCATTTAGCATTATTAACGATTCTTGCCGCGCTATATCTACAACGCCCTGGATATCTGTTGCGCCATATACATGCCCCGTGTGGGTAGAGATACCTGCGAATTTTATGTGCTTTAAACCGGCGATTTTGATCATAAGTTTCTCAAGTTCGTAGGGCATGACCCCAAAGCGATTAAGGCCGGAGTTGATTATAACGGTGTAATTTACATATACGTTTGCTTCTTCGGCGGCTTGATTTAACAATTCAGCCTGTTTATGGTTATCAATGCGCAGGAAGAAAGAATCACAATCATTCGCCAATTTAATAGCCCTTGTGATATTGGGATGACTGGCTACGGGGTACGCATACATAATACTTATATCTCTTTTTTCGCCGCATATGAGATTTTTATGTACGGCCTCGCATTCATCTAGTGTGCCGCAAAGGAAGCCTGTAGCACCGTGGTTAAGCTGGATACGCGCGATTTCTGTGGATTTATGGGTTTTTATCATCGGCCAAAGTTTTTTACTTCCGCCGGCGGTAATCTGGTGAAAGTTTTTTATGTTATTCTCTAGGATGTCTAAATCCAAAAGGATTGCGGGGGTCTGGATATTGTTTTTATCTATGTACATTTATTTTTGCCTCCCCGTTAAATCAGTTATGCTTCATTATATATATAAAGTCAAGATATAGAGTCAAGTGACACGGAAATCAACTTGCATCTATCGCGATAGATTAAAGTTGATTTCCGTGCTTCCCGGTTTTGGCCCTAATGGTAAAGGCGTTCGAGCCCAATGATTACGCCATTTTGACTTGTGATAAAACATAATTCCAGGCTTGACCCGGGGAAAGAGTGTATCACGCTTATTAGAAGCCGTATTCAACTCCGCCAACGCCGCCTTTACGGTCGATTTCCCGCAGCTTTTCGTCGGCGTTTTCTTGCTTGCCTTATTGGCAAGCGGCGAAAACACATCCTTAATCTGCGAGTAATCACCGTGCAAATGCGTCATTGTCGAAGTTGAATACAGATTCCTAATGTTTTGCTCATGGCTGAAAGTTGATTTCCGTGGTCAAGTGATTTTAACAATACCATTGTAATGAAAATCCACTTTTAACGTATACCATGATGTGAAGCTTGCAAGCATTCCATCACGCAACCTAAAGAAAGGAGGCGCTATGTCATCGATGACTATGGTAGTAGCGCATGAGAAACCAGCGTTAACCGATATGGACAGCCAATTGCTGGAGACGATATACCGGCAACATTACAAAAATGTTTACAATTATATAGGCTTTAGGATTAACAATCATTTTGATGCCGAGGAGCTAGCCAGCCTGGTTTTCGAAAAGGCAATGGTTAGCTGGAAGCGATACAACAGTACATTGCCGGTAGAAGCATGGCTTATCGGCATCGCTAAAAACACCGTCACAGACTATCTTCGCGCAAAAAAGCGTAAGCATTTTGTGACCCTGGACAGCGTAATAGGGCTAGTATCATTTAACCGGCAACCTGAAGAGGTCGCGGTTATAAACGAAGATAACAAGACCTTGATAACCGCGATGTCCAAGCTAAAGGATCAAGAGCGGCAAATATTATCCATGAAATTTGCCACAAGCCTAAAACATGATGAAATCGCAGACATTGTAGGCATAAGTGCCTCGAATGTAGGGGTTATTGTTCATAGGGCACTTAAAAAATTGAGAAAATTGTTAGAGGAGGATTGTATATGAAATACAGTTCTGACGATGCGCTTATGGCTAAATGCAAAAACATGGATTTCTCTGTCGAGAGTGCTAACTATGATAAAAACCTGGAAATCCTAAAAGGCAAATTAGCCGATATTAACGAGGAGCGATATTCGATGAATGGAATAAGAAAAATAAGGAAACCTTTTGCTATCTTGGTGGCAGTTGTTGCTATAATGGCCATGTCGGTGGCTACCCTTGCTGCCGCTCCAGCTTTACGTAACAGGGCAGTACGGGCAGTGCAACATGAATGCGGAGCAATAACCGTTTCGATGACAGTGGATACAAACGCTGCAAACTCCGGGACAATTAGAGTAACAGAAGAAGGCGGTGTGCTAACTATGGAAACCGCGTGTGGCACTCGTGAAATAATCCCGATATATAACGCGGCGGATCTTTGCCCGGACGATGAGTTTGTTCATGGCTTAATCATGTGCCCGGATAGTATGCCTTTTGACGGTTTTACCATTTATGACAGGCCCGATACTATTGCAGGCTTGGAAGCGTTTAGATCCTATACTGTCGATGTAGACGATATGACGATAAACTACTTTACAAGCGATGGTTTTGGTGTTATCCATGTTGAAGCTCATACCTATTTTTATAGGATGACGGATGACTATGGCAACATCGTAAAAGGAATGGCGGTAGTAGAGGCCGATGGCGCGATATATTTTGTAGCCGAATGTGGAGAAAGAACACTTATATTTCGGCCTTAAGCATTAAAACGTAGTAGCAAGCAAACAAAAAGTTGTCATGTTAAGATTATAACGTGGCAACTTTTTTTGTATACTAGGAAACTGCTTCGCAGTTCCCGTCGGTAAGAGTTGGAGCAAAAGCGGCTATGCCGCTTTTTCATTGTGTGGTTTCTTGTGTGCATAGCGACTCTTAATAACGCGCTCTGGCCGCTTCCAATTTGCGTTACCTATTGACAAAGATATAATTGCGTACTATTGTATTATTTGCATAATACAATAGTACGCATAAAAGCGAAGAAGGTGGGACTATGAAAGGCCACTACGACAACAGTCAACCGATATTTCGTCAAATAATAGATCGTATATTGCTATCTATAGCCACAGGTGAGCTGCTGCCGGGGGGCAAAGTGGCACCTGTACGCGAGATGGCGCTAGAGCATAAGGTCAACCCTAACACGATGCAAAAATCGCTGGCAAAGCTGGAAGAAATGGGCTACTTGCATACCGAGCGTACTTCCGGCCGCTACGTAACCAGTGACCTAAATCTGATAGAAAGTCTAAAATCCATGCTGCCTGCGCAAATAACAGAAAAATACGTAGCCGATATGTGTGAATGTGGAATAGCGCCTAAAGATATCTCTGGCCATCTAAAAAAGCACCTCGAAAGGACGGACAGTAATGGGTAATAACCTTCAAGCAAACAATAGTGACATTCTTCAAATCCGCAACCTTAGCAAATATTATGGCAAAACCCACGCTCTAAAGAGCATCAACCTTGACATCCCCAGAGGTAAAATAGTTGGAGTACTAGGTCCCAACGGCAGCGGAAAGACCACGCTCATTAAAACCGTGATGGGCCTGGCAAGCGACTACAAAGGCGATGTACGTATACTTGGTGAGGCCCCCGGCCCTAAGGCTAACGCACATATTTCATACTTGCCGGACAGAAGCCACATCCCAACATGGTTTACGGTAAACCGAGCAATAGCTTTTTTTGCGGATTTTTATCAGGATTTTGTCAAGGCCAAAGCTCAGGAGATGCTGGGTAGCATGGGCATTCCCTTAAACAAAAAATTAAAGACTCTTTCCCGTGGCATGCAGGAGAAAGTCCAGCTTTCGCTGACAATGAGCCGCAACACAGACCTGTATGTACTAGACGAACCTATTGGCGCGGTTGACCCTGCGTCAAGGGATTTAATTATCAATACGATACTAAAAAATTTCCCAGAAGGCAGCTCGATTCTGCTGTCCACACATATTATCGCTGATATAGAGCCAATTTTGGATGCGGCCGTCTTCTTAAAAGATGGGGAAATAGTTATGCACGACGAAGCAGATAAAATCCGCGAGGAGCATGGCACATCACTGGACGGGTTGTTTAGAGAGGTGTTTCGCAATGTTTATTAAAACGCTTAAATATGATTTCTTGTTTAGCAGGGATGCGTTTCTTAGCATGGCGGCGGCTATGGTGGTGTTTGCCACAATTTTAAGACCCTGGGTGCCTACCCCTCAGCCAGGCAATGACAATATTAATATTATTGAGACGGTGTTTGTCGTTGTTATTTTGGTTTGTGGGGTTTTGGCCATTTTTCAAGTGATGCAGTTCTTCCATAAAAATTTCTTCGATGACACGGGATATCTAATGC
>Ga0123355_10015391_pt1 | contig 12013 bp, 10 predicted proteins | sample TergutEmb28metaG_3_FD_89872 | JGI IMG/M metagenome (GOLD analysis project Ga0123355, IMG submission 89872) | Embiratermes neotenicus P1 segment gut microbial communities from Petit-Saut dam, French Guiana - Emb289 P1 | ecosystem: Host-associated > Arthropoda: Insects > Digestive system > Gut ... | reverse complement strand
CGTCACACCCCGATGTTGACAAGATTGCGTTCACCGGCTCGACCGAGGTTGGCAAGCTCATCCTGAATGCAGCCAGCGGAAATCTGAAAAAGGTTTCGCTGGAGTTGGGCGGCAAGTCTCCCAACGTCGTTCTCCAGGACGCCGACCTGGAGAGCGCTATCCCGGGCAGCGCCATGGCCATTTTTTTCAACCAGGGCGAAATCTGCGCAGCGGGTTCGCGGTTATTCGCGCATAAGAGCATTTTCGACAAAGTGGTGGAAGGCGTCGCTGGCTTTACCAGGAGCTTTCATATCGGTCCGGGTATCGACCCCGCCAACAACATGGGACCGCTGGTTTCAAAGGAGCAGCACGAGCGGGTGTGCGGCTATCTGGAATCGGGAGCCAGAGACGGCGCCAAGGCAGTGGTGGGAGGCAAGGGGATCGACGGTCCTGGATACTTCGTAGAGCCCACGGTGTTGGTCGACGTGAAGCCGACGATGAAAGTGGTGCGCGAAGAAATTTTCGGTCCGGTGGTAACGGCGATTCCGTTCAGCGACCTGGACGAAGTCGCAAGCTTCGCCAACGACAGCATTTACGGTCTGGCCTCGGCAGTCTGGACTCGGGACATCAGCAAGGCGCACCGCCTGGGAGCGAAGTTGAAGGCGGGGACGGTTTGGATCAACTGCTATAACGTGTTCGATTCTGCCCTGCCCTTCGGGGGATACAAGCAGTCGGGCTGGGGCCGCGAGTGGGGCAAACCGGCGCTGGACCTGTACACGGAAACCAAGTCGCTGTGCGCGCGACTTTGACCGCACAACAGATGCTGTGGCGCGCATTCGGGTGAAAGGAGTGGCGTGAATTCTTTAAGCACAGGGGTTTCCCTCAAGTCCTACGCGCGGCCGCCCCGGGACAGTCAGCCGCCGTCTTTGTACCAACCTTATCGTGCGACCATGAAACGCGCGCCACTCCAGCCCCTCATTGTGCTGCCCCATACTCTTTCGGAAATTACCGGACCGATTTTCGCGCATGACAGGCTGGGTGAAAACGATAACGATCTTACCTGCCAGCATCAAGGCGAGCCAATCGGTGAGCGCATTATCGTAAGCGGACGCGTGCTCGACAGCAACCGGCGACCCGTCCCCAACGCGCTCATCGAGATTTGGCAGGCGAACGCCGCCGGAAGATACAGGCATATCAGGGACCAGCATCCTGCTCCGCTCGATCCTAACTTCAGCGGTGCGGGTCGAACCCTGACGGATGAACATGGGGCGTACCAGTTCATCACCATCAAGCCCGGCGCATATCCCTGGTTCAATCATTACAACGCGTGGCGGCCGGCGCACATTCACTTTTCTGTCTTCGGGAACGCATTTATCGCGCGCCTGGTCACGCAAATGTATTTTCCCGGCGATCCGCTGTTTGCCTACGACCCCATCTACCAATCCATACCGGATGAACGAGCAAGACAGCGGTTGATCGCGAAGTTCGATCTCGAAACCACGCGCCCGCAATGGGCGAAGGGATTCAAGTTCGATGTTGTGCTGCGCGGTGCGGAGGCCACGCCTTTTGAAACCTGACACCGACCTGGTCCCGACGGCCTCGCAGACCGTCGGTCCATTTTTCGCGATCGCACTGACCACCGAGGAGCACTGTGTCAGGTGCGTCGCCGGTCCGCGGGATCAAGGGAAGCGCATTTGGATCAGGTTTCTGGTGCTGGACGGCGACGGGGTGCCGGTGGACGACGCCATGCTGGAAACCTGGCAAGCCGACTCGAACGGAAAGTACAACCATCCCGAGGACCTGCAGCCCAAAAAGCTCGATCCCGCGTGGAAGGGCTTTGGCCGCATCGCCACCGGGGAAGATGGCAGCTGCATGCTGGAAACCATAAAGCCGGGACGCATTGCCCAGGGTACTCGGCAGGCGCCGCACCTCACCCTCGCTGTCTTTGCCCGCGGAATGCTCAAGCCTCTCTACACCAGGGTTTATTTCGCCGGAGATCCCGCGAACGACGAAGATCCTGTCTTGCGTCTGGTTCCACCCGAGAGGCGTGAAACGCTTCTGGCCCGCCCCAATCCAGACCTGGCCGGATGTTGGTCTTTCGATGTTCGACTTCAGGGAGATCAGGAAACTGTCTTTTTCGACGTTTGATTTCCATTTCTGTCTTGCTCATGCCACTTGCCGAAAGGAAATCGAGGCCGGGCCAGGTCATTCAATTTCTTGCGGTCACACTCTTTCTTGCCGTGATTTCGGAAGCGTGCAAACAGACCAGAGGGGCTTCCGAGATGCCCGTCAAACCCGGGGATGTGAACGAATCTCGGATCATCAACGCCGATCGCGAGCCAGAAAACTGGATGACGTATGGCCGCACTTACGGCGAGCAACGCTTCAGTCCGTTGCAGCAGGTTAACGATCAAAATGTCGCACAACTCGGCTTGGCCTGGTACTACGATCTGGATACGAACCGCGGCCAGGAAGCAACTCCGATCGTGGTGGACGGAGTGATGTACTTTACCAGCGCCTGGAGCAGGGTCTTCGCGCTGAATGTCGCCACCGGCAAACTGTTGTGGTCCTATGATCCCAAGGTCCCCGGCCGCTGGGCGGTGAACGCCTGTTGTGATGTGGTGAACCGGGGAGTTGCGGTAGGGGACGGGAAGATTTTTCTGGGAACGCTCGATGGACGTTTGATCGCCCTCGATGCAGCCCATGGCCTCCCGATTTGGGAAACGCTCACCATCGATCCCAATTTCCGCTACACCATTACCGGGGCTCCGCGCGTAGCCAAGGGCAAAGTAATCATCGGCAACGGCGGGGGGGAGTTCGGGGTGCGCGGCTATGTTTCCGCCTATGACAGCGCAACCGGAAAATTAGTCTGGCGCTTTTATACAGTGCCCGGCGATCCGTCGAAGCCGGTGGAAAGTCCGATTCTTCGAAGAGCTGCCAAGACCTGGAGTGGTGCCTGGTGGAAGCTTGGCGGTGGCGGCACGGTGTGGAACACGATCACCTATGACCCGGAGCTCGACCAACTCTACATCGGCACGGGAAACGGCACTCCCTGGAACGCAACATTGCGCAGTCCCGGGGGCGGCGACAATTTGCTCACCTGCTCGATTGTTGCGCTCAAACCGGATACGGGGGAGTACCTCTGGCATTATCAGGAAGACCCCGCCGATGCCTGGGATTTCGATGCCGACGAAGACATCATTCTCGCCGATCTCGTCATTGACAGCCGTGCTCGTAAAGTCTTGATACAGGCTCCCAAGAATGGTTTCTTCTACGTCCTCGACCGCACGAAGGGCACGCTGATCTCCGCCAAACCTTTCACCTTCGTGAACTGGGCCAACGGAGTGGATCTGAGAACTGGCCGCCCGACAGAAACCGCCCTGTCCAGATATCCGGGTGGCGACCCCGCCCCTATCGTGCCCGGCCCCATGGGCGCGCACAGTTGGCAACCGATGTCGTACAGTCCCCTGACCGGCCTGGCATACATTCCGGTCAATGATGCCGGGTTCAAATACAAGCTGCCCGAAAGCTTCCAAGCGAAGCAGCTCGCGCCGAATTACGGAATCGATGTGGTGGCGGCAGGTCTTCCGCAGGATTCCAAGGTGAAGAAGGCAATCCTTCAAACCGTGAAAGGAAAATTGGTGGCTTGGGATCCAGCGCAGCAAAAGGCTGCCTGGACGATTGAACGGGCCGGCCCCTGGAACGGCGGGACGCTGACGACGGCCGGAAACCTGGTGTTTGAAGGAACCGCAGGCGGGAACTTCGAAGCTTATCGCGCCAACAATGGCGAGAAGCTGTGGTCCTTTCCGGCGCAGACCGGGATCATGGCCGGTCCGGTGACCTACCAGGCCGGCGGGGAACAGTATGTCGCGGTTCTTGCTGGTTGGGGTGGCGTGTTTCCGCTGGCCGCGGGTGAGGTCTCTTTTGCCTCGGGGCGAGTACCCAACCTCAGCCGCATGCTGGTGTTCAAGCTGGGAGGGAAAGCGAGCCTGCCCCCACTCGAAGCGGCGGAGCAGCTGCCGTTGACAGCGCTGCCCAATCCGGCGACCCCTCGAACCATCCGCAAAGGCGAACAGCTTTTTCAAACCTATTGTGCCGGATGTCATGGTGATGTCGCCGTGAGTGGAGGTGTGCTGCCGGATTTGCGGCGCAGCCGCGCGCTCGCCAATGACAGCTGGTTCGAGATCGTGTTGCGGGGCGATTTCGAATCACAAGGAATGGTTTCTTTCTCGCGGGAACTCTCGCGTGATGAGGCAGGCGCAATCCGCTCGTACGTAATTTTTCGCCGCAATGAGAACCTGCTTCCGGAAAGGCCTTGAAAAGGAGGATCTCGTGTATCCAAGCGATGTTGTCGGAAGTCTGCTGCGCCCTTCCTATTTGAAGGAGGCGCGCGAACGTCATGAGAAGGGGCAGATCGGCCACCCGGAATTCAAGTCTCTCGAAGACCGGGCGGTTGAGGAAGCCATCGAGTTGCAGAAGGCCGCGGGGCTGGCAGTGCTCACCGACGGCGAGATGCGCCGCTACGCTTTCTTTGGGCACCTGATTGACGCGGTCGAGGGCTTCGACAAATTCGGGGGCTGGGCCATCCCCTTTCGCAATGAGCAGGGCAACCAGATGGTGATGCCAAGGCCGGTTGTGGTCTCGAAACTTCGCCGCAAACGTCCTTTGTGCGCGGAAGAGTTTACCTATCTCCGGGCACGTACCAGCCATCCCGCAAAAACCACAATGATCAGCGCGCAGCAAGCCGCCGCCTATTACGACAACAGAAAGTCATCGGCCGCCTATCCCAAAATTGATGGCTATCTGAGCGATCTGGTGGATATTCTGCGGGATGAAGTCGAAGAGTTAATTCGCCTCGGGTGCACCTATATTCAAATCGACTCACCGCAATACGCGGCTTTGCTGGATCCTCAGTTGCGCGAAGGATACCGCCAGCGCGGCAACGATCCCGACCGCCTTCTCGACCTTTCCACGGAAATGGATAATGCCATCATCGGCGATCATCCCGGAGTAGTTTTCGGCCTGCACCTTTGCCGCGGCAACAATCAAAGCAAGTTCTATGCTTCCGGCGATTACGGGCCGATTACCAAGGTTTTTCAGAGGACGCGCTTTCACCGCTTCCTGCTCGAATATGACGATGAGCGCTCGGGCGGCTTCGAACCTCTGCGCCAGGTTCCTGAAGATCGCACGGTCGTCTTGGGACTGGTTAGTTCCAAGAAGCCAAGTCTGGAGAGCAAGGACGAACTGAAACAGCGCATCCAGCAGGCCTCGCGGTTCATTCCCCTGGAGCGGCTGGCGCTCAGTCCACAATGTGGCTTTGCCTCGACGATTGAGGGCAACCTGGTCACGGTGGCGGATGAGAAAGCCAAGCTGCGCCTGGTTGCCGAAACGGCCAGGGAAGTCTGGGGCGAACCGGCGCAGATGCGCATGCGCGCCTGAGGCAGTTTCGCGAGTTCCGGCGCGCCGGACCAGCTGCTTGACGCGATGCGGCGTGGCCTGCCTGGCAGAGTATGGCGGCGTCGACCGCCGGTTCTTGCTCTTCCCGTTCGGACTATACCGTTGGCGATGCCTGGTCCCCCCAGCGGCATGGGATTCAGCACAGCCAAAAGGGGGAGGGCCGGTATCGCCGAGCGAGCAGCCGTGCGCTCGAACTTGGGGCGCCCCGGCCGATTGGTTACAAGGGCTGAAACAGAGCCGTTTCCGAGGGAGCGATCGCACATGGGCAAAAGACCGGTGGTGATTTACGGGGCCAATGGTTTCTCCGGCAGATTGATCGCCGAATTCCTGCGCGAATACAACGCGCCTTTCATAGCGGCAGGCAGAAGCGCGTCCCGGATCAGGGAGGTGATGGATCACGTGCCTGGCATTGAAGCCGCTGATTTTGAGATTGCGGAAACTGAGGGAACCAGCGAAGATCTGAAACGCCTCTTCGAAGGCGCCAAGGTTGTTTCGAACACCGCCGGCCCGTTTATCTACAACGGCTCGCGAGTCATTGAAGCGGCGCTGAAGGCCGGTTGCCATTACATCGATATCGGCGGGGAGCAGACCTGGGTTCAGGAAGTCGCCGAAAGATGGAGTGAGAAATTCGCCGAATGCGGGCTTCTGGCTGCGCCCGCCACCGCTTTCATGTGCGCGGTGAGCGATGCCGCCGCCAGGCTTTGCTTGCAGTCCGGGGCAATTGACACGCTCGAAACGGTGACTATGTTCAAAGGCATTCCGACCCACGGCTCCACGCAGACCATCTTTGCCGGCATCCAAACGGACGCCTACTATCTGGAACAGAATCAGTACAAGGCCTGGCCGCGCGCGACTCGCTATGACGTGAACATTCCCGGCTATTTGCAAACACAACTGGCGTTGGCGTGGGGAGGATTCCCTCAGCCTGTTTGGTTCAAGCATCACCCGCAGGTTGCGAATGTGCGCTCCATGGGCGGATTGCTCGATCGTCAGATCATGGAAGGCGTGGCCGCTACCGAGAAAATGTACGAAGAACAGATTCGGCCGCTGCCCAAAGCGGAACGGGAAAAGAAACTCGCCGAGATGGCGAACGCAGTGCAAGCGGGAACACCGCCCCGCGAAAACCCCCGTGAGCAGCGGACGATTGAGGTGGTCGTGGGCCGGGGTTCGACTGCTTACGCACAATGTGTGGTCTTCGGAACTTGTTGTTATTGTCAGACCGGGCTGATCCAGGCGTTCGCTGCGCAGCACCTGGTCGAGGCGGCTCCACGGAAGGTTGGTTTTGCTTCGCCCGCGGAGGCATTCGGACATCAGGAAATTCTGCGGGTTCTCGAAGAACACGGTTTTGCCAAAGTTCGTCTTACTTCCTGACGGGATAGAGACCTGATCATGCGGGCAATCGACTATTTCGACAAGGGCGCAGAACATAACCTCGAGCGCACGGCCATTGTCGCTGACGACGCCTCCTGGTCGTATGGGGAGATGCGCGCTGCCACCGAAGATGTCGCTCGCGGCCTGTGGGCGAGCGGATTGGACGGCCAGGAAGCGGCCGGCATCTACTCGCACAACGACGCCCGCGTGCTGTTTTCGATGCTGGGCATCATGCGGGCGGGCGCCGTGTGGGTGCCCATCAATTACCGCAACGCCCTGGACGCCAACGTCGAATACATGAACTATGTGGGAATGGCGTGGCTGTTCTATCACAGCGACTTTCGCGAAAGCGTCCGCGAAATCAGGCAGCGTGTGCCCTCGCTGCGCGCCGTGATCTGCCTGGATCGCGAAGATGACGAACATCCCTCCCTCGAGGCCTTCATGGAACGTGGCGCGGGCGCAGAGGTACCGGATTGGGGAGATGCCTACGGAAATCCGGAGCGGCTGGCCGGACTGGTGCCGACAGGAGGAACGACCGGGCCGGCGAAGGGCGTTCGTGTGACCAATCTGGCTCTGGGCACGATGGCGGAGATGGCCACGCATTACTGGCGCTCGGATGTCGAACATCCCGTGTGCCTGAATACCGCCCCGCTGTCGCATGCAGCCGGAGTCCTGGCGTTCGTGATGTGTTCGCTGGGGGCGACCAATGTGATTATGCCCAGGTTTGATGCGCTTGAAGTGCTGCGCAACATTGAGCGCTATCGAGTGACGCACCTTTATCTTCCCCCCACTGCACTCTACAACCTGCTTTCCCATCCCGCAGTGCGCAACTTCGATTATTCAAGCCTCCGTGGTTTTCTTCTGGCGGGATCACCGATGGCTCCCGACAAATTAAGGAAGGCAGTGGAAGTCTTCGGTCCATGCCTGTGTCAGTCCTACGGTCAGACCGAAGCGCCGATGATGCTGACCTTTCTTGATGCGAAGACCATCGCGGCAGCGGCCGCCGGGGTGCATCCGGAACGGCTGGCCAGTTGCGGCCAGCCCACGTTGGCGGTACGCCTCGCCATCATGGACGACGCCGGCAGGATTCTGCCGCCAGGGGAACGGGGGGAAATCGTAACCCGCGGCTCGCTGGTCGCGGGCGGCTATTACCAGATGCCTGAGGCGACCGCGGAAATCCGCACTCACGGCTGGCACCATACCGGGGATGTCGGTTACCTGGACGAAGACGGCTACGTCTACATCGTCGACCGCAAGAAAGACATGATCATCTCGGGCGGCTTTAATGTTTACTGCGCCGAGGTGGAAGCCTCGGTGATGGCGCTGCCTGAAGTTCACGAGTGCGCGGTAATCGGCGTCCCACATGATATCTGGGGAGAGGCGGTCAAGGCATTCGTTGTGCTTCGCCCGGGCGCATCGTTAAGCCAGGCCGCCGTTATTTCTCATTGCAGACTCAGGTTGGGGGGAGTAAAAGCTCCAAAGTCTGTCGATTTTTGCGACACGATTCCCAAGACCGCCGCGGGCAAGATAGATAGAAAGAAAATGCGTGCTCCTTACTGGGAAAATGCCGAAAGGCAAGTGCATTAGCCCCGGTCGATGAAGCGAAGAGTGCAAAATCTGCTGTGGAGATCTGAGCCGGGGATGCATCCTTGACCACGGTCGTTCTACCCAAATCCGGCGGAGTTACCAGCACGAAAGCCGTGGTGGTCCGATGGCTGAAGCGCGAAGGGGATCGGGTGAAGGCCGGCGAGCCGCTGGTCGAGTTGGAGACCGAAAAAATTAGTTACGAGCTGGAAGCGCCTTTCAACGGCATACTGATGAGGCTCCTCGCCCAGGAAACTGCCGAGGTCCCGGTTGGAGAACCGCTCTGCGAAATTGCGGAATCGGCTGCGAAGAATCCAAAAAAGAAGAAGTAGGGAGGCGGAAAATGCCCCACAAAGCGGCAGGAAAATCCAGCGCCCGAAGCGTCGAAACTGGCGGCGACCAATTGCAATGGATGTACACCCAAATGGTTCGAATCCGTGAATTCGAAGAGGCTGTAAAACGCACCTTCATCGCACATCCGGGTGTAATCCGAGGGCATTCCCATTTGGGCGACGGTGCTGAAGCCAGCATCGTCGGGGCACTGTCCACGCGCCGCGACACCGACTTCGTGATGCCCAGTTACCGCTGTCACGGATACCCGATCGTTCTCGGAACGCCGCTGCGCAAGATGATGGCAGAAGTGTTCGGCCGCCGGGATGGCTTGTGTCGTGGTTTCGGTGGATCCATGCACCTGGCCGATCCATCCCGATATTTTCCCGGCACCTCCGGAATCATTGGGCAGAGCATTGCCCATGCCACGGGTGCTGCTCTCACGGCGCAGGTGAACAATCGCGGCCAGATCGTTTACTGCTTCTTTGGCGACGGCGCTTCGAAACAAGGCGCGTTTTTCGAGTCGCTCAACATGGCGGCCGTCTGGAAGCTCCCCATTGTCTACGTTCTCGAGAACAATCAATATCAGGCGTACACACACTTCAGCCTGGAGGATGCCAATGCCGTGGCCGGCGATCCGTTGTCCAAGAAAGCAGAGGCTTTCAGCATCCCTGGCGCCACCGTGGATGGCACGGATCCGCTATCGGTGCGAAGAGTTGTCGCCAAAGCTGCCGATCGGGCCCGTGCCGGCCAGGGGCCAAGTCTGGTCGAAACCAAGTTCTACCGTTTGAGCGCCCACGGTAACGTAATCACGGTTCCCCCGTTGCCGACGCAGTTTCCCGAGCACGAAGCCGTCGCGGTGTATGGCAATCGGAAGGAATTCGAGTACTGGAAATCCCGGGATCCCATCACACGCTTTCGCGCGGGTCTGCTGAAAAAACGCATCTTCAGCGAAGCGTCGGCTCGGCGAATGGAAGCCGCCGCCCGCGCCGAGGTGGACGATGCCGTCGAGTACGCTCTGGCCAGCCCGCTGCCCGCGCCCGAAGAGGCGCTCGAATACGTTTACGCATAGGAGGAGAGCATGGCGCGAGAGATGATGTACGGCGATGCCATCGCCGCAGCCATTATGGAGGAGATGCAGCGTGACCCCAGCGTGATCTTCTACGGCCAGAATATGGCGATGACGGAGCGCGATCCCATGCTCAAGAAATTCGGCAAGAAGCGCGTGCGCATCGCGCCTATCTCGGAAACGGCGGAGATTGGCATTGGCATTGGCGCTGCCCTGACCGGATTGCGCCCCATTGTCGAACTCTGGATGAGCGAATTCATGCTGGTCGCCTTCGATCAGGTCATCAACGAAGCTCCCCGGCTTCGCTACATGTCGGGCGGGCAGGTGAGCGTGCCGGTGGTGCTCAAAGCCGGTTATGGTTTCTGCGCGGGATGGGCCGGCCAGCACTCCAACTGCATTTATCACACGATGATGGGCATCCCTGGTCTGAAGGTTGTGGTGCCGTCAACGCCGGCTGATGCCAAGGGATTGATGACCGCGGCGATTCGCGACGACAACCCCGTCGTATATTTGCATCCTTACATGCTTACCCTGGATAAAGGAGAAGTTCCCGATGGCGAACACGTTGTGCCCCTCGGGGTTGCCGACGTCAAACGCACAGGAACCGATGTCACCATCGTGGCCATCGGCTGGATGGTGAAGAAAGCGCTGGCCGCGGCCGAGCGATTGGCCGGGGATCGCATCAGCGCTGAGGTGGTCGATCCCAGGACGCTCACCCCGCTCGACGTCACCACCATCGTCAATTCCGCCAGGAAGACGGGCCGAGTTGTGCTGGTGGATCAGGCGCCGCGGCATTCCTCTGCCGCCGCGGTGATCGCCGGCGACATTGCCGAGCATACGGCCGGTTTTTTGCGCGCGCTCCGGATGGTTACTGCCCTCGACACTCCCATTCCTTACAGCGAACCACTGGAAAACTACGTCGTCCCCAATGAAGACAAGATCGTTGAGGCTGTGAAATGCGTGCTGGCGCAGGAAACCGTGGCCGCGTGAGAAGGCACAATGCAAAAGGTTGATCTGCTGGCTTCCTACTGGACCATTTCCTGTGGGCTTCCGCACACCGACAAAGAATACAGCCCTTTCGATTTCCGGGACCGCGTGGAATCGGCTGCCAGAGCTGGTTTCACCGGCTTCGGAATCTGGCACGCCGATCTTGAACATGTGCTCCGCAGACGCACGCTCCGGGAGATGAAGCAAATTCTCGACGACAATGGAATCAGGCACGTCGAGCTGGAATTCCTCACCGACTGGTTTCTCGGCGGCGAGCGCAAAAGGCAATCTGACGTTTCGAAGGCGCTGCTGCTCGATGCGGCCGAGGCCCTGCACGCGCATCACGTGAAGGTCGGGGATTTCTATCAGGAAACGACTCCTTTGCCGCGTTTGATCGAAGCCTTCGGGACATTGTGCGGAGAGGCGGCAGAGCGCGGAACCAAGGTGGGATTCGAGCTGATGCCGTTCGCCATGATCCAAACTTTGGAGGCTTCACTGCAGCTCGTCGAAGGCGCCGGAGCCAGCAATGGCGGGATTTGTCTGGATACCTGGCATATTGAGAAACTCAGGATTCCTCAGGCTGAACTACGCCGAATTCCGTCGCGATATATCACCAGCGTCGAACTGAACGACGGTACGTTGGAATGTTCCTGGAGTTGGCACGAGGACACGGTGAACCACCGGCGGTTGTGTGGAGAAGGCGAATTCGACGTAAAAGGCTTCATCGCAGCCATTCAGGATGCCGGCTACGACGGTCCGTGGGGGATCGAAGTGCTTTCGGAGGAGTTGCGAAAATGGCCGCTCGAACGCCTGGCAACCCGGGCTTTTGAAACAACGATGGCACAATTTAGCGCCACTGTATAGCAGCCAGTTCCTCGCCCTCTTTCTGCCAGCGATCCTGCACCGCCGCAACTGCGCCGATTAGCGACAGAAAAGCGAGACAGGCAGGCGAGCGCCGCGTTATCATCCTGATCTTCAGTGGAGTTGGTTCGGACTGCCAACTCAAATTGATAGTAGAACTATATTTCCAAGCTCGGCCCACGCCTGAACAACGGCGGACCTGCTCGAACAGGAATCGCAAGAAACTGCGGACGGACTGACAGTCATTAAAATTAAAATTAAAGCGTCAAAAGGGGTGGAATTTCGTGTTGCTCGCCACAGCGGACGTTGTTACCGTCACAAAGCCTGCGGGCGCCCCGCTGGGTACTCTGCTCGACACAATGGCGAATGCAGCTG
>Ga0123355_10015390_pt1 | contig 12013 bp, 9 predicted proteins | sample TergutEmb28metaG_3_FD_89872 | JGI IMG/M metagenome (GOLD analysis project Ga0123355, IMG submission 89872) | Embiratermes neotenicus P1 segment gut microbial communities from Petit-Saut dam, French Guiana - Emb289 P1 | ecosystem: Host-associated > Arthropoda: Insects > Digestive system > Gut ... | reverse complement strand
GGGGGGGGGGGGGGGTGAATTGTTGTTCCTGCGAGTTATGTTCGCTGATAATACGTGCTGCTGTAGTAGAATATACCTTTAGCAGTATAGATCTCACAACTTCTGGCACTGATGCAAGCTTCAGCTGTGGCTGCTGCTGGAGACATTTTTGATTGTCTCCCTGAAGAAAAGCCTCGTAGTTGGTACTACTCACCTGTTGGTTCTGTTTTTGGGATCTTGAAGTCTACTGCTGTTTTGCCGTGTTCGTAGGGCCAGGGTTGCACATAGAATGTAGGGACTTCCACTGTGATGGAGGAGGAGGAGGAGGAGTCAAGAGAGTAAGAGTAAAATAGATCTCATGGTATGAGATGGTTAGCAATGGCACTGGCTGGTGCCCAAGGGCAGTATTGAGTTTGATAAGCACTTGGGTTCTGCTACATAATGTTAGTAGTTAGTTGGCGTTTGTTTGGAGTACTTCGACCTGCTTCAGGCTTGAAAGTCCCCATATTTGTCAGTATAGATGAGATTTTACGCACAACTTGGATTGAGAACTTCGAAAACGAAAGTTCCAAAGAAAATCTTCGGACGAAATAGGTAAGAAGTAAAGCAGCCATACATTCGTACGCGGTGATTATCGTGTCATGAGTGGGAATGGAACTTCACAAGAAATTTCTGTCGTTGCGAAGAGAGCAATTCGGAGGCATTGAGATTGGAGGATATGAAGATGGGTCGTAGAAACAAAATTTAAGTTATTGGCCACATTGGCCTAGTGCCAGATACATTCTAGGTGTGGTGATGAATGTTTTGAGTTATTTAAATCAAGAAATCTACTGCCTGCTTGATTAAATACGGACGTCTTCGAAGAGATCTTATGTGCGGTAATTGGTTATGATGGTAGCTGCTTACTGAATCGTGTGAATTATATGAGACGCTAATCAGGTAACATCCTGATTAGATGCCTGGTCCTATAGCCCTCTTCATGTTAATTTTGCTTTAGGGAGAATAGCTTTCACTTGTTAGTACGTAACTGCGAGTTAATAATTTTAAACCAGGAATTGCCAAATCTAGCTTCACGACTCAGTGTTCTGATGGATTGTGATTTTCCAGAGTAGTGAAGTTTGCTGTTTTCTGTGTTGAACAATGTAACTTTTGACAGGAGTAAGAGAAGTTTTGTCCTGAATGTTTTCTTAATATTGTCGTGTAAATTCGTGGCGATCTGTTGGGCTGCTGACTGAGAGCTGGTACTGCTGGGTAGTAAGGCGAATACGATTTGTGGTTTTGGATCGTTGACGAAGAAGATAATGACCGGTTCAGCATAGTGGTATATATGTACCACTCGCTTTAATCGTAAAAAAAAACACGAATTTTATCACAGGTTGTATGTTTCTGTCTTATTTTTCCTCTTAATGAGCCTAAACATCGATTATTTCCATATGCTGGGGGCGCGGTGTTGTCTGTGAAGTAGAATTTTATGTAGGACTACTGTTTTGGTGGCTTGGAAAGATATTTATGTCGCGTAGGTCGTCGACTCACAGCCGACTTGTAGCCCACATATCTGAACACTAAAGCATGAAAAGAGGGAGGAAATCTGATGGACATGCTGCACATGCCAGACCGACGAACTGGTGCGTCTCCTGGTGCACGAAAGACGACTATTCTTTCTTACTTTTACTTCGTACGAGTCCAGTGGTTCATAAACCGTAGGAATCAGCACGGTTTAATATACGCAAAATTCGGCAGTGAGGCGGCACTTCTGTGGTTAAATTATGTCGATGAAAACATTATTTTGCCCGTCCGTAATGGACGGGCAAAATAATGTTTTCATCGACATAATTTAACTTAAAAAACGTGTTTAGAACAGGTGGTTAAGTGGTATTTCTCAGTGAAGAATAAAGCTAGTACCACAGAAGGGGTCAGTTAGTGAACCAATCATCTAGTTGCTTTGGTAGCTGTAAGTTGTTAACACGCACTCCCCTACTTTGAAAAGTTTTTGTAACTCGAACCGAATTTGCTTGCGGGAATCAAATATCACATTGGGAGGAATGGCGTGAAAAGAAACTGCTGTGTGATAACTCAGGTATGGCGGGTGGGCATACTGCGGCTGTTCAGGTTCCAGTGTGACGGAGTTTGGATTTCAACTGGAGGCCTTATATACACGTAGTTTACCGTATGTGTAAGTAATTCGACTTGCGCCGAACCTTCCGCAATGTAATTACTGTGTAAGTCGGGTAGTGCTGTCGGTGTACTTGGTTAGGTGGGTAGCGTTGTATTTTGCTGGTTGCTGTGCCAGCCTTTTTCCTAGTAATTTACCTGAGCGGTTAAAAAAGAGTTGGCTAGTTGTCTGCTTATTTAATTCATTAGTGAGGTCTGTAGGTTGCTGATTGTTTGATGGCCATCTAAAAACACACACACGAATTGGTGCTTTAAGCGTACAGCAGTAAAGTGGCTGTGTTTTGGAGCTACTCGTTTGTTGCCCACAGTAGATGGTACTTTGTAGAGAGAGAAGGAAAGATTTTCCAGCCAGAGGTAATCGGGATGCTGTCAGGACCACCTGATATTGTCTGGCCTTGCCTGCTGGGATGTATACGGCGCCCAGTTTGAGATAGAAACCGCCTGCCCTCCGGCCTTTCCTCTGCCCTCATTGAAACTGACAGAATTGTTTCAACAGGGGCCGGGGAGGAGCAGGTAACCGCTCTCCTCTGTCACTTGCAGGAATTGTATTATACTGTACAGAATTTTGTTTCTCAGCAAAATTCTACTGCTGCAGGTTTTGTCTTCGAAAGTACTGCAAGAATCAAGCTTGTACGCTGGTTATCTCACAGAGTGCGAGGTAACTAGACTTCTTCGCTTGACGACGTCCCTGTTGAGATTTTCGCTCTTCTAGAATGTTACGCAGCACTCATGGGTAGTTTGTTACCGACTTTTGGGACAACCTATCTGTTCGATCTTTAAGGGTCAGGCAGTTGTTCCTGTAACGTTGCTGTTGTCCCCATAAACTATGTATTGCATACCGTTTGCTGTTGCGTAGTTCGGTTTAGGACCCTGACTTGGTAGATGTACACGTATTTTCTAAATTATGTGGGCGGTGATGGTGCAGTCGGTATAGCGACTTTTTGCGGGCTGGACGGTCCGGGGATGGAATCTCTGTGGGGGCGAGATTTTCCTCACATGTCCATACCGGCACTGGGGCCCATCCACCTAACTATAGAATGGGTACCGGGTCTTTCCCGGGGGTAAAGCCGCCGGGTCTTGGCTTTGACACCCACTTCCATCTGGTACTGAGGTTAAAGGAAGATTAAACCTATACATCTGCTTCCCTCTGGGCCTTCGTGGCCTGTTCTAGGCTGAACTTTACTTTATTCACCAACTGATAACATTATTTTCCTATATAAACGAGCAGTTACTGTGCCCATAAATTCGGGTCTTGTGGACGTGGTACTAAAGTCTCGGATTTCATACGGGGCATGAGTTTCTTGACCAGTTGAGTGTCTTCAACATCAATAGAAAGGACTGCTTCTGGTATGGGGTTTGTTGTTGATCAGTTTATAAGGTCGGATGCGTTCTTTGTAAGATTTGTGATTAGTGTTACACTATGAAATGGAATCACTTTTAGATGACAAATTGCAAATGCATCATTGCCAGTTCCACTGGCCGCCAGGTCTAAGGCGTGGTTCTGCGGCCGCACGCTTGCTTTTATTGCAGGTTCGAATCCCTCCGGGGGCGTGGGTGGGTGTCTGTCTCTTGTGAGTGTTGTGTGTTGTCAGGTACAGGTCTTTGCGCCGCGCCGATCCCTAGTCCAGTGGAGCCCTACTGAATGCTCATGTGTCATTGAGGTGATCGAGGAACCTCATAGAGGTAGCCTAGGCTCTTTAAGACTGTAAGCGAATTGGAGGAAGGGGCGAAATAAATTGTTGCAATAATCAGTGCAGAACAGGAAGTACGCACTCTTAAGGCGTGTCCCCGGAAATCCCGTTGACCAAATGTAGTCTTCTCGTTTGCACATTGTGGTAAGTGGTGATTTAATTGCTGCCTCAGGCAAATTTTGTAAAATAAAGGTATATTTCGAAGTGTAATGAACTGAAGACACAACGTTATACGTGTTAGTGAAGAATGACTTGGTACTGTACTTTTCAACTCATACGCACAGCACATTGTACAAATGTACTGAATATGGAATATATAATCATAACACCATCACCGTACACATTAATTATGCGGCTGATACAATATTGTTTTGTTCTACATAGAACGTCAGCAGGGTGACAGTTTACGGATTAAAAAGAGCTGTTGCCAGGGTGTTTGCAGCACACTGCCAATGTATTATAGACTATGTCTAATATATTTAATGTAAAAAAATGATATACCGTTTCCAAAGCCATATTATGTCTACATGTTCATATTTCTACTAAAACTGTAAAATGTGTCAGTGTTCTTATTACGCATCGTTGTTAGAAATTCGTTACTACTGCTAGTAGCAAAAGCATGCGGAAGTTTTGTCGCTCTAAATGACGACGTGGTTATTGCTGCTGAAACAGCGTTCTTTACAAGTAACCATAAAAGATAACGAAATGTAAAATCATTTGACGTGCCATGCGTTTTTTTTTATTTGGGCCGTCCTGTATTTCTGCAGTAGTATATGTAATTACTTAAGGTAGCAAAGGTAAAGGCTTCCCCGTTGCATACCAAGGTGGAACTTGGGGGAGGCAGAGGTACAAGACTACCCGCACTCGACCTTGGCGCCAGCAGGAGTTGGGTGGGCAACGCACGCCCTGGGCGCTTTGTCCCTTGGTAAGGGGCCCGGTATCCATTGTATAGAAGGCTGGGTGTCCGTTTGGGCTGGTCTGGATGGGAGGAAATGCCCACTTCCACCGGTGTTCGAACTCAGCTACACAGTACAGTAGTGAATCAATTTTAGAACTTTCACGAAGTTGACACTAGGCATGCGGTCATGTCCGAAGGTGCGTCATAAACACTGATTACTGCCGGCCGACAGCGGCCTGTGGGCTGTTGGTTGCGTTGTTCTATTGATGTTTGTGCATGGGATTACTCACCAGGCAACCCGGAATGTGTTTGTTCCTGCAACCAAATTCGCGGCTAATGATCACTGCAGATACATATTGCAGTGTGTATGGGCTTATGGTATTCGCTGTGAATTGAAATGGCATTTGCTAATGGTTGGTGTATCACGCGGTCCGCGTGCTCGTCATTATGGTGCTTCTATTAAGTACAGTCTGTTGCGAACATCAAAGACCCTCTGAATGCATGCTATTTAAACCAGGTATGTGTTGCAAGTGAAAGGGTCTTCTGTGATCGAGCAGGTTAGTGTTGCTCTGAGATCAACGTTCTGCACTTATATTGTGGAGTTATCCAGCTGGAATGTCGGCCCCATTGCAGTTTGTCCTCGGTGAAAATTCGTACAGTTTCTCTCGGGTTTTAAAACAAATAGCGAGATTGTATATTCCTGTCCACTCATATTTTCCGATCCACTTCGACTGCTAGGACTATTTTCTCTAGGTACACAAAATACACTAATATATTCCTGTTCCTAGCGTTCTTGATGTGGGAATGGCCTGTAAGGGTCATGAAGGTAAAATTCTTGCGACAGATGCATATTTGATTGACGAGTCAAGGATCAGTCCATGATTGCTGGTAGAAAACAGTGTGCTATACACTTCCGGGAAGTGCACACAGTATAATGTCGAATGTTTGGTGTTTTCAGACGGGCGAGCCATATGATGGTACAAGACAGTATGCCTTATACGCCCAGCATCTTGCACGGCTTATTGTCGTCTGCTTGGCTTTATCGGATGACGAAATAAGATCAATGTGATTGTTCGCTTTACTCACAGGTTTGCTGCAGTGTAGGAGACATTCTTGTGTTACCTGTCACTCTTGACAAGACAGAAATTCCGGCGATTACCAGAGACATTGGATAAGGAAAATAAAACTTATGTTGCTATTTTACACACACCCAAGACTCCTGTTCAATCCTTGAATTGTAGCGCCCTATTCTGCTGATGCGCAGAGGTGAATATACAGGGTGTTCCAGGAGGAAAGGTCAATATTCTGGTAGGTCATAATATAGGTCACTCTAAGCAAAAATGTTTGTATGAACATGTGTCCTATTCCGAACTGTTTCCGAGATAGAGCTATTTGAATGTACAGCCGCAAAATCGTTGATAAAAAAGAGATATTACGTGTACGTACTGTTTCTAATACCGGTATTTAGTGTCAAGTGACAGAGTTGGTACAGGGGTATAATAAATGTTCGAAAATTCCACCGTCAACATGAATGCACTTTGCAACTCGTGTGAAGACATGGCGTGTTGTTCGTCTGAGTGCATCTTGAAGTTCCTTTATGCAGGCGATAACATCCAGTATGTTAACGAGCAGTTCGTCTCGTGGATCCACTTTTTTCTGTACACTTCACTCTTCATCAAACCCCATAAACAAAAATCTAACGGGGTTAAGTCTGGAGATCTTGGTGGCCAGTTAATGGTACTGCCACGACGGATCCACCTGTTAGGGAAAGTGTCATTGAGATGTTGCATCACGTGTCGGGTATAATGAGAAGGGGCTCCGTCATGCTGAAAGTACATAGCAATCCGTCTAGCCAAAGGAACATCCTCGAGTTGTTTTGGTAATTCATTTTGCAGAAAGTCTAAAAGGTGCAGGACTGGACTGTGATTGCTGTGTCGGACCGTGGTCTTCGTAAAAGTCTGCGTGGTAGGCGGAAAAGCAGAACTTCTAATTCACACGGTTTCACGGATCATCTGTTTTGACATCTGTTAACTATTCCGGGAAACCCCTTGGTGAAAGTCCGCGTGGTAGCCGGAAAATCCGAACCTTGTGGGCTGGCTTCGACGGTCTACAGGCCGGTCATAGACCGTCATTGGACCAATGTATTTGAAAGCTCTTTCAAAGCGGTCCGTGGCGAAACCGTTTGTGTATAGTCGCAGCCCAGTCCAGCGCGCGCGCGTGCGCGCGCGCGCGTGTGTGTGTGTGTGTGTGTGAATCAAACACGAAGTTACAATGCAATTCAAACGAAACAGAAGACATTTGTGTGTGTGGGGTTTTTTTTGCGACACAACGCTATCAGAGCATGCCGGCGCCATATGTGACTGTGGTCATCTCGAGGAAGACCTGAGTCCACGTGTTAGAAATGGATCACGTCTTGCAGAGTTGTGAGATTCCGCAAGAAAGGAAGGCTGGGATATGACAGTAATTAAACTAAAGTTTACGCGTTTGTTTGTTTGTTTGTTTGTTTGTTTGTTTGGAGCGCGTGGTTTACAGTGCACACGATGGCTGTGGCGGAAGCGGCAGTGTGGGTTGGCCACAGTAATTAGCTAGCAATGAAACATCGGTAGTTAGTGCAGTCGACTGATGTCGGACTCTTATTTGAAGATTAATGAACACGACGGTTTATTTTTGTTACCCCTTGTTATGTCTTTCTTTTATATTCCTTCTCTCTCGTCGCCTTTCTTCTAGGACCTCATTTCATATCGATTTCCACCGCGTAGCAAATTATTTGTGAACTCTGCCTCCACCCGCTCATTGATACCTCGAGTCTGTTCATTCCCCCTTGTCCCCATTTTCTCCATCTTGTGCGGTGTGTAGCATGTGTGTTTTTATGAAACGAGACGCTAGTTGCAACTTCATCTTCTTGTTTCTTTATTTTTAAATTTATCTGCCTTTCATTTCTGTTCGCTTTCTTTCCTGTTTTCTTCTTTTCCTTATACATATCTGTATTCGCAAGAAAACATTTCCCTGTGATCATAGCACTGTAGTGGTGACGGTAATGCATCCAGCGATGGAGATGGTACAATGTCATAAGGCAGTGCCTAACCCTGACATTTGTTTCCTGATGACCTCGTGACTTGTGGAGTCAAGGAAATGTTTCTTGTAGCAAGACGATTATGAATCGATACCTTCACTGTCATCGGTAGCAGTCCCCAGTATCTGAAATATTAAGAGCATTTCTAAACATCGGAGCATATGGTTCATGCTAATTTAATATGTTTCACTCGCACTGCCTTTGCCATATGACATGGACGGCAGTTTTACAGTTGAAGATATCAAGAAGGGAGGTAAAGAAGCGTAGGGCATGGATTTTGTCTTGTTCATTTCCGCGCATGCTGGAAGTCAAAACATATTTACTTCTGGTACATGTTTTGTTGATCTGGCTGTGAAAATATATCAGTCCTACCCCTGATGATGACACTTTGAGGACCGAAACATGTCGGAGAACACGTTGCTAATAATGGGGTGTTAAAGTCGGTTTTTATATGAAATAAGAATAGGGTTGTTGCCTGGAATGCCAGCTGGAACGAGACTTTCCGTAGATGCTGATGTAGATAATATTTCTGACACAGGTTATGAACATGCTAATTTGGACTGAGTAGTGACAAGCAAGGATTCATTGGGGTTTGGGAATGCATTGATAAGAGCATCGGGTTCCATTCAGGACCTGTCCGCTAAATCGGTTAGAACTGTCACGTGTATAGGGATTGATGTTTCACATGCGATTTGATATTACTTTCGTTTTAGGGAGTCTGTGTAGGTTAGAAATATCCTCATTTTTCGGCCTTTTGCCCCACAATTATCGTACTAGGCTGTATGGCTTATCGTTTTTACCACGCTGTTCATGAAATGAAAAGGCACTAGGCCGTCTGGTCTGTCTTCAGGATATGGTTTCTGGCTTGTGACGCCTTTATGTGCTCCAGCCGCACGGAGGAACCTGTTTTATCTTCCATCTAATCGGAAGCTAGAGTTCTCAGTTTCTTTTGTGATGATGATATTTGCCTAACTACACGGCGTTGCACTTCATGGCGTCTGTTGTCATTAATAAAGGGACACTATTTTATCTCTCAGCTCGCATCTCTACTTCACTGAGACCGTGTTTTATGAAGGCAGGTAGTGTAGTTTTCGTCGCTGTTTAATTTAATGTGTGGGAGTTGATAGTAGTGCTGTTATCGCCACTTTAGAAGATATTGGCAATGTTTTTCTTAGGCTTCTAGGAATGGCAAGTGGCTAGAGACGGTTGTCAGATAAAATAATGCTCCATACTAATCGTTACAGAACCAACAAATAAACTGTAGCACAATTTTGTATTTCACTCCCCTGTAGCTCCTACATATTGCGGCTTAACTGCCATTCTCAGAGAGCTAACACCTATATTACTAAAATTTACAGCTTTAAAATATTCTTACAATGCTTACGCATATCAAGTGTACAGATTATCGTTAAAATTTACAGTGCTTAAAATTTTCTAAAATGTCGATTATAAATTATTATAAAATAATGGTGTTTTTTTTGTATACATTTGTCTTCTTGCCAGTTGGTTTTCTGCTCTGCTTTCGATGGCAGCCACAGATATAACATTTTCACGTTTGTCCGTCACTTAAAATCCCTTAGTTGACTGATTCTTAGGCAACTGAACATTTTCGAGCGAGGGAATTTTAGGATATTTGTAACTCCACGTTTGGTGACGTGGCCACCTCTGATGACTGAACTACCCGTAGGTAAATTGCCCATTTGGATTGCATACTACGATTGAACTCGAAGATATAAAAACTGCATCCGAAAATAGTGGCACACTTGTTAGTAGGAAAATACTCAGCTACTTGTCGATAGTGCCGTTATTGTGGAATGTAGTTATATATTTTTGTACTCACTCATGGTAAAATCTCCAAATGGGCAATTTTTTGGTTGTGCCACTGTTGCATTCAGTGAACGATATGCTCCGTGTATTAATTAGATACATAAAACTTATTAAAAGGAGCAACAAATGCACTGTGGTTTTATGAATGTAATGTTGCTACATAATGACCACCGACATGTTTCGGTTCACCATGTGGCCACCTTTAGGGTGGCGGGAGCATGATTGCAAATGTATTTATAATGCATCGGGATTACTCCACAGTTAAAAATCATATAGATTTGGTTAAAATTCCAGTTAAATTGTAAAAGAGTGATGATTATAAAATATTGGAATTCGAAAATTTTTGTCTGGATTATGGTACTTTGGAGTGATGTACATTGAAGCTACGTGTGGTGTATAATGATCAAGAATGGTGATCTATGATATAGTCTGCACAGTGAACTACTTCCAAGTCGGTTAGGCTGTAGCCTAGAACAATTCGTTACTGTTTTGTGCGCAAAATTTTGAAAACCGGACCTTATAAGCACCCTACCGCATCTATTCTCTTTGTGCATCGAAAGCAGCGGGTTAATTGTCTTCCTTTCATGCATGACGTAATTGCTTTGCTCCACTGTTCTGTAAGGAGATTTAAATTACAGGCCGCGTATTCATTACCTAGTTGAGTCATACCTCAAGTGACAAAACGGGTGAATCGAGTTTCGTTGCATATGTGACTGTAATTATGGTCTTAGGGTGGACGCAATAGCGAGAACAGCTCTCTTATGAGTCATACGTCTACACCAACTGAACGACAGTGCGAATGTTCATGGTACTGAAGTTAATACAGTTGTATTGGTAGTCGAATTTGATTCAGTATACTTACTCCATGGAACAGTGTCCTTCTTGAGAAGCTAACCAGTTTGCAGCTAGTCAAATTCCCCGTATTTTATGGAGCCCGAAGGTTCATCACCGCATTCACAGGTGCCCGCCACCTCTCCCTATCCTGAGCCAGATCAATCCAGTCCATACCACCGCATCCCACTTCCTGAATATCCTGCTTAATATTATCCTCCCATCTAGGCCTGGGTCTCCCCAATGGTGTCTTTCCCTCAGGTTTCCCCACCGAAACCCTGTACACGTCCTCCCCTCCCCCATACGCGCTACGTGCCACGCCCAACTCATTCTTCTCGATTTTATAACCCGCACAATATTGGGTGAAGCCTCCTGTAAAATGGGTACCGTGTCTTTCCCGGTGGTAAAGTGCGGCCAGGGCGTGCTGCTGACCACTCACTCCCTTCTAGTGCCGCTGTCATGGAAGAGTAGAGCTATACCTCTGCCCACCCTCTGGACCACAGCCGGCCTGTAACGGGATCACTTCACTTTTACAATATTGGGTGAGGAGTACAGATCATTAAGCTCCTCATTATATAGTTTTCTCCACTCCCGTGTTACCTCGTCCCTCTAAGGCCCAGACATTCTCCTAGACACCCTATTCCCAAACACCCTCAGCCTACGTTCCTCCCTCAATGTCAGTGACGAAGTTACGGCTACCAAAGAAATCTGTGCTATGTAATTAACATATGGTAGTTGGACAGTATAAGAAGCGTATAGAGATGGCTTAGTGTGCATGGAAATAAGTGTACCGATTATGTACATTATTATATTGTTGTAATTACATATCACAGAGTTGTGTTTGGTGGTTAATTTATTCCATTTTACCTGTACAGGCTATTTCTTAATTGTTAGCCCGCGAAATTTTCAGGCAGAAAGCCAGGAGGAAGTGGATAGCAATAGCGAATATGCGGATGAACAAGACAAATAGCTCTGCCTACCTTGCCATTGTCACCGCACGTACAGAGTAGGCCGTCCACCAGTTCTACAGTGTTCTTCGCCGGCTAAAGAGAAACAAATGACCTATATCAGTCTTCCTTCTCCCATCTTACACGTACTAAAGAGCCTGTCTGTGGTCTCACGCATTTTTAAAGTTTTCCCAGTCATGCAGTTTTTGTTTTCATTCTTCCAGTCTCTAATGTAATACTCAAAAGTACAGGGTGGCGCAAAAAGAACGAATGTTTTTTATATCTGCCTGCGATTTCTTTCTTTGGGGTTACCTCAAATTAAAAGTCTACGTTCGAAAAGCTCGTACAGTCGACGACCTGAAAGTTTCCATTTGCGAAGAAATTGCAACTGTGCCACAAGAAATATTAGTAAATGTGATGCAGAACTTTGAGGACAGGCTCCGGACGTGTGTACGGCAAGAAGGACGCCAACCTTTCCGATATAATTTTCCGTAATTGAGTAATCAATGTAAGTAATCAAAACTGCATTTATTACAGGTTGTTTTGGTGTTAACATAATTTTTTTTATATTGAAAATAAAAAAGTTACAATTATT
>Ga0123355_10015389_pt1 | contig 12014 bp, 8 predicted proteins | sample TergutEmb28metaG_3_FD_89872 | JGI IMG/M metagenome (GOLD analysis project Ga0123355, IMG submission 89872) | Embiratermes neotenicus P1 segment gut microbial communities from Petit-Saut dam, French Guiana - Emb289 P1 | ecosystem: Host-associated > Arthropoda: Insects > Digestive system > Gut ... | reverse complement strand
TTGCTGTGGGTAATCATCCCGCCCTTCGGGCACCCCTCCGCGGGAGGGGAATGGCTCCACGCTACAGAAGGGATATGAAGAAAAGGAGGATTAATATGAAAGGAACGATAAATAGCACCCAAAACCACCGTAGGGGTCGCACACTGAGCGACCCGTAAAATACTACTTGTAGCAGTGTGCGGAGCGCCCAGTGTGCGCTCCCTACGATTATTTTTCTCTACTTCCCTTAAGTTGCTTGCCATGGGTAATCACCCCGCCCTTCGGGCACCCCTCCGCGAGAGGGGAATGACTCCACGCTACAGAAGGGATATGAAGAAAAGGAGGAATAATATGAAAGGAACGATAAATAGCACCCAAAACCGCCGTAGGGGTCGCACACTGGGCGACCCGTAAAATACTACTTGTAGCAGTGTGCGGAGCGCCCAGTGTGCGCTCCCTACGATTATTTTTCTCTATTTCCCTTAAGTTGCTTGCCGTGGGTAATCACCCCGCCCTTCGGGCACCCCTCCGCGGGAGGGGAATGACTCCACGCTACAGAAGGGATATGAAGAAAAGGAGGAATAATATGAAAGGAACATATTTTGTGCTAATAGTTACCGTCATAGGATTACTCCTAACCGCATGCAACGACCAAAGCCTAGAATCAATCAAACCATACCCTGAAACACATCTCAGCCTCGCTGAAAACGCTGACAGCGAAGGAGATAACGAAGTTGAAGCTAATGTAAGCGAATACAACGATGCCCCAGCCACCGTATACACTCTCATAGAAGCAGACGAAGGAATCCAACGGGTTTTCCCGCCTGGAACACTCACCATCGAGCATTTTCTCGAAGACATAGACTCCATGATGTACATACTTGAGAATAACTTTGCTCTGTTGGAAGTGGCTTATTGGGCTTGGGGTGTGGATGCGTGGGTCTTGGCGGATAATGCGCGGGCGGATGTGCTTGCGGCGTATGAGTATAGCAATCTTTGCGAGGATAGGTATTTGGCTATATTGTGGACGAATTTCTTTCCCCTCTTTAACACGGGGCATTTTGTTATTTTTAATCCAATGGCATATCACAATATGTTGACGGGAAATTTTTATGGGAGATATAGCACTCCCGCAGTAAGAATGAATAACAGACTTCTTGAATCACCTTTAGCTCTCAGGTTCTATGAGGTAAGAGTAGAAGACAGATTGCAAAATCATGATGAGTTCAGACCGATTCTTAGAGAAATAGCAAGCGAGGCAACGGATATATATAATCGCTTTTTAGGAAGCTTGTATGACAATGTGATGGGTAATTGGCAAGCGCCAGATGTGAATGTCACGACCAAAACGATTGAAGAAGGAAGAATTGGGTATATCTCTATAAGAAATTTTATGCCTCCTGATGCGGCAACTCAAAATGCAGAGCAAAATCAAATTTTTGACTTTTTTAGAGAGATTAGAGATTACGAACATCTAATTTTAGACCTCAGAGGCAATACAGGAGGCGCTATTGGTCACTTTGTAAATACCATTTTGCGCCCCAATTTGGAGAATACAGTTAATATTGGTTCGTTTCATTTTTTTACAGATGGTGAGCATATTAAAAGGCTTGGGGACTATATATTTACTCGTACTGCAAGTAACGGAAATCTTGTGATCCCGACGAGCTATAGCCCGACTTTTGAGATTCTTCAACGATACTACTTTGAAGATAGTCACTCTCTGGATTTTGATAGGCTTCAATATGGTGTAGCTTCTGGTTCGGGTAATATTCATCCGAATACTTCTCCTTTTGGGTTTGAGCCAGCTTTTCAAGGTAAAATATGGATGTTGACCGATAATAGGATGATTTCCGCTGCTCAATTAGCTGCTTGGATTTCCATGGAAACAGGGTTTGCTACGCATGTGGGTGAAACAACAGGCGGAGGAGCAGGCGGACTCCGCACTTTAGCCCTCCTACCCAACACAGGAATAGCTATATACTTCGACGTATTCTACATAACAGACGAACGCGGTCGCCCACTGGAAGCGGGAACAATCCCTCATCACTTTAATCGCGAGGGGATGGATGCGCTTGAGACGGTGCTTGCGCTTATTGCAGAAGGGGAGTACTAGGCGTAGTAACTATTACCCTTTTCATCTCATCAGCAACCGCTTTTATCATAGGTACTGCAACAGAATTGCCAAATTGGCGATACATCTGGGTGCGTGAAACAGGTGTATCAAATGAATCAGGAAATCCCATAAGGCGCTTACATTCAAGCTTAGAAAATAATCGTACACCTGTAGGACCATCTAAAACGAATGTCCCTGTCAATCGTTGAATTTTGTGATAGCTTGCACAAAGCGTCTTTACTTGAATATTTGAGTTTATGTCGACTAGCTGGGGCTTTCCGTCGTCTCGTTTAAAGAGATAGCTTTTTTGTAAATGCTCAGATATGTTGTATCCCGAAAGATTCTGTTCTAATATGTCTTTAATTGGTTTCCTATTTGTTGAGTCGCCTTGTGGCAATTTGAATGACTTTATTTTTAGCTCGGGATGGAAGCCGACAATAATCACTCTACGCCTAATCTGTGGTAATCCAAAATTTTGCGCATCCAACTCGTCCCAAAACACATCATATCCAAGCTCACGTAACGAAGCTAGTATGGTCTCAAACGTTTTGCCGCCTTGTATACTTAATAAGCCCGACACGTTTTCAAGTAAAAACATTTTGGGCATATGATATTTAAGAATACGCAATACATCAAAAAACAAAGTACCCTGTGTTGCATGAGCAAACCCTTCTCGCTTTCCAATGTTCGAGAAGGGTTGACATGGGAACCCGGCTAATAAAACATCATGTTCAGGTATATCTTTTTCATCTATTTTTGTGATATCTCCATGAGGAGTGTCACCATAATTTGCTTTATATGTAGCAACTGCGAATTTATCCCACTCTGAACTAAATACAGCGACAGTATTTTCATCTTCAAAACCTTTGCGGATACCGCCTATCCCAGCGAAGAGATCAATAAAGCGAAGCTTTCCATCAATGTTATCTTTTTCGAGAGCGTCAGAAAGCGCATTGTTTTCTATGGCATCTTCCAATAATCTTTCACATTTTTGTGAAAAAGTAGTGCAGCTTGGAATTTGCTGTGCCATTATTTCTTCATATAATTTGTCAGATATATATAATGGTCGTTGACGTCTCTTGTCTACTCCTGCGGACTTTCTACCTGCCCCGACCCTTACTCCGCCCCTCATGATAATGCCTCCTGTACTCATACGCTATATATAGCTAACTAACTTTAAAAATATTATAGCATGAAAACCTTGAAAAAACAAGTTGTAGATTCAAATAAGCCTCCGTAATGTTTAGTTAGTCGTGAAACCCTTGAGCTGGAAACGTGTACCTCGTTTTTTACTTGGATATGTCCATTGAAATGGTGTACCAAACTGACCTTTTGACTCAAACGACTCGAGGTAATAGTTCATATATTCGTCTCGCAACCAAAAACTGCTATCAGTAGAATTGCTCAATAGCAATATGCAGTCAGCAATTTGAAGCTTGTCAGTTATTCGTGGACTGTTTACGCCAAAGAGGGCAAACTTAACAAGCTCAACATTATACTGCGGAAGCTCTTTATCTAATACCGCAATTAAATATGATTCAGTGCTTTCTTCTAATTTGCTCTTGCTACCATATTTTTGAAAGGCGGATAAAGCATGTGCTAATTGATTGTCAGGGTCTAAAGAAAGTGCCTTAATTAAATCAGCTACATCGCCTTCGTGGATGGAGACTCTCTTTCTCGCTGTTTTCTTAATTGTTATATTATGAGTTTGTATGTTGCTGTTTTCGAATGTGATAGAAAAAGATACATCTGTTTTTGGATAGCCACCACCCTTTAGCTTAGGGATATTAGTAGTTGCTTCAATTTTCACAATAGAATTTGGGCTTGGCTTGTCGTTAAGGCAGGGAGTTGCGCCAATAGTTGTCATAATTTTTTTAAACAATAGATAGGTATCGGACTTTAAATTGTGCCTACATGATTCATAGTCATTCCATAAATGCCAATTATTCTCATCAACAAGTAGTTGAGCAACTCGGCTCTCAGCATCCTTTCCAATAATGTTTGCGCGGATACCTTGTGGGGTGTTGGTCATGCACTTATTAATGATTAGATCGCGCAGCTCACCTATAGTCACAATATCGGTTAAAAATGATTTATACTTATTACTGTGTATTTTTGTGGAATACCGCTTTGCGTTAGCATATTCTTTCTCGGGCATAGAGTCGGGCACAACTACAAAAATGCTCTCAACTTGTTTAGTGTGTGAGTCAATGATGCGAATATTTTGAGCAAAAAACTCAGTCCCGTATATTCTATCGCGAATAGAGTTTGTAGACTTTAGTAGCCATTGCTTATCATCAAAGTCATGGAATACGATACAATAGTCCATTTTGAACTGTCTATCCATCCCAAGGTAGCCTTTGACATAGTTTTTTTCAATTGATATGTTCAGATTAGTATTGATTTTTAGGTCTTCAAGCATAGACTCTAGAGTTTCGTTTGCTTTAGCACCTGACTCGTTTTTTCTCCTTTGGTACTCACCAACACTTAACACTACCCTCATCTCCTTTACCGACTATATCATTCCTATAATGATTATACCATAGGATTATACCCACTACAATTACAAACAAAGGACTGCCGAATAAGGCAGCCCTCCGTTAAGTATAGCGTGTCAATTATCAGGCAAGTTTAAAACTTACCCTACCACTTCATCTCAGCCAATCTCTTATAACTAGCCAATCTCTTCTTGGCGTCTTCCTCAGCTTGCTTAAACAGCTCAGCGGCTTCATCAGGGAAGGCGATCTTTAGTGACGAGTACCTTGTCTCCGAATTTATAAACTCATCAAAGGATTTACTCGGCTCTTTAGAGTCAAGTGTAAACGGGTTCTTGCCCTCGTCTTCAAGGAGCGGGTTGTATCTGTATAGATGCCAATAGCCTGACTCAACCGCATCTTTAGTCTTTTGCTGAGTATCGTTCATAGCTATTCCGTGGTTTATGCACGGCGCATATGCGATTACTATGGATGGACCTGGATAACTTTCCGCTTCTTGGATGGCTTTTAGCGTTTGCGCTTGATTTGCGCCCATGCCTATTTGTGCTACATATACATAGCCGTAGCTCATCGCTATCATGCCAAGATCTTTTTTACGTATCTTTTTACCTGAGGCTGCAAACTTGGCGATTGCTCCTGTTGGTGTTGCTTTAGAAGATTGCCCACCAGTGTTTGAATAAACCTCGGTGTCATAAATCAAAATATTAACATCTTCGCCCGAAGCAATAACATGGTCAAGTCCACCAAAGCCGATATCATAAGCCCATCCGTCACCACCAAATGCCCAAACGCTCTTTTTGGAGAGGAACTCTTTGTTATTTAGGATATGGTCTTTAAGCTCAGCAACTTCACCAGTTGCATCAAACTCTTCAAGTATAGCGACAAGCTCATTTGTGGCAACTTTATTATCTTCGCCGTGATTCATAGTTTCTACCCACTTTACAATAGCGGCAGATGTGCAATTGCAAGAAATCTTGCTGTTCAGTTCATCCAGTTTCATATGAAGACCCTCACGGATTTTCTTAAGAGCCATAAACATACCATAGCTGTACTCTGCGTTGTCTTCAAAAAGGGAGTTAGCCCAAACAGGACCATGTCCATTTTTATCAACACAAAACGGAGTCGATGGTGCAGAGCCGCCCCAAATGGATGAACAGCCTGTAGCGTTCGCAATATACATCCTATCACCATAAAGCTGTGTGACAAGCTTTGCATACGGTGTTTCACCGCATCCTGCGCATGCTCCGGAGAACTCTAGATAAGGCACTTCAAACTGGCTACCCTTGACATTATCTTTGCCGAATATGTTTGGCTTATCTGAAAGTGATAGAGCAAAATGCCAATTTTCCATCTCTTTCATTTGAGTGTCGATAGGTTGCATGACAAGCGCATTGCCTTTAGGTGTTTTCGCTGCTGGGCAGATATTTACACAGTTCTCACAACCATAACAGTCGAGCGTATCAACTTGCATCCTATAACCATAATCCTCATAGCCCTTACCCATAGCCTGGATTGTATCAAAGCCTTCTGGAGCTTTAGCGAGTTCATCTTTTGTAGACAAGAACGGTCTAATTGTAGCATGTGGGCAGACATATGAACATTGATTACACTGAATACAATTTTCAGGAATCCATTTTGGTACTTCAACAGCAACGCCGCGTTTTTCAAAAGCGGATGTGCCTTGCGGGAACGTGCCATCTTCGCGTCCTACAAATGTACTTACTGGGAGTAGGTCACCTTTTAGAGCATTCATTGGTTTTGCCACATTTTCCACAAAGTCTGTTAATGTGTCGGATACAGCGAGCTTGACTTTATCAGACTCTTTTGCATTTGCCCAATCAGCAGGAACGTTTATTAAAGTTACTTGCTCTGCACCTGCATCAACAGCGGCATTGTTCATCGCGACTACTTTTTCACCGCGCTTACCATAGCTCTCTTCAATGGCATTTTTCATATACTTAATAGCATCGTCGATTGGTATAATGTTTGCAAGCTTAAAGAACGCCGCTTGAAGCACAGTATTTACGCGATTGCCAAGCCCTAACTCCCTAGCGATTTTGGTTGCGTCAATTATGTAGAACTTGATATTATTCTCCGCAATAAACTTCTTCATCTCACCTGGAAGACGCTCATTAAGCTCTGCCTCACTCCAGGGACAGTTAAGAAGAAATGTGCCGCCATGTTTTAAATCACTTAACATGTCATATTTATCCACATAAGATGAGTTATGACAAGCTACAAAGTCAGCAATTTTAACCAAATATGTAGAGCGGATAGGCTTCTTGCCGAATCTTAAATGGCTTGTCGTGATACCACCACTTTTTTTGGAGTCATAGCTGAAATAAGCTTGGGCATACATGTCGGTATGGTCACCAATTATTGTTATAGAGTTTTTATTAGCTCCAACCGTTCCGTCAGCTCCTATACCCCAGAATTTGCAGCTGATAGTACCTTCTGCTGTAACGTCAATCTCTTTGCCTACTGGTAGAGAAAGATTGGTCACATCGTCTATAATGCCCACAGTAAACTCTTTTGAAGGGGCGTCAACTTTCAGATGCTCAAAAACAGCAAGCATCTGAGCGGGAGTCACGTCTTTAGAACCAAGACCATAGCGACCGCCGATTATGTAAGGCTTAACTTTTTCATCTGAATTAAAGAAAGCCGAACAAACATCAAGATAAAGCGGTTCCCCAGGAGCTCCGGGCTCTTTACAGCGATCAAGAACTGCAATTTTTTGAACTGATTTAGGAATAGCGGCTAGAAGTTTGTCTTCTACAAAAGGTCTATAGAGATGGACTTTAACATATCCAACTTTTTCGCCTTGCTTTAACAGATGGTCGATAACCTCTTCAATAGCGTCACAAGAAGAACCCATGGAGATGATAATTCTCTCTGCGTCAGGTGTGCCGTAGTAGTTGAAAAGCTTATAGTCGCGTCCTGTCAGTTTATTAACTTCATCCATATACTCTTCCACGATAGCAGGGAGAGCGTTATAGAACGAGTTTGAGCTTTCTTTTGCTTGGAAGAAAATATCCGGATTTTGCGCTGTTCCGCGAAGTTCGGGGCGCTCTGGGTTTAGTGCTCTTTTTCTAAAAGAGTCGAGCGCGTCAGTATCAAGCAACTTCGCCAAGTCGTCATACTCGAGAACATCTATCTTTTGAACCTCATGCGAAGTTCTAAATCCATCAAAGAAGTGAACGAAAGGCACACGCCCTTTAATTGCTGCAAGATGAGCAACAGCACCCAAATCCATAACTTCTTGAACATTAGCAGATGCAAGCATTGCAAATCCGGTCTGGCGGCATGCCATAACATCGGAATGATCACCAAATATAGAGAGTGCATGTCCCGCAACAGCTCTCGCAGAAACATGTAAGACGCCAGGTAGAAGCTCACCGGACATCTTGTACATATTTGGAATCATAAGAAGAAGTCCCTGACTTGCAGTGTAGCTGGTAGTAAGTGCTCCCGCCTGAAGTGAGCCGTGCATAGTGCCAGCTGCGCCTGCTTCGGACTGCATCTCAATTACCGATACAGTTTGTCCAAAAATATTTTTCCGTCCGTTTGCAGCCCATTCATCCGTCATTTCTGCCATGTTGGATGAAGGTGTGATAGGATAGATTCCCGCAACTTCGGTAAACGCATACGAAACGTGAGCTGCTGCGGTATTTCCATCCATAGTCTTCATTACTTTTGTCATTAAATTACCTCCCTTGTTTAATTTTATATCTTTTTATCATACACTCATTAATGCACATGTGACATTGTCATTATGCGAAAAAGAGTATAAAAGTCTGATAGCTTGTTACCATTATAGCAACTATGCTTGGGAAAGCAAGTAGAAATTACAAAAACATATAAGTTATATAAAAGTTTAATAGCGCCTATATCTAAATGGAAGCCTGTTGCGACGTGTATCAAATATTTTTCTGCGTCTATTTCTTCTTATACGTTTTAAGATGATTCTGACAATCAAAAGGGAAACAACAATAGCACCAAGCCAAAACCAAATCCCCGACCGTGAGAATATGAACTCGCTAAATTGTTCTCTATAATAGTAAAAATCACTCTCCATTGTACGAGCGTATGCACTTGATGCGACGAAAAGAGGAGAATGATAGATGGTCGTGCCATTTGCAGTATAAACTATCTCACCTATTACAGTACCTTCTTCTATAGGAAGTCTTAGGCGTGGTCTATTATCGTACTCATAATCAACGGACTCCTCGGTTGGTACGTAAAAATAGTTAGGATTAAAAACAAGATTTTGGCGAACAACGTCAAAGTATCTGCGATGGAGTATATCTATAAAGTCGCCCTCAACTCTAACATCTATATGAGCAGGCTCTCCAAGCTGAGGTCGATGCAGCGGTATAGTGTCAACGATAGTTCCGTCGACTTGAATATGTTTAAATCCATAATTGTCAAAACCATAATTAAACATAGCGATACTGTCAGTAAAGCGAACATCTATACGCGACTGGAACGCACCAGCAATAAGTTCAAAGCCGTCTTTAGTAGCAGCGGAGACAAGTGCGTGAAAGGCGTGATTAGTAAAGCCTGTCCTCATTCCCACAGCGTATGGAAAGAAATGCTCAGAATCCTCATGCAAAAGCTGATTAGGGCTACGCCAACTATAGCTTGAATGAGTAACTCCCTCGGGGACATCGCCAATAATGCCAGGTCCAACATAATAAGGCTCAGCAAAAATTTCAGCCAAAATAGGGTTAGCAAGGGCAGCCTGAGCGATTAGTGCCATATCCATAGGTGTGGAAAAATGATTCGGATGATGAAAACCATGCGGGTTTGTAAAGTTTGAATTGCGCGCACCCAGTTCGTAGGCTTTTTCATTCATCATACCTGCAAAGATTTCCTCCATCTCAGGATAGGTTAGATTATAATTTCCTGTGACCCTACGCACAACTTCCGTAGCTAAAACGATACCGGAGTCATTACCCGATGGGATAATGAGAGCCCTGAGCAAATTAATCGCTGATATGTGCGTACCTTCACGATGTCCCGCACGGCTAGACCCTGCGGGCATATATTGAACTTCAGGGCCGATTGCAATAAGTTCATCAAGCCCAATATGCTCAATCATTAATATGGAGGAGAGTATCTTTGTAGTGCTTGCCGGATATATTCTTACGTTCGAATTTACTTCAAACAAAACTGTACCTGTAGTTTTTTCCATCAAAATAAGACTACGACCTTCTACATCAAGACTTATGAGAGCGAAGGCTTGGATAGGGCTTGTCACTAATAATGATATTAGTAATAAAGAGCTGATAAATTTTTTCATAAATAAGTTGTCCTCTTCAATTTAGTTACTTGTATCGCAAACAGATCAATAATAACATTACCATTTATTAACATAATTATAATATGTCAAGAGTTGACAAGCAAGCATTTTTGCAATAATCCAAAAAAATATCGAATAATCTGAAAGTATAAGAAAAAACTAATTGAATAACAACGATATACGAATGAGGTGAAAATATATGGATATATATGTAAACACAAAAAAGAAAGCACGCTTTATAAATAAAAGCATTATAAATATTCAAGATGTAGCTGATATAGAGACAAAAGCGTCTGTCAAGCAAAAAGTTGAGAAAATACCACTTTTGCACAAATCAGATCAACTCCATAAAGTTGTAGCCTTTAACGATATTGTGAAAGCCATTCACAAAGAATATCCAGATGCCACTGTGATAAATACAGGAGAGAATGAGACTCTTATTGAATGGAGCGACAGACATAAAGAAAACTCTTTTGTGACATATATCAAGATAGCGGTTGTTTGTTTAATTTTATTCGTTGGCGCATCTACTGCGGTCATGACATTTCATACAGATTCGCAATTAGGTAGAGTGTTGGAAAAGTACACGGAGCTTTTTTTAGGTGAAGATGGAAATAAGTTAGTCATACAAGTGGCATATTCCATAGGCCTTACGGTTGGGATAGTAGTTTTTTTTAATCACTTCGGAGGAAGAAAACTAACAGACGACCCAACGCCGATTCAGGTTGAAATGGCATTATATGAAAATGATGTGACGGATACCGTAGTCGCAGCAATTAATAAAAAAGAAGACAAGAAAAGTGAGAAATAATTGAATGAGAAATATAGCAGTAATAATTATAGGATTAGGCTCAGGCGCGGTTATCTCAGGTGCAGTTTTTGCTTTTATTGTAAAGATTGGCGTAGTGGTACGTTTAGCTCAAAAGACTAAGACATCAAACAAGCTTATATTATATGAAGAAGCACTTATAGCAGGCGGCATTTTTGGAGCAATCATTAGTATGCTAAACTTTAATATCAATATAGGTAACTCACTGATGATTTTATTCGGACTATTGACAGGAATTTTCTATGGGTGCTTGGCTGTGTCTTTGGCAGAGACTTTGAATGTCATTCCAATAATGGCGCGAAGGGTCAATCTAAAAAGAGGGCTCGCTTTATTTATGATATGTTTAGCACTTGGAAAAACAGCAGGGTCTTTGATGTATTTTTTGATTCCTGGATTTTTTGATCCAAACTAATTTTAAGGATGTGTTAAATTTGAAACAGACTGAAAAGAACAAATTAAAATATAAGAAGTTGGTTGAAGAAAAATCACCAAACTCTAAATTAATACAAAACTGCGTAAAAGCATTTATCATAGGTGGACTTATTTGTGTAGTTGGGCAGTTGATTTTGAATACATTTAAAAATATGGGGCAGGAGCATGAAGCAGCGGTTACGTATACAGTGATTTCTCTCGTGTTTTTAGGGGCACTATTTACGGGACTTGGTCTTTATGAAAAGCTTGGAAAATTTGCAGGAGCGGGTACGGCAGTACCTATAACCGGCTTTGCAAACGCAATGACAGCATCTGCTATGGAGTTTAAAAAAGAAGGTCAAATAATGGGCGTAGGCGCAAAGATGTTTATCTTGGCAGGCCCTGTTATAGTTTTTGGTACATTTACATCCATGATAATCGGGGCTGTGTACTACTATTATTCAAAGGGAGGCATCTAATGGCTAAACATTTAGGGAATCAAACTATAAAAATAGATGCGCCAATCTCTATTATAAGTACAGCCTCTGTAGTCGGACCAAAGGAGGGCGCAGGACCAATGCAGAGGTATTATGATGTGATTTTAGATGACATGATGCATGGATGTGATACATGGGAGAGTGCTGAGTCAAAGATTGTTGAAACGGCACTTAAACTTACGATACAAAAAGCGGGGATGACGAGTGAAGATATAAACATGATTATAGCGGGCGACTTACTTAATCAAAACACAGGCTCTACATTTGGTGTAATGAGCCTAAACAGACCTTTTTGGGGAATATTTGCAGCGTGTGCGAATATGGGTGCAGGACTTTCAATGGGGGCGGTTGCCATAGACTCGGGAGCTGTTGAAAAAGTTGTTGT
>Ga0123355_10015388_pt1 | contig 12015 bp, 3 predicted proteins | sample TergutEmb28metaG_3_FD_89872 | JGI IMG/M metagenome (GOLD analysis project Ga0123355, IMG submission 89872) | Embiratermes neotenicus P1 segment gut microbial communities from Petit-Saut dam, French Guiana - Emb289 P1 | ecosystem: Host-associated > Arthropoda: Insects > Digestive system > Gut ... | reverse complement strand
ATGATCGCATGACAGCACTTTACCAAGACACTCCACGTTGGCCGGAAGTCTTGTTTACGTAATGTTGTGGCTTGAGCCGACCATATTGCAACTTGAGCCGAACAGCCGCAGGGCACGGCTCAACGTATCACTTAAAAGAAAAACTCCATGAATGATTTTCATGTGATAATTTCTTATAAACCTGATTAACAGATTAGCACCTCACTTGTTTACTGTAAGTAAAGTGATACTCATTAAAAAATATGTTTTAAAATATCCTTTCAACACAAGGAAACCTGGTACCTATGGTATGGCTTTGTGTTTCTTTTGTTTCCCCATTGGTGTTTTTACTATCAGTTTCACTTGCATGACATACCAGTACCTAGGCAACAGAGCATATCAAGCAAATATGCAGTACTGTAAAGGTAGGGGCTTGACAGTGATGTAGTTCCTACAGATTGATTGCTTTTTTTTAAAATTACTATTGAATTACATTTATATAAACGTAATTGTCTTAAGACAACTAACATTCAACACACACTCTCTCTCAACAAAACCATGATCCCACAATCAGCATTACCATTACTAGCATGTGTATAGTCCTGCCATGTATTTAACAGGGTAGGGACAACTGTTTGCTCTAACTCTCCAACACCATGGCATGAAGAATACATAGTTCCATTTGCACCTTCTGTTCAGTATCCCCTGCCTGAAAAACATTTCTGTGTCAGGATGTCCAACAGGTAGATCATACCTTTAACATTGCTGAATCTACCAAGAACCAAATATGCTGTACTAACCCTACAATTGCCAAGTGTTCAGAATTTCAGCCTTACAGAAACTGCTACAACTAACAGCTTGTAACATCTGTTGGCATTTTATCTGAATTACATAGTCAAAAAATATTTAATGTACTGAGCACTTTAATAAATGTATTTATGAACACAAATGGCACAGGTGACTACAGAAGGGCACTAGCAAATACTTGTTGAATAACAGAAGGTATGTGTATTATTCAAACAGCAAAAGCAGGATGAAAATATTCAAATAATAACTGTATGAATATGCTCAAGTATCGGAAAGTGAATGGAAGTATTTGAATGACAGCAACCACACAGTAAGCACAAAAAAAAAAGTATGATATTTATATAAAAGGTAAAAAGGTAAAGTGATCCCGCTACAGGCCTGGTGTGGCCCAGAGGGTGGGTAGAGGTATAGCTCTACTCTTCCTGACCGCAACACTAGAAGAGGGTGAGTGGTCAGCAGCATGCCCTGGCTGCACTTTACCCCTGGGAAAGACCCGGTACCCATTGTACAGGAGGCTGGGTGGGCCCCAGGGCCGGTCTGGACGGGCGAAAAATCTCGTCCCCACCAGGATTCGATCCTGGACCGTCCAGCCCGTAGCTCAGTCGCTATACCGACTGAGCTACCCTGCCCACTATGATATTTATATGAGTGTACTATTAGATGACACATGGCCTTTTAAATTTTGACAAGTATCAATTTGTGGATCCACTAACTGTTGTTTTTACTTCTCTATTAATCAGGGCAGTTAAACCATCTACTACGAAGAGCAACCACTTCCCTCAAGAACATTCTTTTGGTCTTCGTAATAAAAACTATGTTTTATGGAAGGTAAGGACACAGTTATTACATATTATTTAAATTAATTTCAGGACTGAACAGTTTAACTATCCCCTCCTGTCCCCAATATGTACAGCATCACATTACCATCCCAGGATCATTCCAGGCCTTGGCTATTTTATGCACCAAGCAACCTGTGCAGTTTACAGAATATTTAGTCTCAAGTGTGATCTTCGGGCATGTTCAGAAAAGTGACTCAACAGCCAATTATGTAAGTTTCACATTTGTATGTTTCAAAACTACTGAATATAAAAATACGGAGTGGCAAAACCAATCATACTTAAATATTACAACAATAGGTGCACGTCCTCATGAAGTTCAAACTTACTGATATTATCTTCCATAATGCACAAAGCCCAGGAAAATAAATTTTGTACTGTGGCACCCAAAATTTGTGGGTCTTCAGAATGGAACTTGCTTAATGTCACCCTTCCAGTGCCTAAAAGTTTGAGGTAGCTACTAATTTCTTGGAAAATTTGTAAACCACTGTTCTTTTTATTCAGGTTGTCCAATTTCTTTAATGTGGGCCATGCAGTTCAGCTGCAATTTCCAGGATGGCATAAGTTTTGCACTGTAATACAATTTATTATTTTGAAACCAAAAAAGTGAGAAGATGCAGGATGACCATAATAACTATTCAATAAATTTTAATATAAAATCAAAAAGTAGGATGCTTGAAAAACCTGCATTAATCCTTGTGAGGTCTGCGAATCAGTACATTTAACACAGGATTAGGGATGACCCAAGTAATGTTCCAAAAACTAAAGACAGCTCTAAACCTGAAATTCACTAAAAAATAATGTAAACTTAATGTCATGCATTGAAAAATGATAACAGTAAATTCAAGACGACACTGAAATTCAACCTCCCAACATCATAATAACTGGCACCTTCCACAAAACAAACCTATCATAGTGGACTTGTTGTGTAACATGCACTGTCCCAGGTCAACTTTCAGTGGCATCTTCTCTCAGTCTGACACTGGAAATATCCTGTAACACCTGAAAAAGCAACTCACCAGGGTTAACACATGTATAGAATCACAGCATATACAGCACACACTCACCACATGCAGAAATTGGCTCATTTAAAGAAAAACTTACTGAAATTTCCAAACACACTCCATAATTATAATCTGCCATGTTGCATGCCATTATTCTAGGGAACTCCCATTCTGGTGAGCATGGAGATAAAGAAATGTCATGGATGCCCCTCATTAGTATGAAATTCATGGTGTCCATATCACCTGAAAGAGCAAGATACCTGATGTGTATTTCCACCACCATAAAGGAAAAAAATGTTTACATAAAGCTCAATAGCATTTGTAATAAGCTGTTGTAGTGATTTGAGCTAATGTTATTTAATTCATTAAAAGAAGCCATTAATGAATATATGTTACATAACTGCCATGGAATTGAACACAACATCCTGATCGATAATTAGACACATATATTTCATACACAGATTGCTTGTAATTGATATAAAGAGGGATAAACTACCTGAATTTTCAGAACTCATTCCACTTTACCACTTGCATTGCAGACCTCTCATTTTCACCTCTCCTGCACTGTCAACAATCACATAACTGTCACTTATAATGCACAGTCTTTCTTTTTACTGCCACATCCAGCATGGCCACTTTGCTGCACAGAAAGCCCACATCCATTGGGAAATCCCATGACAGCAATGGTGCTCAGGACAAAAATAAAACAGATGCAGAGTATTATAAAAAAAACTCATACGATGTTCCCTCATATCAGTGCTGCATGCCGTCCATCTTGGAAGACACTCAGTGTTTGTCAGGTGTGTTGCCAGCTATATATGGTCAAACAAGCTTCTGAGACTGATGCTGTTGCATAAGGTTGAGATGTATAAACAAGCTGTGGCCAGACTGTGTTAGTTCATCTTTTGAGAATAAAAGACTGGTAAAAAGAAAGTTCTGGCTCAGTCATTTCACTCACAGCAATCTTGTACACGAGCCATGCTTTTCTTTCTCATAGAACAGCAAGTGAACTTCAAGTTTTCTTTCAAACTGGGGAAAAGCAGCTAAAGGAAAATGCAAAATTCTTCAGGTTGTTTGTGGAAATAAAGCCCTATCTCAAACATATGTCTTCAAATAGTTTAAAAGATTCAGAGTGGGATGTTGGGACCATGTAGATGATATTAACCCTTTGACGCCTAACGACCACTATAGGGGTCATACCACACCGCTAACCTCTAAACATTGCATTTTATATATTTATTCAACAAATATAGGTACTGAATATTTTAAACATGGTATATACTCTCCATTTTTTTCTCTTCAAAATACGGTTTGTTTCATAATTCTAACATATTTGGTTCCTGTTTTATTCACGCTTTATATACAGGATGTGCTAAAATTTAAAAAAATAATTCTGGCACCAAAGGGTTAATAGTGGGTTGCTGTCAACTGTTCAAAAGTGGGAAACAACTGCAAAATTTTGGAAGCTGGTAGCCAGAGACCACCAAATGACCTTAAAATTGATGGAGGATCAACTACTCATTAACAGGGAATGATTAATTTTTAAGTGATAAATCAGATTCATGAAGATCTGGAAAAAAGGAAAATCTACACCAACTTTCTTGCACACAGTCTAACAATAAGCAAAAGAAGCACAGAATCTCTACTGCTGACAGCTTCATTGCCACAAGTTGGAAATCACACTAAAAGGTAAATTATTTCATAATATCAAGGGCATAAAGTAGAGTGCAACTGCCAAATTAAATGCAGTTCCTTGTATGCAAATTTCAGAAACATGTAAGAAGCGTGTGGCAGTCGAGGGAGATTACATTGATGAAATGTAGAACAATTTGCTTATTATTTCATGTATATCTGTCCTTAAACAGTCTCAGAACTTCACTCTCTGACAAAGTATGTTTAATGCACCCATAAAGTCATATGTACATTACTAAATTTTAAAACTGTATTATACAAGGAAAATCAAGACATTTGAATTTTCTTGTTATCCTTGCAGAAGGCCAGAAGAGTTCTGGATGACGCATATAGTGATGGTACTGGTGAATAGTTGGACTAGGTAGCATGGACTGGATGTGTGTGCTGGCAGATGTACTTTTGATGAAAACAAACATGTTCCCACTTACATATTCCACACTCCAAATTTAAAATTGATTGATTAGTAGAATTACTCTGCATTAATGCCATGTTTTCATAATGAATATTATAATCTTATCTCCATATTCAAAGCAACCCATTATATATCAAACACAACCATTATTTTTATTTAAATACAGTTACAGGTTTCAGTCTTCAAGACTATTATGGGGCCTGTGTTTGATGGATACATAATGGGTTGCTGTGAATGTCTTATAAACACAATGGGATGTCCTGCATTAAATTATCTCCCCATGTTCACCAACAAAATGACTGAAGTTTACTGTCATCTTGGAAGTGCTACCAGGCAGTTTGGTTGCTGTACCAAACTACGTAACATCACAACCCAAAGGGAAGTAACATTCACAGTCACCAAAGTGGTACCTTCAAATATTGACAAGTAAATTAACATAAAGAAGACAAATTTTTAATATGCACAATTCTCAAAAACACAAATAATTTTCATGATCATTCGCATTTTGGGACATGTGCTGGTGGTCTTCTCTCATCCTGTTTTGAGATTAGGTTGAGAGATACAACAGAATGGTGAAAGCAAACCCAGATTGTAGTAGAATAACTTCTCTAAGCACATCAAAACATGTCATCAGTTGCCACTTGTTGCCTTAATCTCATACCTTAATAATTTCCTATACAGAATCTGCAAAAGTTTGAAGTTTTTAACTATAAACACGTGCAGTAAAGGGTTTTATCATATATAACATTAAAATTTATAACAAAATTATATTTAGCTAAATATGGTTGATTGGGGTCATACTTTCTAGAAAGGACTATATCTTAAAGAGTCAATTAATTTAAAAAAAAAAATATAGCTAGAAATTACTTATTCAGAAAACTGCCATGCAAAATGTTTAACAATATTTACAATATAAAAAACTTCTCCGGAATAAATCCTTTGATGTTGAAGACCCTCTAACCTCACTCTTGCCTTTGAAGAATACATGTACAAGCCTACACCCCAAACTAATAGTAACAATGATAACGGCAGTGTTATTAGCAGCACTATTACAGCGGAAATAACATGCACAAGGGAGAAAACTAAGTTTAAAAGCTGTAAATGGGCTGTGACTATAAGGAACAACACAATCCATGAGCTAATAACAAAAAAATTAAATACTTTCTGGGCATGAAGAAAGTTCTCTAATATCAATAATCACGGAATAACTAGTTAAAAATTACAGTCCGTTTTATACCAAGCTACTCAATCATTCCATGCTTAATACACAACGACGTTTGAACATGTCAGAAATGAAGGCCTTATGGTAAGATACGGATACACACACAAATACTCAGAGAACTGCCACCATTTTTCCCTTTATCATCTCTGCAGTAATACAGAACGGGGAAAGCACTTATTTCCTACCTCATACTTCAGTTGCTGTAGTTCATTCACTCCGAACCATAAAAGTAGTATGTTTGAATGAACACGTTAATAAAACTATAATATATACATTCGTTTCTGCCATCTTCTCCTTGTTACTTCCTCTGACTTTAATTTGAAAGGTGGCTTATACTTTCCACGAAGAAAATTCTGTTATTTTATGCCACATGTTTTCACGTGACCCCAAGTGTCTAGTTCTACAGTAATGAAGGCATCACTGTTATGTGGGATCACAATTTAGATTATAAATTAAATAATATATTACCACCATTAATATTCAGATAATATTTCTCATATTCACGAACCCACAACAGAGAAAACCGACATTTTTAACAAAACATAAATTCAACGTACCTCACTTCTACCTCCAGTTTTAAAATGGATTTCCGCAGCCAATTGCATTGCACGGCTGCTTACGAAAATCACGGATACAGTAAAACAGTTCCTGTCTAGTCAAATTACAACCAAGAGCATTTCCGTTTTAACATTTTACGTACTCCTCCAAATCACCGTGTCCCTGATCGTTTGCGGTCGTGCCAATGGTGATGGATTATAACCAACCAGAGTACTGAACGAGAGAACAACCGGGTAATGAGCGGCGGCGATTTTAAAACAAGACTACAGAATGCTTCACTGCAATCCAAAGATTTTCACAAAGCATGATAACGTTTTAAGAATACTTTTTTTTTTCCACTGAGTCACTCGTTTTACGTACCGATGAGTGTTTTATTTATGTCGACAAGTGACAGAACATGCAAACTTTAAAAAAGTGCAGTTATTTCAAATCTGCAGGATTACATTAGAAACACTCATTGCTAGTACCTGATTTCGTGGGAAGTACATTTTGGAGTTGGATTTGTGTATTACTTCCATCATGGAACACTTTTCAGATTAAATAAGAATGATATAAAAAGTGACATTAACCACAGGTCTAGGCCATGATTTTCAAAATTTCTTTGAGACATCTTGAAATCAGCATTGACTGAATGTGAAAGAGTTTGAGTAAAACAAACACTTCTAAGATCTATTGGAATATTATGTTCCTATCTTCTTGGCCTTTGTATACACAAAATACCAATATCTTTTCACCTCCTAATTTGCAGTGCAGCAGTCCCTTAACAACTGCTCTGCATGTCACGTTTAGTAAATTAGCCACTCTATTCAGTGTTAAGTATCTGGGAGCTCACCATGCAGCCATGGACAGTTTTAGTCTCTGCAGTGGGATGCAAAAAGCATGTAGGTTTGAGCATTGTCTGTAGGGATCTCTTACAGAACGAATCCCACCTCCTGTGTAAGTGACTTCACATTAGTAATCCAGTCAGTCCAGTCAATAATATTTAAACCTGTTTTTCTCTTAAAACTGGTGTTTATTGCCATAGACATAGTATTTGGATTATAATTGTGAGTAATATTATGAAAATAACAGAGCAAACTGATTTCTATATTACAATTGGCTTTAGTCATTCATATTTTTAAAATTTTTAAACAATATGAAATGCCACTGGTACACAAAACTTGTTGTATCACCTACTGTAAACCAAATAAACAGAGAAGCTTGTATATTGTACCAGTATGTGGGAAGTGGATGCAGGTGCAATGAAGCTTGCAGTTAGAAATGGGAACACAGTATTTAACCACATTAAACTTTGAAAACTTAAACAAAAAACAAACAGTATCAATAAATACAAACATCACCTTTGTTGTAACAGAGTCTTATTTACAATTACATGTCATCTTTTATACTTTTGTAATATTACTTTCATAAATAATAAAGTGTATTCATTGTAAAGCTTTGTCATTATTTAACACTAATATGAAAAACAGTTTCTCTTAACATTAAGTTGGCATGGATGTCCCATGCTTTTATACACAAGATTGCACTTTCGGCCCTGAAAATTTTACATTTATGAAGAGTAAGAAATATATATAAATTTGTGTCAGGTTTTTTAAACTTTTATATACATATGTACAAACACAATAGTGCAAAAATGGTAAATAAAATTTTGAAGTTACATTAATAATATCCATTGCCTTTCTTTTCATACCACTCCTGAGTTTTTACATGTTACTTGAAACAAAACTCATGGTTTGAAAAGTTGTGTTACCAGGAGTCTGACCACTAACTTCGTACAGATCTCCGATGGCCACTGCCTGGCGGCAGAACAGTCACAAAACTTACATTCTCAGAATCACTGCTGCTAATACCTGCATCTTCTAATAGCACCGAGTTGTTTACTGTTCGCACCAGGTCTGATCCCACCCCACTGTCAACTGACTCTGTCACCACAGCACATGTTGACAGCTTCCGGAAACTACCAAAAAAGAAAGAATCTGTTGCTATGCTTTCTGCACCAGATTCACTAGCACCATCACACAGAGATTCATCTGTCTCACTCACACTGCCCTGACCTGGACTTGAATTTTGGCTGTCCACTGCTTTCCTTACTTGCACACGTCCATTGGATTCATTTGAGTCAGTGCTGAGGTAACCTGAATCCTCTGGTTTATGAGGCACTTTAGTCAGTGACTTTTCAACTGTGCGACGCCATGTCTTCTTCACTAAATCTGAGCTCTTCTTGTCTCGCAGATGTTTTAACAAGTCTTTTCCTGCACTTTGCTGACTAGGTAAGAGACCATCACTTCCTGCTTCTTTTTTGAGGATCTTACCTGAAATTGAAGCAATCCCTTGTTTACCTTTATATTTAACAGACTGGAGAACAAATTTGTTGACTTCACTATCTTGAGAGTTTGAAAATTTTTTCCTCAAACTTCGTTCTACTTGATGACCAAGTGTTTGGCTCCCATCCTGCTCTTCATCTCCTGAGAAGGGTGTTGTATAAAATGCTTCATAGTCAGATGAGTTGAGGCTGTCCACCGAAGCACCAGACAAATTTGAAAGTGTTTCCAGGTCATGCGAAACTGTTGTAGATGTAGAGGAGATGGTAGATATTTCATGACATAAAGGACTCCTCTTTTCATGACATTCAGATGATGGGAGAGGAGGTAAAGGCCTACGAGCAGGATCAGAAACCTTTCTCTTCTGGCTGATGCTTCTGCCAGCCCCGTTTTTTGGTGGCAGTGGTGGTTTGATAGACCTTGGAGGTAAGGGTGGAGTTGGTTCGATTTTGTAAAGAGGGCGTGGAGGTGGTGGATCTTCATACAGAGAACTAGCTTTGGGAGGTAATGGTGGTACAATGTCAGGAGGTACAGGTTTGTTAAGACCATTTAATGTGCCAGGTGGTGTTGGTGGACGCTGTCTCTTTGCCTGCTTTGCCTCTGGATTTAGGATTATCCCTTCTTTTGACAGTATGGGGTAACGGTGCTTCCATGACAGTGTGTGGTTGTAGTCCAACTCACTTGTCAAAGAGCGTGTGGACCCCACTAGACTGAGAGTGTCCAACTCTGCACGATGTTGCGTGCGTGCCTCATATATTTCACGAAGGCTACCAAAAGCTCTGTGCAGAGGAGATGCAGACAATTTCTGAGATAGATCATCTGACCCAGTTTGACTCAAAGAATCACTTCTGAAGCTGCCAGTAGTGCGAAGAAGTATTTGGACAGGCCTTTCTAGAGAGTCATTGAAGTTCTCTACCTGTCGGCATGAAGTTAAGATGGCAGATGTTGATTCATCTGTTTTATGTTTATTTGGTTTTCTGTCTAGAGTATCTGGTTCGAAACTGTCTGAATCATCAGGAATGGGGAGGTAATTTTGTGGTGAATCTTCCACTTGAATGGTTAAGTGACCAGGCTTTTCCATTGACTCAGAGTACTGGATCTTTGGGCCACTAATGCTTCTAGAAGTGGTAGTGTTTGGTGAACTGGATGCACTGCTGAAATTGTACCCATCATTCACGTATACTTCACTGACAAGGCTGTACCCATCACTGTGGTTCAATAGTTGTGGAAGGTTATACAACTGGATGTCTTTGTTCATGTTGCTCAGAGCTGCATCAGGATTCAGCAAAATAATTTCATATTCATGATCATCATCTGGTGACTTTTTCAAAACTTTGTTGTTTTCTAGTTTGAGTTTGGAAATTGTTTTGCTTCCTGTACGGATATTAAAGATCTCATTCCTCATTGTGAGCTCTTCTTCCAGAGGCAGTGCTGAACTTAGGCTTGGGCTTGGCTGTGGCGACATGTCACCATACTCAGTTGGGGTAGAGATGCCCTTTTCATCTAACTCCCTTGATGATCTTTCCAGACTGTCAGCTTCATATTCTTCAACAGAAGACCTATCTTGATTTGCTGGAGTGTCACTCACAGGCCTCAGTTCTACATCCTTGTCACAAGATTTCTCCAGACCACGTTGACCCACCAGCTCCTTTATTACTGCATCCATCAACCGCTTTGTTGTGACAGGCTCTACCACTTCTTTGTTCCTGTCCTTGTAGCAGACATTGTTGGTTTTATCATTAACTTTTTGGGATGGCAGTGGTGGCGGAGGAGGGCAAGGTGAATTTTTCATTGCCGTTGGCTGCATATCAGCCACCTTGGATGTTACTGACATATCCTTTGTGCATTGCAGCATATTTGATGGCGGTGGTGGAGGTGGAGGTATAGGCTTACTCTTACATTTTTTGGTATTTTGTACAGCAGAAATTGCTGAATCCACAGCTTTGTTTTTCTTTAAAATGTCATCATTGTTCGGTATGCCAGGAGCCTTGCCTTTGTGAGAAGCCTTTGCGTGCTGAATTTGTTTTGGGGCTTTTGGGGTGTGGTCTTTAGTTACTGTTTGTTCAGGCATTGTTAGCACAGGTACATCTTCAAGCCATTTTCTAATGCTATTCTGTTTGCTCTCAGGACTACAGCAAACCTGGCAGGAAGTCTGTTCCTCAAGTGTTAGAAGACTTTCAATAGTACCCATGGTGCATCCAGGACATCCAGGACATCCCTGGCGACGGTTATTTTGTCGCTTAAGGCTGACAGTACCCATGTTGCTGTGTTTGCTGGACAGTCCTCCACAATAAGATCCAGGTGGACCTTCTTGCTGTAGTTGCTCCTCTTCAGGAATTCCCATCAGTGTTGGAGAGAACCGCTTTGCCAGCATCTTATGCTTTGCAATAGTTATAACCTCCCGGATCTTTGTTAAAAAGTCAATAGCAGCTGGTGGTGGGGCCTGCACAGACAGAGAAGTCAGCATCATGCAAACGAAAACAAATTGTGAGTTGTGGAAATATTAATATTGCATTTTAGTAGAACTCTGTAGGTTTGAGTACATCTAGAGAATGTGTCAGGTCCTAAATTTGTTAAGAAACTTCCCATCTTTAAAAATACACAAATATTTATTAGAGTCTTCCACTCTATCCTTTTCTGAATCAGATCAATCCAGTTTATCTTTCGCATTCTTTTCCTTAAAGAATCATGTTAAAACTGTCTTCCCATGGATGCCTAGATCTTTGAAGTGTTCCCTTCCCTACAGATGTTATGACCGACATTTTACGCACATTTGTGCTGTCCCCAAATATGCTGTATGTTTTGGCCATCTTATCCTTTTGTTGTAATCATCCTAGTGTTTTGATGTATGGTTGACCGTGCATCGTAGTTCAATGTGGATTAAGAGACCAACTAGATGTCACTTTAGTAATATATTTATTTCTCCTTTATAGTTTGCTCAACATGTTTTGGGCCACCTTGTGCCCATCTTCAGGAGCTGACGACTTAGTGGTACTTTTCAGGTGTGTTGCAGAGCTGTAACATTGGGTAGTGTTATTTCCATATATGTCTAATATTTGCAGGTCGCTATGTTCGTCTGTTTTCATGTTTTTGTTAGGTGGGTTGTGTGGTATAGTGGGTTATTGTGGTTGGTAGTTTTAGCTGTAGTGTCTAGGTGTGATCTAATGTGTAGGTTAATTAGGTT
>Ga0123355_10015386_pt1 | contig 12015 bp, 10 predicted proteins | sample TergutEmb28metaG_3_FD_89872 | JGI IMG/M metagenome (GOLD analysis project Ga0123355, IMG submission 89872) | Embiratermes neotenicus P1 segment gut microbial communities from Petit-Saut dam, French Guiana - Emb289 P1 | ecosystem: Host-associated > Arthropoda: Insects > Digestive system > Gut ... | reverse complement strand
TTTCTGGTGGGAACTGATGCAATCACGGGTCAGAGCATGACCAATGTAGGAAATTGGGGTGTTTTGCATGAAATTACTATTACCGCTGATAGGCGTGTAGGTGTTTTGTTAAATCCTCGGGGAGCGAGCTTTAAGGGTGCCTTGACCGGGTTTGATGGACAGACTGTGCTGCTTTCGGATTCCGGGTTTATGCAGGGAAGCCGTGAGGCGATTGTTATCGGGGTGATTAATGCCGGAGAAACGAGGACTATCAGATATATGGCGCCCGGCGGTTCGGATACGCCGATATTACTTGTGCTTGTTCCCGAGTCTGAGTGGTAGTATGACTAGCAGGACAGTTTACAGTTTACAATTAAGAGACTTTGATATGGCGGAGCTGGAAGACATTGTATTCCTTACCCTCTTTAGAAAAGAGGGTGGCTCTGCAAGAGCCGGGTGTTTTGAATAAGACAAGGAATCAGTATTGCTGTCTTGTCGCCGGAAAAAGTTTGAAAGAAGGTGCGGTATATGTTGTTAAATGGAAAATCGGGAATAATTACAGGGGCGGGTACAGGGATAGGTCGAGCTTGCGCTACTTATTTTGCTAAAAGCGGTGCGAAGGTTGCACTAATCGATATTTCAGAAGATAATCTTGCCGAGACAAAGGCATTGGTGCTTAAACAAACTCCCGAAGCGGATGTAATCTGCATTACCGCCGATGTTTCTATTGAGGAAAGTGTTGCAGAGGCGATTGACAAGGCGGTTTTGACTTTTGGGAAGATAAATTATGCGATGAATAATGCAGGAGTCATGATGACACGTGCGCCTGTTGCCGAGGTTCCGAGTGAGGATTGGGAGCGAGTTATGCGTGTAAATCTTTTTGGTGCTTTTTACTGTGCTAAGCATGAAATAAGGCATATGCTTAAAACTAAAGAGCCATGTTCAATAGTGTTTACTTCATCTGTCGGCGGACTTATCGGTACACCCAACGCTTCCGATTATGTCTGCTCAAAACATGCTGTCATAGGTCTTGCCAAATGTATCATGGCAGACTATTCGGAGCACGGTATACGCTCAAATGCTATTTGCCCCGGTCAAATCGAAACGCCGATGTGGGAGACTGTTATCGGAGAATCGGACCCGGAAGTTTACGCGAAAATAAGCAGAACGCAGAATCCAATGCGCCGACTGGGGCGTCCTGAGGAGATTGCTTCGGTTGCGGCGTTTTTGGTCTCGGACGAGGCTTCGCACATTACAGGGGTGGCGCTTCCTGTAGATGGTGGACATGTTTCTACAAATGCTACTTATTTCAATTGGGAGTAGTGCTTTCTCACCCTCTTTTAGCAAAGAGGATGCCGCCGCAGGCGGCGGGTGTTTTGTGGAAAAGTCAAGATTAGTCCGGTGTTTGCAAGGCTTCCAAGGCTTGTGGAACAAGGGTAGGTCTTGTGAAAGGTCGGTGAATGAAATCTCTGATATCAAATATTTTGAATATGGTGATGATGAAATAAATCATTTGCGTATGAAAGATAAAAAGCTGGGAGCCGCCATTGATAGCATTGGCATCATAAAGCGCAGGGTAAATCCAGATGTTTTTTCATCACTTATTGAAGGCATAATCGGTCAGCAAATATCTTCAAAAGCGGCTGTCACAGTTTGCCAAAAGCTGGATGCACTCTGCGCAATGGATTCCGGGCGGCTTCATGCACTGACGGTTGAGGAAATACAGTCATGTGGTATGTCGATGCGAAAAGCTGATTATGTGAAGGGCGTTGCTAATGCTGTTGTAAACAAAGAACTCGATATTAATGCGTTTTCCGATATGAGCGACAGTGAGGTAATCGAAAGCTTGACGGCCTTGAAGGGCATCGGTGTATGGACGGCGGAAATGTTGCTGATTTTTTCGCTTAATCGTCCGAATGTGATAAGTTTCGGGGATTTGGCGATTAGGAGAGGTATGATGCATCTGTATGGGCTAAAGGAACTGCCCTATGAGCGATTTATGCGTTATGCAAAGCGTTATGCTCCGTATGCTTCTGTGGCTTCGTTATATTTGTGGCATATATCTGATCCTGATTTTATGAAAGAATAATTTAATAATAGATAATAATTTAGCTCTGTATCAAAACTCGGGCTGCCCAGTGTGCAGCCCCTACATGTTACGGTATTATTGGCAAACCGTATTTTGTAGGGGACGCACACCTGGGCGTCCCGATTTGTGTTTTGGTACAGCCAAAATATTCAGATCTTATTAACCGCCCACCAATTCCTCATAAACAAAGCAATCAACAAAATGGTCATTAACCATTCCCGTAGCTTGCATAAAAGCATAAATTATGGTAGAACCAACAAACTTAAATCCCATCTTCTTCATATCCTTGCTGATTCTATCGGAAATCTCCGTAGTGGCAGGCATATCTTCGATTTTCTCGAAATTCCCCACAATCGGTGTATAATCTACATACTGCCAAATGAACTTATCAAAACTGCCATACTGCTTTTGCACTTCGAGAAACAATTTGGCGTTTAATATAGCAGAATTTATTTTCAGACGATTGCGCACTATGCCTTCATTTGCCATAAGTTCCTCGACTTTTGCATCGTCGTAATTGGCAACAATATTTGGGTCAAATCCATCAAAAGCGATACGATAAGCCTCACGCTTTTTCAGTATAGTTATCCAAGTAAGACCTGCTTGCGCGCCCTCAAGTATGAGCATTTCGAACAATTTGCGGTCGTCATGCACAGGGCGCCCCCACTCGTTATCATGGTAGTCGTGATAGATGGGCAAATCTCCCGACCACGAACATCTGACTTTTTCGCTCATGTTTTAATGACCATTCCTTCCAAAATATATATCGGATACAAAATTACCATAAAAAGGAATGGCCATTATTGTGCATCTCTCGCGGTTCCCGCAAGGGGAGCGAGTGGCACATTCCCCCGTTTAGTATGAACGTGTTCATACTAATACGCCCTTTCGATAGGATAAAGCTGATGTTCCAAAATTTCACCGATGAAAGAAGTAAACTCTTGAGAAGATTCACTTTCCATTGACTGAACCATTGCATTTTCGGCATCAGACTGAGTTTCCCAAATCACCCAATCTGTCCAGATACCGTCAATTATCATAAGTTGACGACTGATATAGCCCTTGCAGCCTGACAGGAAATCCTCTTGGATTTTGTCAGATGCCGCTAAGAAATCCTCCGCGGAGACGCCTTCTTTGAGTTTGACTGATATAACCATACCGCATTTTTGACATTGATTGTTTTTCAAATTATAAATCCTCCTGCGCTTTTATTTTGTGTTTCTACGGTTAAGTATACCACGTCAATATGACAACAGAATGTCATATTTTGCGAGAACATGTATTTTTTTATTAAAATTTTCAAAATTATCCGACACGTTAGTATTCTCGGTTTATATAATTATAAAGGTGATGCCTTGCCCAATGAAGTGCCCTGTTGCGATTCTTAATCTAGGGCTGGGGTGGGGGGGCGACCTGCTACTTGCTTATACTATGTCAAAGGGCTTACCCAAAGAGCGGGGCGGATTCCCCGAGTTGTTGCATTTGCCCCGCCGCTGTGGAGTGCTCCATCCGAGCCCACAAGCGATGCCGGGTATCGATCTTCATTGCCGGGGGAACGCAGCCACCACTGCTGTGCCGTGCTGCCTGTGTTACGCCCAATCCGATCCGTGTTGCCGGAGAAGTAGTGGTTTGCCTCCGAATAAGACAACACAAAGAGTGCGTTTCGCGCAGTTGCTCTCTCGCCCGGAATCGGGTATGTACGATCTGATGCTACGTTTTCATTCACATCCCATCCGCCCGCCGTTGGTCTGGGGCGATTGTTGTTCTGCAAGTTCCCGACCGGCATAGCATACTCTCGTAAACTTGTGTGCAGAGAATTGTTCCAGAAATTGTCCATTGTTGTCCGGATCGTCTGGTCTGTCAAATCGACCCAAGGAATCCACGAGCCACCTGTATCGAAGCGGACACCAAAGTGGTATACGTGCTCTGTAATGATAAGGGTATTCTTGTCGTCATCTCTGCCCAAGACCCGCCACATAACTCCATTGGGGTCTGCGACCCGAGTTCCAATCGGAAGCTCTGCAAGACTGTAGATGTTCACAACTACCACTCGCACATCTTTGCTTGCACCGGACGGATGTGTGGCGCGTACGATAATGACCGGCTGCAGTTCATTTGCGGCTACGTGAAGCGTCGCACGGCTGCCGGTACCCACAATCTCTGTGCCGGGAGCAAACTCTTTGTTCTCGTTGTAGCGCGGATTCACTATGCTCCATGTCACATCGGCTGTGGACTCCACCGCCATCCCGAGCTGTGCGCTTACTTCAAACTCCTGTGGTACACTTCCTGGATACACCAGTGCAGCGGGGGGTATGATGGTGAGAAATACGTCATTCATGATGACATTAACCAAGTCTTCAGCGTCTTTGCTCATGGGATGATGCGACAGATCAGCTAACTGCTCTATTGTCACAAGCTCTGCGTCCACATAGATTCCATAATACACTGTACCACCGTCGGGTGGGATTCGACGGAAGATGAAGCTGTTTAGTAGCATCCCTGTCGCATCGCCCGGCTCTATCGGTGCCGCCCAATAAGCCCAACCGTCTGCGTCTAACACCCAGAAGTTGCCGAGTTTTCGAATTTCCTTCCACTCGTCCATGGTCATAATTGTTGCATCCAATGTCTTTCTGGCGGTATGCTCTGTGAGATATGTCTCCATAGTATGCTGATTGGTTTCTGCATCGAAGATTTTCCGCGTTGCACTGTGTGTACCCGGACTGCCATTGTTTTGCTCCGGAGACCACCAGTCGCGCAGGCCTGCTTCAAGGGGAAATGCGAAGGGTTGATCTGTCAAATACGGATTATCGTCCACAATGGCGTGAGGTAAGCCTCGCCGTGTGGAGTTTGGCAGCTCCGGTAAGATCGGAATCTCAGCCCAAGCGTCACCTTTTACATCCGGCTCGGCGCTGTTAATGTCCCGGTTGAAGGTCGGCATGAACCATTTAGAACCACCGCTTTGCTCCAGCTCTGAGTACATACGGAACATATAGGAATCTGTATCCGGTTCCGGATTTGGCAATACGATTGTCCAAGTGTCTGTGTCTGTGCGGACAGCACCCTCAATCAAGGGTGTCACATCTCTGTCGTCGAAACCGGGGTCATTTGGATGCAATCCGGCGTCGCCGCCATACTCTAAGTATTCAGACAGACGGACACGGGCAAAGATGGGCACTTCGTCAAAGTTCTCCACATACACATCGTGGTTGGCCTGCATACCGACGCGCCAACGTTGCTGACCAAAATTGCCGCCCATTACTTCCTGGTCAATATGTACGCGTCCACCGGGCATCATTTCATCTATGAGAGCTTGCCCCCAGCCACGTTGTGACATGGACTGGAATGCGTAAGTAGTGCCAACGCCAAGTGCTACTACACATAGGAGGGATACAATTGCCGCACTGATGCGTTTCGCCTTATTTCTTCTCATAGTAATCAGCCCCTTTTTAATCGCATTTTGTCCTATTTTTAACCGGTTTACCTATAGTGAAGGCACATCTGGCGGGGTGTTGTTGGCGTTGAAAAACATGGGCATTTATAATTAGCTATAATTAGCTATATTCTAATTATACTTATTACGAAAAATTTAGCTACACCCCTAAAGGTGTAGTTTAAAGAAAAATATATTTCGCTCAAGAGATATTTTTCGCCGATTACGATAGTAATTTGGTGTTTATTGTGCTACACTTAAAAAAATTTCGTCTTGTAATTTTGTGAAGCGGCAAGGCGGTAGTACATGAATTTATGGTGAATAAGTGGCTAGAAGGCATTGGGCAGAAGTCCGAAAAATATTAGAACAAGATTTACTATGCGATTCCTTGAAAGGTCGTGTGCGGTATTTTACAACAAGGTATCGAAATAAATACAATAGACGGTTACACAGTGCAAGTGTTTGACAATGAGAGAGGGTAGCATAATGAAAAAAATAAAATTACTTGTTATAATTTTTGCGATTTCCTTAGTTTTACCGGCTTGCTCTCGCGAAGTTCCGCAATATTATGACACTCTGCAATCTTACGATTCTTCGCAGTCTTATGATGCTCCACAACTATACATCGGAAGTGTAAGAGTTGTCGCGGGTGGAACCGAGCATATTGCATTAGAAAATTGGCATCATGGATTTACCCCCGAAGTGAGTGCTTCCGGGATACCTAGGTCACCTGAGGAGGTTGCGGATGAACTAAGCCCATTTTCGTTTGAAGGCGATTTTCAAATTGTAATCGAAGGGACGTTTGCCGGTGAGCCGAATTACTATTTTTACAAATTAACTGATGGCGAATGGAATATTGTATTAGCAGTGTATAATAGGGGTGGAACTGAACAAATATTCGTAACACACGGAAGACCTATTGGTGAATGGGAGAGAGTATATGCTGAATCTTTTCTCGACCTGCTGGAATCCGGAGAATATATCTTGGATGTAGACCTATGGTGGAGTAACTCAAGAGCGGGAAGTGCTTATCAAAACTTTTTCAGATTTATAAAATAAACATACAAAACTGCGATAGCAATTCGGGACGTTTTGCGCGACACTTAAGTAAAATGACAAAGTGACAGTGTTAATATTTTTAATATTATAAATGAGGGGAGATAATAAGATGTCATACTATGGTGGAGGTTACACAAGTTATGCCAGTTATTCAAGTTATGGTGCAAGCATGAACTATACTTACAATAGTGATTACAATGCTAATTCATGTTATGATTCCGGCAATTATTTGAATAACCTCAATAACTATATTCGTGAAGTTGGGTACGGCAGCTATGCCAGTCAGTGTGCAAATTGGCAAAACACAGCAACAACGATTGTCCTTTGGCACTTGTTGTTTCCTGCGGAAAATAATAACGATTGGAAAACAGTCAATGACAATATCGTCCACATTACTCTCAAAGTAGACGAAGCTGAGGAAGCGCTTGAATGCTTTATGGAAGGTGTTTTGGCATTTTTGGAACAAATCGGTGGCAATATAAGCAATGATTCTCAAAAAATTGCTATTACCTTACCTGATAACATTAAAACTGTAGGTGTGGATTTTTATCATGGCATGTTGGCATTTTTAATCGAAATTTATGGTTTTGATAACATAGAGTCAAGGATTTCCTTGCATTCGGCATATAGTGAGCCGGAAAGTGCGTTCAAAATATTCCTTGAATCATATGAGCAAATAAATGCAGAAAATCAGCAGAAAGTTGCTGTAATCAAAAAGGCTGTATCGCACACCAATGATTTACATGATAAAAATGAAGAAGTAATAAGAGAAAATAGGCAGCGAGCAAAAAGAACTGTTGCTGCTTCCGCTATTATCGGATGTCTTGCCGCATTAAGCACAGCCTTTGTAGTAAGCAGTAGTGAAAATGCATTGATTGCCATAATAGGCATTGCGACAACAGTTGGTAGTGTGGCAGCTCTGATTACCGGATTAGTCAATATGAAAGAAACGCATAAATTACAGAAGAAAACCCTTAACAGTATTGCCGATATGTCATCTGTTATAGAGCAATTGGATGCATTGGAATTAAGAAATAATCAATAAGCAGATAGCCGTGGACGACAAGAACGTCTGACGTCCGTGATTATCAAGATTAGCACAACAGCCCGAAGCATGTGAGTCGCTTCGGGCTGTTGCATCGTGTAAGTATTTGACGATGGGTTCATGTTCGCACCGTCAGGCTAAATACTGCTCGTAAATTTTCTTAGCCTTTTCCCGTATTATATCACGGATATGTGGCGGGTCTATAACTTCAATATACTCTCCGAAGGATAAAATTGCACCGTAGACCCAATTGTCTTCAGGCCAGCAAATTGAAATCAAATAACTTCCATCTTCCGATTGGCTCTCAACAAAGGATGCAAATTCATCAAGCACACGATACGTCATTTCGGGCTTGATTCGCAACCGCAAAGTGACATCACGGCTTTGCTCCGCCGGTGAAGATTGAACTAGCTCATTTAGGAGCAAATCTCGCTTTTCAAATGACTTATCCGTGACTGTTAAGTTCTGTACACGCGCAAGTTTGAACAATCGCATATCCTGTTTGTCAAGATCAAAAGCTTTCAGATACCAGTTTCGGGACTTAAACCAAAGCTGAATCGGCTCGGCACGCCGACATGTCTTCTCGCTGTAAGAACTATAGTAATCAAATTCAGTTATTTTGCGGTCTAAAATAGCCGTTTTCAGTTGCTCCCAAATATCACCGCCCGTATAACTCCAATCAGAAAAATCAACTTCAAGCCACTTGACAGCAGTTTTGTTGAAAATAGCGGACAATTTTCTAAGAACATTGTCGGTCTCCGAAGGCTGAATTTGCGTAAGACCTTGAAGTGCGGATAGTATCTCGTCTTGCTCATTTGCGCTCAAGACAGATTTATTCAGCACAAAATCAGGCAAAAGGCTGATGCCCCCGCCTTTGCCCTTCTCGGTATATACAGGGATGCCTGACGAGCTGATAATATCTATGTCACGATAAATCGTCCGGGTAGACACCTCGAACCGCTCTGCAAGCTCTTTGGCAGTAACACGATCCTTATTTAGCAACAGATATATGATTTCAAACAGCCGATTCATTTTCATGGATATATTTTATCACGAAAATATGACAACGTCACGTCATATTTTGCATGAATCAATTTTTGCTCTGTCGTCAAAGAAATTGCTATTGACAAGGGAGTTACAAAGGAGTAAAATAACAAGCAATCGGGCGGTTGCCGTTCCAGCGGCGACTGCTCCCAAATGTGGTTAGTTTGAGAGAGAGCCGACTCGCTATCACCCTTTAGGTGAAGGATGTCGGTTTTTTCTTGCTTTTTTTGCGAAGTTTCTTGCAAGAATCAACCACGGAAGCAACTAATTTTACAACATATGTCTAGTGCATCACATTTCAAATAACCAGCCTATACGTACGCTATCTTTTTCCGCCTAGCTGCGTTGAAAAACCTTGAAATACCAGTGGTATTCCTTCGGCTTTTCGCCTTGCTAAACGAAAAAATCTACCGCAATTATAGGCTAGTTATTTAAAATGCGAAGCACTCGTTGCACGAGTTTGATAATAAGTACCAATTCGTCCATCAATCCCTCCCTTCCGGGAGCGGTCTTACCGTTCGATTGCTTGTGAAGCTAATTGTAGCACATTTGATAGGATATAAAATACACCCTAAAAGGTATATATTTGGGTGTAGAAACCACAGCTAAGGTGAGCAAGCGTGTGCGATAATTTCATTTCTGCGATAGCATGAATCATTTTTGCTCTGTCGTCAAAGAAATCGCTATTGACAAGAGAGTTACAAAGGAGTAAAATAACAAGCAATCGGGCGGTTGCCGTTCCAGCGGCGACTGCTCCCAAGTAGTTTTGCTAATTTGAGAGAGAGCCGACTCGCTATCACCCTTTAGGTGAAGGATGTCGGTTTTTTCTTGCTTTTTTTGCGAAGTTTCTTGCAAGAATCAACCACGGAAGCAATTAATTTTGCGATGTATGTTATTAATTGCACGAGTTTGATAATAAGTACCAATTCGTCCATCAATCCCTCCCTTCCGGGAGCGGTCTTACCGTTCGATTGCTTGTGACGCTAATTGTAGCACATTTAACAGGGCGAAAAATACACCCAAAAAGGTATATATTTGAACGCATAAACCACAGCCAAGGCGAACAAAATCGTCTTGGCTGTGTATATTATATGATTCTTTAAATTTATTGTTGAGGTGGGTTGCAACGTGGACAAGGCATCATGTTATTAACCCATGTATGATTGCCCTTCCTTTTTACTCGTTTACCGAAGTTCAATCACATGCCCGTCAATTTCGACAGATATAACCGACTCTAAATCAATTAGCTGAGCATCGATATATCTAATATTGGTGAACACCCTAGTTTCATAACACATTCGTGCCCAGCCGAGCGAGCTGTCAACCACTGTGCCATCTGCCATGTGGAGCTTAACGTGGACACTTACAAGACCCCACATCGCAGTCTCAGGATATTCATTGTGCAAACCTTGGATGCCCGAAAACAGTATGCTATATGGCGAAATCTGCACGCTTTCGATGGTTGAAGAATAGCGCTCAATCCATATATCCAGTCCATCTGCGGAGAGAAACTCTGTAATCTCGCTTGGAATCTCAACTTCAAATACGGCTGACCAAGTAAGTGATGAGTGGTCATATGTGTCGAACAAGGCGACAATTCGATATTCCGCCAGGCGCTCCAAGTTGACCTCGTATACATTCTCCCTAAAGAAGAAAGTTGCGAAATTGTAGCCACGGTCATTAAACGCATTCCCTTGCTCGTCTATTCCGAAGCTGATGGTCGCAGTGTTATCACTTGTGCCTCTTAGGGGAAGCACAATTTCACCTTGAGGATTAATAAGTTCGGTTCTGTTGGCAGGCCATCGGGATAAGGATACCGAATCGAAATGCTCTTGTATATGAAGCCTTCCGTCAATTATGCCTATACCGGAAATGCTTATCTTTCCTACGTTCTCAAAGCCCTCTAATGCCAAGTCTATATCATGAATATGTAGTGGCAATATCGGAGTATCCCATAGCTGTGCGACAGGTGTTTGCTCTATAGCTGTAGACAAATCAAAGTCAACCGCAAGTTCGCCGGTTCTAAAGTTATATAAAATTTCATGTATATTAAGCCTTAACTCCTGCCCGGCTATCGGATGGGTAAAAACTTCACGCTTATGGAGCGTAACAATCCCATCATCCGTGCGATTGATGATGTTCGAAAACTGTGTGACGGAACGTGTTGCGAGATTGTAATACGTATGCCCTGTATAATGCAATCGTGCAAATAACGAAAAATCATTATCAAGGCGGTTGCTAACCAAGTCTTCAATAGTCAAGTAGAGGTCTATCACATTGGAGCTTATAGCAACAGCTACCACTTCTACGCTAAATGCGGTGTCTGTGATATGCGCTCCGACCACACTTCCGACTTGTATGGGCTGAAGAATATCGGCACGCTCGTCTCCGACAATTTCCCTGAGCCTATCAAAACTGCCGAAGTAATGAGCCACAGAAAGTGCCGTAGCGGATAACATTATAATTGCGACCATTGACACTAATGCAAATTTTTTCGTTAAACTACGTGAAGTTCGCCTTGGTGAAGAGCCGGAAGCGTTGTGCAGAAGGATAGTTTTTAACATACGCTCATCCGCAGCGCTGTCGGGGTTGATTTTATTCCACGAATCAATGATTTGCTTATTCTTCATTAAACTCACCGCCTTGTAATTTTTCTTTTAGGATATTTCGTGCTTCATGTAGATGATTGCGAATGGTCGATTTTGGCTTGCCCAGAATCTCGGCAATTTCAACGCTGGTATTGCCCTCGTAGTAGTACAGATAGACTACTGTTTTGTATTTGTCGGGCAGGTCCAGGACTACGCTTAAGGTTTCGTCGATTTCTATGTTACTGTCTCCGCTGAGATTTTCGTAGTTATCCAAATTTTCTCGCTTGCGCCACCAGTTGCCCAGCGTATTTTTGCATAAATTAGTCGCAGTTCTGATTAGCCATGCCTTCTCGTGTACTTCGTTTTCAAAGAAGGGCTTTGCGCTGATGAGCTTGAAAAAAGTCTCTTGAACAGCATCTTCGGCATCGGATGTATTTTTCATGTACGCATAGCATATGCGGTAAATCATACTTTTATGCTGCTCATAGATTTTCGTGATTTCTTCGGCTGTGCGCAGTTGTGCTTTTGCCATTAATACGTCCCCCTCTCTATAGTTAATACAATCGGAAATGCCAAAGTGTCGGATAATTTGCAAAAAAATATAAAAGGGGGGCTGTATCAAAACGCAAGTTCTGATACGGTCCCCTGTGGCAACCACTTACTTTTTTTACAAAACACCCGGCTCTTGCAGAGCCACCCTCTTTACTAAAGAGGGTAAATCCAAATAGTCTTGAATCATTGAACAAACTTCATTAAAAGACGAAATTTACCTGAGTATTTG
>Ga0123355_10015385_pt1 | contig 12016 bp, 9 predicted proteins | sample TergutEmb28metaG_3_FD_89872 | JGI IMG/M metagenome (GOLD analysis project Ga0123355, IMG submission 89872) | Embiratermes neotenicus P1 segment gut microbial communities from Petit-Saut dam, French Guiana - Emb289 P1 | ecosystem: Host-associated > Arthropoda: Insects > Digestive system > Gut ... | reverse complement strand
TCCCCCTCTAAACGCTCTAAAGCGTTTCTGGTATAGTACGTAAATTTAAATGTCCCGTGAAAAAACTCGGCTCTTCTGCCCAGGCACTAGCGATTTAAATTGAACGGGGAAAGGGTTAAATAAGACTTTCACAGCAGAATTCTAAGATATTCTTTCAAAACTGCCGATATACCTTTCAAGGAAAATTTTCTGTCTACCAAATGTACGGATGACTGACAGACCCGCCATCGTTGAGGATATATGGTTAAGCACTGGTGATTTTAAAAGATTATCCAGTTTCTTTGTTTCACGTAATCCCACATTCAACCAGATGTCCAGCAACACGAACAAACCTGAAAAATAAACAGAGGTCTGATAAAAGCTTTTCATCCACTATTTATTACATAAGATAATAAACTACAGACTCGGCAACAAAATTTAACTTCTTAAACATTGGATATACAATGTATGAGTGACATAACAACATGTCTGACAATGTAACTGAAGATGCTATCAGGCTTTGACACTGGTGAAAATTCTGACTGTGGTCTTTTGGGCATGACACCTTGTAGCTGTGTAGCAGCAGCAGGTTCATGCAAAATACTGCTACCACCTACAAAACTACATGCTGTCATAACCCAAAGGTTCACAACTTAAAGGAAGGTATGGAATAGGAAGCAGTCATGACTTTAAAACAAGCAGTCATGGAAACAAGTAAAACTGCAAAGAAACTCACTTTGAATGGATAGTCTATGGGATGAGATCGGAACCCAGAGCCTACCAAATATGAGGGAGCGCTAACAACTCAACCATAATATTTCAGTGACAAAATGTGGGATGTGACAGGTGGTTTGTGCATATGAAAATAATGTGGGTGTAAGGATTAACAAAGAGAGTATTAGAATTAAAGTAAGGAACATAAGGTAATTAGAACAATCCAGTTATTATCAGTAGAAAAATGATGAGAAGCTCGGAATAATGTTACAGAAGCAGGAATACAGTTACAGGAAATCAAAGGAATTATGATGCTAAGCACCACTTTTAAATATATAGAGGACCAGAACTAATTAAATGACTGACCTGTTGCAATTACCATAGCAGCAGAGAAGACAGGAAAAATGATACACACTAGCAACATTTGTGTGATAACAAACATCAGCCCCTGCCACACAAACTCGAAGAAAAATGGCACTCTGACATCCACTGAAATGAAAACTCAGTTAGGCTAATGTTACAAAACTTACAGTGCATGATGAGAAGACACTAAATTTATACAAACAGATATCCTTCAGCTCCACAGGCTTCTGACACTGGTATATGACTTGGTAAGGGGCTCTGTAGGTTGCACAGACTCCAAAACTCTGTCCATCTTATTAACCTACTCCATGAAGAAGAGTCCTTCCTGAAAGGGTAACCGGTTCTCAGCCAGTCAAGAAATTCCTCGCATTTTATGGAACTCAAAGGTTCGTTTACAAGTACCCGTCCCCCGTCCCTATCCTAAGCCAGATCTGTCCCTCACCTACAGTTCCAAAAACAATACACTACTGTGTTTGGAAAGTAGATATATTTCCATCATCAGGTACAAGAGTTGGGAGACAACCACAAGCTTAGGTTCAATATGGACATCTAAAGACACAGAACAGCTCCTTCCAGTGGGTCCTATCAAGTATGTACTTCCACATTCTTTCACCTGAGGATGGGAACAGATTCACTTTCCAACATACTGTGTTATTTTTTGAATACTAGATGACAGACAAAACCCAGAAACCAAGTAATCCTAAGCAATATTTTTCTGATACTACTTCTATACATGACTTCTTCAAATGTTTATCCAAAAAAATTACTATTTGTCTAGAATGATAAGAGGAAGAATACCTCACTTCACCAACTCAACAAAATGTAAAGGTAAAATTCTAACACTGTATGTAGATATGGACATTCAATTAGTATGCTGAAATGAGGCACCCTGTGAGGGTTTACAAACTGGCTTTGGTTGTCTTTTATTTGAGACATCTGTTACACCAACATACTATTCAGAGTGTAAAACAGACCTGAAACTATTTTATGATACCTTCATACAGGAATATAAAATACTTCATATAACCAACATGGAATGAAAATTCATGACCTTCCAATTTGTTTGGGCTGCTTTCAGGCAAGTAAAAAAACCTCACAGGCTGGATTGGGCCTTTGGGCCGCCAATGGAATGAATCATCACAATCTTTGCTGTTGACATACACATCATCATCATCATCATCATCATCATCATCATTATTATGAGTGTTTCAGATATTAGAGAATATTCCAAGACCTCTCAAAGAACAATCTCCATTTGGGAGATATTAGTCACAATATTACAGCAACATAAGAGGGTGATTTTCCTCATTCATACAACATTTCAACTCACATTCATCCATATCCCTGGAAAACCTCTGCAAGATTCTGCCTGGAGGTGTGACATCAAAGAAAGAAACAGGACAGCGCATAACTTTGCGAAACATGGTGTCATGGAGGCGAGATGAACCTACAAAGAAATATGAAGCCAAGTTTCTAAAAAAATGTTACATTGTTGGAGGTTGTTATATTACTATGGGTTAGAACACCACAGGTAAGAAATCTTCCTCTTTGCCACAGCATCTGAACTGGTTCTGAGGCCCACCCAGCATCCTATTCAATGCCTACTAGGGACTTATTCCCTGTGGGTGAAGCAACCAGGGCACACAGATGACCACTGAAACCCATGCAGTGACATTAAACTTGCAATAACCTATACCTTCACTCCCCTGTATGCCTTCATGGCATGATGCTGAGCATTGGGACAACTTTATGTCATCCATTAACATGGGTATGTCTCAAGAATGTTCAGTATCACCAATTTAATTCAAAACTTTGTATATAAAAATGAAATGAAAATATAAAGATGTCACCATCCTTCATTAAACATCATGCCATAAAGCACATGGGGAGTGGAGACATAGCTCCACACATTCTTAAGCTTGGCACTACATAGATATGAGTGGTCAGCTTCACACCTTGGCCACTATACCCCAGGGAAAAGAGACTTTGGTACCCACTCTACAGGAGGCTAGATAGTTCCCACAGCTGGACTGGATATTTGGAGAAGAGAAATATATCTTGTCCCCTGCTGGGAATTAAATGATTTCTGGCTTGTCCAGCCTGTAGCCTTGTCCCTGCATTGACTATGCAGTCCCAGTTCCTACACAGACAGGAAAGAAAGCTGATTAATAGAGGGGATCTTTACTTTCTAGATCATGGTCTAGTGAAAGCTGAATACCATTTTGGAGGAATACCAGTAAACAATGAACAGATTAAATGGGTCATAAGCTACAATATTCTATTACTATTATTTACCATTTTATGATGAAAATGTGAAAATGTGAACAAGTCATGGCTAATATTCAAACATTCCTATAGCAATCTTTTTCAGATTTTAGCTTCTTGACAGAATTCCTGTAATTGATTAAATAAATGAAATTACACAAAATAATGTGCCAATCAAGGACAGCCACAAAACAGTGCAGTATAAACAAACCCAAGAGCAGCTGTCTCACAGTATCAAACAGAAAAAGTAGTGTGCTTATTACCAAAAGCCAGAAAGCTGTAGCATGAACATAACCAAGAGCAGCTGTCTGGCAATATCAATCACACAGAATAATGTGCCCATCACCAACTGAAAGCAAAGAGTGCAGCAAGAACATACCCAAGAGCAGCTGTCTGGCAATACCAATTCCTTTTATCAGACCAATGACCATCATAATACAAAAAGTAAGTCCATACACCAGCTGATAGAAAAACAGATTTGGGTTGTCATTTACATATCCTTTAAGCTCCTCCTCTGTCATGTTTGTTAGGTTGTAACGTGTCACATTTTCTCTCCGTTCAGCCTGAAAATGAAACACGATAGAAGTGTTATGTCCTGACAGTCCTAAATTAGCAAGTAACTGTGCTATAATAAAGACAGTAATAATATAAATGAGTAATGTTAAGTTTGACTCAGTACAAGAGCCATTAAAATAGTGCATCAGCACTAGATTACATTTATTGTGATCTTCTGGACTATGACACCATGTATAGCCTAGTACATGTCATAGCCAAAACTAATAATAAAATTGTTTATGATTTTAAGAAAAAGTAATACAGTATGAAACTGCACTGGTGTGAAAACTAAACTCCCAGAATTTAACCACATTAAATGTCCATTCTAAGTCAGAAAGAATTCTCCCTATTCTATGTCCAACTGGAGTATATAAAGGTAAAGGTAAAGGTAACATGATACCATTACAGGCCCAGCATGGCCCAGAGGGTGGGAAGCAGTATAGCTCTACTCTTCCATGACCACGGCACTAGAAGGGGGTGAGTGGTCAGCAGCACACCCCGGCCGCACTTTACCCCTGGGAAAGACCTGGTACCCATTTTACAGGAGGCTGGATGGGCCCTAGGGCCGGTCTGGAGGGGCGGAAAATCTCGTCCCCACCAGGATTTGATCCCCGACCATCCAGTCCGTAGCTCAGTTACTATAACGACTGAGCTACCTGGCCCACAACTGTTGTATTTAGTATGTTGAAATCATCTGAGGTACCCTGCTTGGGACCATTCGAAGAAGACGTGCACACGATGAAAAAGCACCATCTAAATGCAGACAGCTTGACAGCCATGGTGCAGGCAGCCACTCTGAGGATGTGTTACTGGGGCATACACTTGAAGAACTAACCTCTAATCCATCACCCTGGTCCAACCAGATCTGCAACCAGATGCCTGATGACATTCTGGACAAAGTAAACAGCAACAACAAAAGTAGCAACATGGCCATAATAAAGTATCCACCACAGAATTTGGCATAATCCAAATATGCCTTCCAACCTGTTGTAGTCATTGTGTGTGTTTCCTCCGACGTTAACTTCCCTGCATGCTCATTTCCAGCTAGAAATATCCAAAAAATAAATAAAATCAAAATGTAATAGGACCAAGATGGAAAAAAACTTTTATTGGTGGAACTCAGTGACCACTCTTCTAAATGAAGGTGTGATAACCCTCACTTGTCTTGGGGTTTCATTTCATTCATGTAAAATGAATGGTGCATGAGTAAAGAAATTTCAGTACTAGAAGAGACCATCTTGTATTTAGACTTTCATACCAATCTGTGCATAACACACCTATAAATTACTAGAGGAGCATACTTCATATCACACATTACTGGAGGCCTCATTCCTCTTGCCCTTTCACTATGCCACCTACATTTAGGATCATTGTCTTTTAAAAAAGTGGTAGTCCTGGCACTAAAAAAAAGCATTGGGGTATTGTCATGAACTGCCTGGCCTCACACATGTTTGTATAACATTATGGAAACTGCCTAAATACAAGAAAAAAGTTACTGAATATGTAACTTAAACATAAAACTGAGCCCTACAGTGCATATTACTGATTATTTAACAACTTTAATTCTCTCAGTACTTTTAATGAAATGAATCTGGATATCATACACTTCATTTTGCCACAATGGAAATTCCATGCTATGTAACATTGTGTTACAGATTTGAAAAAAAATGAACACATATCAACGATGTGAAGAACAAGGATCATAGCTGAAATATGCATGTCTACAGGTTGACTCATACAAACTCCTTACCTTATTTCCTACTGTGTAAGGTCTATTCTCCTCTTCCCTCATAAAGGGCCCTAAAGTTGCAATACATCTTATATACCACTTTGTTTAGAAGAAAGTATTTCTTAATTTTTCCCTCCTAAACCATCAGATCTCTTACACACCAGATGCTCTTTCAGAAAAATGGTTCTTACTGACAGCAATTTGAATTTATTGAACAGAACAGACCACTGCTAGTCAGTGCAGTGAACAGACACCACAAATGTGTTTTACCTACAAAGTAAACAGTCAACTCTTCTGAGATATTACACCCTATCAACTGGTAAATTTTTCCAGACATTTTGGAGAAGTCTAGTGTCTCCATCTCCAGGGTCAGGAGCCCCAAAAGAGTAGAATATGAAATGTAAACACCCCTTTACAGGACCACACACAAACCATGACCTATGCTTGTCACCTCTACCACTCCTCTAGTTTCACTACGAGCTCCATCTGAGACCACTCTCACTCAGCTTCCCACTGCTAATTGGATTACACCCTACAGTCTATTTCATTTCTGTACCTGACAACTGACCACTGCTCCTATCTGCTTAATCTTACTGCTGGCTCCTCTCTCTTCACAGGGTGCTCAACCCTGAAGATGGAGGAACTGCACTCCTCCAAAATGTCTGTAACTATTTAGCAGGCAACATGACACACATCCCAGACTGCTGTGAGAACATCCATATCACACGATACATGTTCAAATGACTGGTTGTAATATTTCACTAGACAAAAAAGTAGTGTTCGGGGGGTCAAACTTAGCTGCATGTCTCAGAATTCTTACAGAGTGACTGAATGTTATGGGGCAGTTTACACTGTCATCTCATGTACCGTAATCCAGTCACAGCTGGTGATATGCACGTGATTCTGGACTGTGGTGTGTAGTTGTAATATATTACTGAAGCCAAAAGTATTCTGGGAAATCACCACTTCAATATTTCAAATAAGGAAAACACATAAAATTTTTCTTTCAAAACAGAGTATATTTTTATTCTGATTATTCAACTCCGAAGATTTGAGCAAGTTTACCAATTACATTTCAACATAACTAACCTCCTCCTTCACCTTCAACAGTCTGTTCTATTTCCACCTCGCTGGAATTCTTCTGGTCCCTTGTTTGGTCAAACTGTAACATTTGACAGTAATCCCCACCACGAGCTATCAATTCATTATGTGTACCTCTTTCAGAGATCATTCCATCTTTCATGTATAAAACCTCATCACACTGTTCAAGGAACTGCAAAGAGACAGGTAGTATGTTACTGGATAATGCTTTGTGCTGCACATGACTGTATATGCTGTTTATAATGTGCGGTCTGAAGACAGTGTCCTGCCACTGGAACATGTGGCCAAATAGTGGAAACTGTTAATAAACTAACAGTGTATTGATTAAAAACATGAATTAGAATGAAAGACAATTAGTGTCAGTGTCCACCATTAAGCTCTTAGAACACTGTGAGAAAATACTTCATTAGCAGCATACCAACTTCAAGCATAATACACAACAGATACTTACATCATGTCTTTGTAGTGCAATACGAATTAAAGCGAATCCCTACAACTAGTCCACTGTTTTAAACTTCATAAGTATGTCCAGACAAGAAGCAAGTAGTGGCACCTAAACTTCTGAAGCACGATATACACTAGAATTTACTTGCTTCACACCAAACACTTAGTCTCCTGTGTATATAGACCAATTGTGTAATGGTGTTTAAAAAAAAACTTCAGCTTGTTGTGAGGGTCATACAAAACACATAAAAATACACTATGTGGGCGTACTATCTTTACTGTTGGCTCAGGTGATATAATATCTGTGCTGTAAAGGGTAAAGGTATGAAATTAGAAATTCAGAACACAGTTTGTTGTACTGTGACAGAGAATTTACTTGTACATGGTGCAATGAAATTCATGTAAAAGCTCTCCATAGCATGATTCCTTGTTAAAATATAAGTTGAAAACACTGGGGTTTGAAATATGTGTTACCAACAATGTCAGCAATGTTATGTGTCATGACACTAAAGCACACTGTTAGGGGTATTCAAGACACACTGTTCGCACCAGGGTACCATTTTCATCCAGTGTTCCTGGAATACACACATGATGAATACTGCAACATGCTCTTAACTGGCACTGCCTGCAGTACTAACCTTGTACTGATGCACTGGAATACATGCTATGTTATCCCAGTGAATGCTGTTAAGACACTTGCGTGTTCTGATGAACGGATTAGTGTTTTCACGACAGGAAGTGTAACACCTAAGCACTTGTCAACACAGGTTATCTGCAGACTATACAGACACCAGTCAATGAACATGACACTTGCATATGTGAACCAAAAGCCATGGCAAAGCTCATGTGACATCACATGAGAACTGAGACTGAGGACAAATGAAGTACTTCATTACTATCAATTATATAGATACCACAATTTATAGAGCACACTTCTGCTTCCAGACAATTGTCTTTACTGATACAATTATGTGAATGACTAAATATAAACACCCCATGTAGGATATTTCATGTGTCATGGTGTGTTCAGCATCCACAAATCATCACTGCGCATGGAATAATCCTCATGATATCCACAAACGTGGATATCAAGTCATCAGGAACACTGTTGTGGGCCCCCATCTGCTACATAGCAGGCTGAATGTTCAATGATACTGTAACAGAGGGCAACAACACTCAGTAGTGTGACGATTCGCACAGCCTCTGATGTCAAGGCTGCTAGAACCTTCCTGTACAAGAAGGAGACAGAACGTTCTAGGGATACCAGCAGTGACCAGAAGAGTGAAGTAAGTTTGAGACGTGCAGTAAGCATTAAATAAGGCCTGCGGATAGCAAGAGGTGGACAGTTGTGTCACGGCAAGTCAGTGTGTTGCGTATGGTGAAGAGCAAGTGTAGAAGTGAATCTGTGGTGTACTGTGTTTCAGACCAGCATCAGTGCTGTGAGTGTAAGCAGACAACAGAACTAAGCAAACTGTAGATATGGCTATGAGCCCAGAGAACTGAATGTACAATGCAGGGTAATCTCCTGTGAGTGATTCTTGAAATTCTTGTGAGTGTTCTGTTTCAACTGTTCCAAGTGTTTTAACTGTAGTGTCAATAAACGCTGTTATTTGTTAAACCCATGGGCCTATCCATTACAATACCATAATTTCCTGGAAACTGTTCTATCAGGACTGCTTGAAGTTGTGTTTCTAGATGGGGCAAAGGTTGTGGTTTCAGCACGACAAAACTCCAGCACATACTGGGGCAGATGTCTGGCAGTCATTGAATGCGACAAACCCAGAAAGATGGATATGAAATGCAGGGCCAACTGAAAAGCCCCTTGTAACCAGTCTACATCTGATGGATTTATGCTATGGGGGACACCTGAAGGAGCATACCGTAATTAATCCAACTATCTGCACATGTAACCATAAATATTTGTTATTTTGTAGTGCTTCTCTTCAAGTTTTGGCCCCTGCAGGTCATCTTCAAGCAGATCATTTACAAAGGAATACATTTATAATAAATGTTACCAAGACGCACACTATGAAATTAAAATACGATGTTATCAATTAAAATACTGCTACAATACGTAACATGCAGATTAATTACAGGTATTTTACATTTCTAAATAATTTAATGTTTAGTTGCAGTTTTAGTTGCCTACAACTAAATAAAAAAAATTATTTCAAAATGTAAAATATCTGTAATTAATGTACTTACTTATTTACTCCATGGAGCAGAGTCATTCTTGAGCAGCTAACTGGTTCTGCAGCTAGTCAAGAAATTCCCCGCACTTTATGGAACCAGAAAATTCATCACCGTATTCACAAGTGCCCACCATCTGTCCCTATCCTGAGCCAACTCCATCCAGTCTCCACCCCCTCCCACTTCCCAAAAGATCCATCTTAATATTATCCTCCCATCTACGTCTGGGTCTCCCCATTGGTCTCTTTCTCTCATGTTTCCCCACTAGAACCCTGTGCACACCTCTCCCCTCCCCCATACGCACCACATGCCCTGCCCATCTCATTCTTCTCGATTTTACCACCTGCACAATATCGGGTAAGGAGTAAAGATCCTTAAGCTCCTCATTATGTAATTTTCTCCATTCCCCTGTTACCTCGTCCCTCTTAGGCCCAAATACTCTCCTCAACACCCTGTTCTCAAATACCCTCAGCCTACATTTCTCCCTCAATGTCAGCGACCAAGTTTCACCCATACAGGACAACGGGCAGAATTATAGTTCTATATATCTTGATCTTTAAACTTTTGGACAGCAACCTAGATGACAGAAGATTCTGCACCGAATAATAGCAAACATTCCCTGACTTCAATCTTCTCTTAATTTCTTCCTGAACAGAATTTTGATTTGTTAATGTTGTTCCCAAATATTTGAACTCTTCCACCCTTTCAAAGAAACTATTATCAATATTTATATTGTGACTTCGTCCTGCATTCTGATCTTGAGACATGACCATGTACTTAGTTCTATCTGCATTTACTTCTAGTCCAGTCTCCTTGCTAGCCACTATCTAAGCTTCTGCGTTTTCCTTTATAGTATGTACACTTCCTCCCAACATATTAACATTATCAGCATAAACCAGAAGCTGATATGTGCCATTTAATTTTAAGTCATCCTGGTTTACCTGAACCCTCCTAATGGCATACTCTAAAGCAAATTTGAAAAGCAATGGCGATAGAGCATCTCCCTGTTTCAAACCATTCCTAATAGGAAACATATGAGACAAATTCTTGCCTATCCAGACTCTACTATACATTTCAGTCAGACACATTTTTATTATCCTCACCAGTTTCTTGGGGACCCTAAACTCAATGGGAATATTATACAAGACCTCCCTCCTAACCAAATCATAAGCTTTCTTGAAGTCTATAAAGAGCTGATGCACTGCTTCATTGTATTCCCATTTTTTATCAAGTATTTGATGAATGCAGAATATATGATCAGTAGTTGACCTGTTGTGTCGGAATCCACATTGATGATCCCAAATAACTTCCTCTGCATACGGAATTAACCTTGAGAGCAGGATGTTGGACAAAATTTTGTACGTAATTGGCAATAGTGATATGCCCCTATAGTTATTACAATCTGTTTTATCCCCCTTCTTATAGACAGGTACTATGAACGATTCCTTCCATTCTTCAGGCAATTCCTCCTTATTCCAAATAGAAATAATAAGCTTATGAATCACACAGCATATTGTCCTACACCCTGCTTTAATCAATTCTGCTGGGATCTGATCAGTACCTGGTGATTTGTGATTTTTTAGCTTTCCAATAGCCAACTCAACCTCAAAAGCACTTGGCTCAGGCACTAGTGGTTGTAATTAATGTACACTTAGTATATTTTTAGCACAATTTAAAATTGACAACATGGTATTTTCACTTTATAGATGCACATCTTGGAGAGTATTTATTGTAAATGTACTCCTTTGTAAATTAACTCTCTGAAGATTGCCTGTAAGGGCTGAAACACACAGGATTAGCACAATAAAATAACAAATATTTATTGGTACGTGTCCAGTTAGTTCGATTAAACACTGTGTAGTCATGGAATATGGATAACATTAAATATGAAGAAGCACGTTTACACAGTCATTCCCAGGGCTATTCAAGATCTCATAACAAAACTTCAGGTACCTGACAATGGCTAACACATACAGTAAGGTGTGGCAAAGAAGGTGTCAAGTGACACACTGCCATCTGCATCAAAATGGACGAAAGTGGCGTCAAGCGACTACTGTTATCTATGAAGCATCCAACATTTGATCATCTGATATGTTACACCATTTTAAGGTGATGTGTATTTAGAACACCTCTACAAGTCAGGATGTATGTCGTATAACATTTTTGACTTACTTTTTAACAAGGAATCACACAATGAAGACCTTAAGCACAAATTTCCTTTCATCCTTTATACTTATGGTCTATTTATTGGCATCAGCCATTAATACTGTATAACACTGAATGGTGAGGTGATATGTGAACAATGAATTTGAAAGCATGTGGTAGTAAGTGGTTGTGACCTAATCTGAGGTAATATTCTAGCATCTGGCCCAAGGAAATGACAAAAATCCTAGTCATGTTAACAAGTCTCTAAGCTATGAAATGAACCTGGACCCCCCTGAACAGGAAGTAGTAGTGCTATACACTCATCCATAATGTTCAATACTGTGAGGACTGTATATACAAACCTGAATGCCATGGGTAACCAACAAAATGGTTTTGCCGTTCAATTTATCCTTGATGCACCTGCTGAAAATGATGCGAGCAACCTGAGCATCAACTGCACTTAAAGGGTCATCCAAGAGGAAGATATCTTTCTCAGCATACACTGCTCGAGCAAGGTTAATTCTCTGCTTC
>Ga0123355_10015384_pt1 | contig 12017 bp, 11 predicted proteins | sample TergutEmb28metaG_3_FD_89872 | JGI IMG/M metagenome (GOLD analysis project Ga0123355, IMG submission 89872) | Embiratermes neotenicus P1 segment gut microbial communities from Petit-Saut dam, French Guiana - Emb289 P1 | ecosystem: Host-associated > Arthropoda: Insects > Digestive system > Gut ... | reverse complement strand
GCTTTCACATTGTTTACACGTCCGGTTCCGATAGATTCGCCTTATGTTTGGTTAAGCTCACCTTTGGCTATTGTCATTGTGTTGTTGATATTTGTTGGTCCAATATTTCTAACTCCATATTTCAATATGCTTGGTGGAAAAGTCTGGCTTGATGATAATGAAACTAAAAAGAAAGCCAATAAATTTTTTAACTATTATTTCTTTGATTTACCTGAAGACAAAACATCAGCCAAAGATATAAGAATTTATAATCAGAAAAGGCTAATAAAGGCTCGAATTACAGAAGATCCGGAGTTTGATTGGAAAATTAGACCTATTTTTGCAAAGTTAATGAAAAACGAAGGTAAGTATGTTGCCGCAGGCGTTGCAATAACATTTTTATGCAATGGTTTGATTTTTATGTATGTTGCAATGAAGGCTTTTGCGGGGGCATTTGGTGTCGGAAGTATTATTCTCTATGTTGGTGCGCTTACACAGCTCGCCATGGGTCTGTCAACTATAATGACCTCACTTACGCAACTAAAAAACAACAACCCATTTCTTGCAAAATGGATTGAATTCCTTGATATTAAGAGCAAAATGCAAAAAGGGGATATAAAAGTTACAAATGATCTTGTCCATAACATTGAATTCCAAAATGTGAGTTTCAAATATTCGGGTTCTGACGAGTATGTGCTCAAAAATGTGTCACTCAAATTTAATATTGGCAAGCGATTGGCAATAGTTGGAGAAAACGGTAGCGGTAAAACAACTTTTATTAAATTACTTTGTCGACTATATGATCCCAGTGAGGGAGCAATTTTATTGAACGGAGTCGATATAAGGGAATATGATTATAATGAGTACATGGAAATTTTCAGTGTTGTATTTCAGGACTTTGAATTATTGCCATTTCCATTAGGACAAAATGTTGCGAGTAGCGTGAATTATGACGCAGAGCGAATAATGAGGGCACTGGAAGATGTTGGTTTTGGTGAACGACTTTCATCAATGCCGCAAGGTCTTGAAACACACCTTTATAAAAATTTTGAAGAAGATGGCGTAGAAATTTCAGGTGGTGAAGCACAAAAAATTGCACTCGCCCGTGCTTTATATAAAGATGCTCCATTTGTTATTTTAGATGAACCTACTGCTGCACTTGACCCTATTGCAGAACACGAGATTTACAGCAGCATGAATGAAATTGTAGGTGACAAAACAGCAGTATTTATTTCACACAGGCTTTCATCATGTCGTTTTTGCGATGATATAGCTGTATTTCACGAGGGAGAATTGGTGCAACGAGGAAGTCATGATAGTCTTGTAGGAAATAGCAATGGAAAGTATTTCGAGCTGTGGGATGCACAGGCGCAGTATTATCAATAGTAACAACATGCATTAACTTCATAAGACGTGCCGAATGTGTAAATTGCTTCCAAAACGAACCTTAATTGTACGCTGTAGGAACAGTTTCATTATTTTGTAATAGCAACAATCATTTTGATGAAACACAAACCAGCTTTCATATTGTAAGCTGGAGCTTGGTGTGCTATAATTGCAACGGTGACAACACAACAAAATTACTTTAAGGAATGGTTATAATCATGGACACCCAAATAGTATACGCAATAGTCGCAATAGTTGCGCTATTGATAGCAGGCACATTTATAAGTGCATCAGAAATGGCATTTGCTTCACTCAGTCGTGCCAGAATTAAATACATGGCTGAAAATGGCAACAAAAGAGCAAAGTCAGTATTAAAAATACACGACAATTTTGACGAACTCATATCAACATTACTCATTTGCAATAATGCAATAGCGATAACAACAGCAACAATCTCTGCATTTTTGTTTCTCACCATTATGGGTGATTACGGACCAATAGTTTCGTCCATTGTGGTAACAATAATTATTGTAGTTTTTACAGACGATTTTCCCAAGAGTATTGCAAAGCATAATTCAGAAAAAGTCGCTCTTCTTGCTGCTCCATTTGTACGCATACTTATTTTTATATTAAAACCAATTAATATTATTCTTGTAAGTTGTAAAGCACGTATAAATGCGAAACTTCAAGCAAAAAAGGATGCCCTCGACGACGAAATGCATGGCTTTCCGGGAGAAGAGCTTCTCTACGTTGTAGAAGAAGCCGAGCAAGAGGGTACAATACCTGAAGATGTTTCACAGCGGATTAGTAATGCCATAGAGTTTAGTGATTTATCTGTTGAGAACATATTGACACCACGTGTGAACATTGTTGGCATAACAAAAGACTGTAGTATAGAAGACGCACAGAAAGTTTTCGTAGAGAATGAGTTTTCTCGCTTGCCTGTGTATGATGGAAGCATGGATAATATAGTGGGCATTTTGCACATTAAAGATTTTGTGCTATGTACTGCGGGTAAAGCTGAATCAATTAATGATGTAATTACGCCACCTGTATATACTGCTCTTGTTACAAAAGTGCCTGAACTTCTCAAGATTTTGCAAAATGAGAAGAAGCACATGGCAATCGTTGCAGATGAGCATAGCGGTACAGACGGACTCGTTACAATGGATGATATATTGAAGCAATTAGTCGGAGATATTCTTGATGAACACGACGAGCAAATAGAAGACTTCATTCCACTTGGAGATAGAAAGTACAAAGTTTTCTGTACTGCAGATATTTACAAAATGTTCGATTATTTTGATATAAAAGACGAGTCAGGATCAACAACAGTAGGTGGTTGGATTATTGACATTCTGGGAAGAATTCCTGAAAAAGGGGATAGCTTCACTTTCAAGAATCTTGTTGTCACTGTGACTTCTGTAAGTCCAAAGCATGCAATAGAGTGCCTAATAGAGGTTCTACCAGAAGAAGAAGCAAGTTAAGGCAAAGGAGCAAAGTATGAAAACAAAATTGACAGACCTAGCTAGTGTAATCCGTAGTAAGAACTCTGGTCCTTATGAGTTGACTCTTGATATAATATTCAATGAGTATAGCGATTATGAGTGTGTTAAGCAGAGTGAATTTATCAACGAGGAGTTGGTTTGTTCATTATACAATGTAACTCCTGATAAGGTTATTGGTATCTTTGCATTTGACCCTGCTAAGGCTATAAAGGTAACGATGAAACGCCCTCTTTGTTCTGGCGACTTGGGCGAAACTGATGTATATGGCGCACAACAACATGCTCCTTTGTTAGAGTTAGAGTTTGAGTTATGAGGTTGGTGGTCAAAATGAGCACCAAGCTAAATGTTGAGCAAAAATCGACAAATCGACTTAAATGAGCTTTAGGGTCATTATGACCCTAAACCAAAGCGCAGACAGCAGTAGACAGGGAGGGGAACCTTATGGCATATTCGGCAAGAATGCAAAAGAGTCATCTGTATAGCATATTCTTTGCCCCACGTGGGAATGAGCGTATGGTAGATCTTGGCATGCAGATTGCACAGCAGTACCTGAGTCCATTTGATAAAATCATCGGACTTATTGGCGTTGCAGGAAGCGGAAAGAGCATGATAATCAAAGGCATGTTTCCCGGTCTTGAACTTACGAATGATGATGAAGGTGTCAATATTCGACCTCTGCCGTTATTGACTGTTGAAGACTCAGGTTTTTACACAGCTCACACATACCATGTAGACATACGATTTGAATCTGCTTTTGTCCAACTACACGAATTAGCAGACGCAATTCTTTACGCTGTTGGAAAAGGAAAGCGAGTAATCGTCGAACACTTCGACTTAATTTATGAGCAACTGGGACGCAATGCCCATCTTCTTATAGGGATAGGCGAAGAAGTCATTGTTACACGTCCGACCCTCTTTGGTCCGAAGCCACAAGAAGTTTCGAATATTGTATTTAAATCTGTTACAACCAGATTGATGGTTCATACGGCTGAAGATCTTTGCGAATATTGCTTAATTGATCAAGGCATTGAGCCACATCAATATCGTCATGCAGATGTACGTAGCGGATTTATTCTTAGCTTTCCTGTGAAGCCTGAAATTGATCTTGATAAGCTGGAAAATCAAATCAATGAACTGATACAAGAAGATGTAGCAGTGTCTTATTTTGACGAAAGACATATACTCATTGGTGATGAAAAGCATATGTGCACAGGTCCAAGAATGCATGTGCGCAGTACAGGTGAAGTTGAAAAGGTGACTTTGTTAAAGGAACTGTTGAAAGAGCCAATTACCGATCTGTTTCTCTTGGTTGGTGTAGTTGGCGAGATACACGATCTAAGCGACCTACATAATATTTACTTGTCGTGACGAAGTTGAACACTGCACTACCGTCATTGGCGGCCTCCGAGCTGCAATCCCATGAATTATTCTGCACTCGAACAGGAGATTGCGGGTCAAAGCCCGCAATGACATAAACACAGAAATGGAATTATTATATGCGAGATTATAAAATTGAAACAGAAAAGCGTGTTGCTTTTATAAAGAAACAACTAGAAGAATCAGGTGCTACCGGTATTGTCTTTGGCAATAGCGGTGGTAAGGATTGTGCTTTAGTTGGGATTTTATGCAAGATGGCATGTGATAATACTGTTGGTCTTATAATGCCGTGTTCTTCAAGTTGTAATTATGGTGAGGACTTGACAGACGCAATGACGATTTCCACGTTATTCAGAATAGAGAAGCGGATGGTGGATTTGACAAAAACCGCCGAGACCCTTAAAAAGGCTCTTGCGGACGCTACAAACCTCACAGAATCTGCAAAAATCAACATTGCTCCACGTTTACGAATGACATCATTATATGCAGTTGCAGCTACTGAAGGCAGACTTGTTGCAGGCACAGGGAATAGAAGTGAGCGATATATGGGATACTTCACCAAATGGGGTGATGGCGCATTCGACTTTAACCCCATAGCCGATCTTACAGTAACTGAGGTTCGTAAGTTTCTCACATATCTGGAAGCACCAAAACGAATAATTCAAAAAGCTCCGTCAGCGGGTCTATATGATGGACAGACTGATGAAGCCGATATGGGTGTTACTTATAAGGCGATTGATGAGTATTTAACAAGTGGTTTGTGCTCTCCGGAAGATATGGAGATAATTGCAAACTATCACAAGATAAGTGAGCATAAGAGAACCGCACCAAAGGTATACGAAGGATAGAAAGAAGGACGTAATGTTTGTTGATAAGGCTGTTATAGTCATCAAAGCCGGTAAGGGGGGCAATGGTGCGGTATCTTTTCATCGTGAGAAGTATGTTGCAGCAGGTGGTCCTGACGGCGGTGATGGTGGTCGTGGTGGTGATGTAATTCTAAAAGTTGACACAAACATGTCAACTCTAATGGATTTTCGTTATAAAAGAAAGTACTCAGCAAACAACGGAATAGATGGTGGCGGTAAAAACAAGGCCGGCAAGGATGGAAAAGACCTTGTGATTCGCGTTCCATCAGGAACTGTTGTTAGAGAAAAAGAGTCAGGCGCTGTTATTGTGGATATGTCTGATAAAGAAACATTCAGAGTAGCTCGTGGCGGAAATGGTGGCTGGGGCAACAAGCACTTCGCAACTCCTACTCGCCAAGCTCCACGATTTGCTAAAGGCGGACTGTCGGGGGAAGAACTTGAGGTTGAACTGGAACTAAAACTCCTTGCAGATGTTGGCCTAATAGGATTTCCTAATGTAGGCAAATCAACATTATTATCTGTTGTTTCTAAAGCTCATCCAAAGATTGCAGATTATCACTTCACTACGCTGTTTCCTAATCTTGGTGTTGTGTACTTAGGTGATGGTCATTCATTCATAATGGCTGATATTCCCGGAATAATCGAAGGAGCTTCAGAAGGAACAGGTCTTGGTCATGATTTTCTGCGACACATTGACCGCTGTAGATTAATGATACATGTTGTTGATGTATCAGGGTCTGAGGGTCGAGATCCTATAGAAGACTTTAAAACGATAAATGAAGAGCTTAAAAAGTACAATCCGGAACTGGCAGAGCGCCCGCAGATAGTTGCAGCAAATAAATGCGATATTGCACAAGACGAAGAACTCACCCAACGTTTTACGGACTATATTAAAGAGCAAGGTTACGAGCTGTTTATGATATCAGCAGCAACAAATACAGGAATAAAAGAGCTTATTAGCGCAACTACAGATAAACTTGGCGAATTACCGCCTGTGACTATTTATGAAGCTGACTATGTGCCAAAACCACGCATACAAGGGACACCTGATGATCTTGTAATAGAAAAGTATGATGATGTATGGACGATAGAAGGTGAATGGATTGAGCGCCTGATGGCAAATGTCAACTTTGCCGACCATGAGTCAAGAATGTACTTTGACAGGGTACTACGCAATGCAGGTGTGTATAAACGTCTTGAAGATATGGGCATACAAGATGAGGACACAATTAGCATATATAATATGGAATTTGAATATACAGAGTAACATGGTGCAAATAGCTTAGATTCTGCGACTACGCGCAGAATGACTGAATTTAGAATTTAAAGGAGAACTATTATGGTAAGCAGAAAGCCAATTAGCACAGAGAAAGCTCCCGCTGCTGTGGGTCCATACTCACAAGCTATCAGGAGTGGAGATTTTCTATTTATTTCAGGTCAGTTGCCAATCGATATGGCAACAGGTGAATTTCCCGAATCAATTGCAGAGCAAACACGTTGTTGTTTGCGTAATTTAGAAGCGATTGCAGAGCAAGGCAAAACATCATTGAAAAATGCAGTAAAGATTTCTATTTTCCTAACCGACATGAATGATTTTGCAGAAATGAACGAAGCATACGCTGAGTTTTTCGACGATAAGCCACCTGCACGCTCCACAATTGAAGTTGCAGGGCTGCCAAAAAATGCGCCCATAGAAATGGACGCAATCTGCGCACTGGAAACCCAGTAAGAATTATTCAAATTAGTTTTCGACTTCTACAAGTCGAAAACATCAAGTTACAAATAAGAGATTGTACTTCAACTGAAAGTTCTCCACCTTAGCTAAGCTTTGAGGCGTAACTTAAAAACTTAAAAAACCCCCACTTCAAATGCCGAAGGCATTAAGTGGTGGGATAGATAAACTACATTAATAAGAAATAAACCAGTAGTGGGACTGTTATAACACATAAGACAGTTGATAGAAATACGCCTGCTGATGCTATAGGCTCATTTCCATCATACTCAATTGCAAGCATAGATGCCAGAGCTGCTACAGGCATTCCTGCGATTACAACCAGTACACCAAGTTGCAGCTCGTTAGTAATAAACAATCTAAGTATAAGCCATGTGACAATTGGCACAACAATCAACTTGATTAATGTCACCGGGGCAATGCGCCATTCAGAGAAAATTGTTTTTAATGGTACATATGCAAGAATAGAACCAATAACAATCATAGCGCCGGGAGTAGTAATACTTCCGGCAATTCTTACTGTTTCAGCAATAACTGCAGGAGGGCTTAAGTTCAGTAGAGCTATAGGAACTGCAATAATTGCAATTGCAAATGCAGGATTAAGCAATAGCTTTGGATCAAATTTGCCACCTTTTCCGGAAATCATTGCAATACCTATGGAAAATGCAAGTATATTAAAGACAAATGTAAATAATGAAACATAAAATGCAGCAGTAATTCCAAATATAGCAATCGAAATGGGGAAGCCCATAAATGCACTATTACTGAAAACGGTCATGAATGTTAATAAACCACGATCACTTTTCTTTCCACCAAGCAAACGTATTGAAGGTATAGCAATAATAAATGCAATCGCCATAGAAATTACTGACATTAGCAAAAAGAAAAATGTATCTTCTATTGTTACAGCCATTTCGTTTTCAAATACCGAGTTTAATATAGTGCCGGGAAGGGCAACACAGAGGATTAGTTTGGTGATGGCTTTATTGCTGTCAGGGGTTAGTATTTTTGCTTTACCCAATGCAAAGCCAGCTGCCATTAAAATAAACAGCACTATCATCTGGTTGATTATAACATTCATGTACATGGTAATTTCATCCTATCATTTTTAGACCCTAGCCCTTACAATGCTGTAAACTTAAGCCCTCGTCATTCTGCGCGAAGTCGCAGAATCTACGCCATCTGTTATTACTGGATCCTGCGACTACGCGCAGGATGACGGTGGTGATATCCCTAAGTTGACAGCATTGCTAGCCCCTGATCACCAGCGTCAGCATTAGCTTCTAAGCTGAACCCAAAGTCTGTCATATAATTCAAGGATGTGGGGAGGGAGGTGCAGGAAGATTTCTGTCTTTGCGTAATCCTCAGGCCCTACGAAAACGACATCACGCTCAAATGGAGTGAGTTGCTCGGCGAATATTGCAGCAGCTTCATAGTTTGCAGAAGCGTAGTATGACCACGACATATTCATAAGTGCAATATCTGTGCGGGACATGAAGTTAATAAACTTTTCGGCAGCAGTTCTGTTTTCAGCACCTCTAGGAATAACCATAGCGTCAACGAAGAAGTTTGTGCCTTCAACAGGACGTACAAAGCTCAGGTCAGGATTGTTTCCATGCATTGTCAAGAAGTCAGGTGCATAATATGGACCTATCCAAGCTTCGCCACCTTCAAGTTTGTCGAATATTTGATCCATGACATATGCTTGAAGGATGGTTCTTTGTTGTACAAGAAGTTCAAATGCAGCATAGATTTCATCTTCATTAACTGTGTTTATATCATATCCGAGATATTTTAATGCAATGGCAAAAGCGTCACGAGGGTTATCAAACATTAGAATTTGTCCTGCAAATCTCTCGTCAAACAATGCGCTCCAACTGTTTATTTCATAAGGAATCATAGCTGAGTTATAAATCAATCCAACTGTACCAACCTTATAGGCTACGGAAAACCTATTGTCAGGGTCAAACTCAAGGCCTCTGAATCTTGGGTCAATGAGATTATAGTTAGGAATGTTGTCAAAGTTGAGCTCATAGAGCATGTCCTCATCAATCATTCTGGCAATCATGTAGTCAGATGGGATGATTACGTCTGCTCTCATTCCACCTAAGTTGAGTGCGGAGTATAGTGTTTCATTGTTCACAAACTCGTGATAACTAACACGAATGCCATACTCTTCTTCGAAAATAGCAAGTACATCTCTGTCTATGAAATAGCCCCAGTTATGGACAAAGATAATGTCCTCCGGTTCGTTTGCGGTGTCTGCGCAACCTGCGAGCCCTGCGAATAATGTGATTAGGATTGCACATAATAGTACAGCTGATAAAATTTTCTTTTTCATTTTTTGATCTCCTCTCGATTATGGGTTTTAGTTGTTTAAAGCCTCTTGGCGTTTTTTTAGTTTTTCTTCCTGACGTATGCCCCTGATATTTATAATAATAAGCAATGTCAGTACAGACAAGAATAAAATTGTGGAAAGAGCGTTGATTTCGGGGCTGACACGCCTGCGTGTCATAGAAAATATTTGCATTGGCAGAGTCATTATATTGCCACCTGCAGTGAAATAACTTATTACAAAGTCATCAATTGATAGAGTAAATGCGATAATCAATCCGTTAATTATACCAGGCCTTATTTCAGGAACTATGACTTTCCAGAATGCTTTCATCCATGTACATCCAAGATCACATGCAGCGTCCACAAGATTATTATCAAGTTGGCGCAATTTTGGAGTAATTGAAAGGACCACATAGGGGATGTTGAATATGATGTGTGCAAGAAGAAGCGTACCAAATCCAAGTCTAAACTGAAGAGCACTTCCAATTGTGATAAAAAGCAAACTAAGAGATACAGCGGTTGCTATGTCTGCGTTCATCATAGGGATGTTATTTATATGTGTCAGTGGTGTGCGCCACTTGCTACGCATATTAAAGAATCCAACTGCAGCAAATGTGCCGATTATTGTCGCAACAACTGCAGAGATGAGCGCGACTATTAAACTTGTATAAAATGCGTCCATTATGCCTGCATTAGCAAATAGTGATCTATACCAATCAAGTGTGAATCCTGTCCATACGGTTCGACTTCTGGTACTATTAAATGAGAAAATGATTAGTATGAAGATAGGCGCATATAGGAAAAGGAGTATAAGTGCGGTGTACGAGCGTCCGAAGAAACCGGGCTTCTTATTCATGCTGTCACCGTCCTTCCTTGTCCACCACCAAAGCGGTTTACAAAATACATAAAGACGATAACAATTAACATCATTACAAGTGCTATTGCTGAGCCAAGTTGCGGATTATATGCAGCACCTAAGAAGTGCATTTCTATAAGGTCACCTAACATCATTACCATGCCGCCACCAAGAAGTTGAGTGATTACAAAGGTAGAAACGGCAGGAACAAAAACCATCATAACGCCGGATAATATACCCGGCAAGCTGAGAGGGAATACGACCTTGCGAAAAACAGTGAGATTGTTTGCGCCTAAATCCTGAGCAGCTTCATACAGGCTACTATCGATTTTTATAATTACAGAGTATATTGGCAAAATCATAAACGGTAGAAAATTATAGACCATACCAATTACAACTGCAGTGGGAGTATTTATTATGCTGAGTGTAGGAAGTCCAAGAAATGTTAAAAGACGATTTAATAGTCCCGTGTTTTCAAGTATGGACATCCATGCATAGGTGCGAAGTAAGAAGTTCATCCACATGGGGAGAACAATTAACATAATCATTAGCTTTTGTAATCTCGGTCCTTCACGTGACAGTATATATGCAATTGGATAACCAATTAGAATGCATATGCCTGTTGCTACAAATGCCAGCCAAAATGAACGACCGAAGATTTGCGTAAATCTTCCCATTGCTGCAAAGTTCTGGAGTGTTGGATAACCGGCAGGAGTAGTAAATGCAAATACGACAACAAAGATAATCGGCGCAATTACGAAAATCGCCATCCAAACAACATATGGAATTGCAAAATATTTTGGCTTCATAGTGCTATTCCTTTACATCCTCTGTATCTTCAGAGTCTACATCGCCCATGTCGTCATACTCAGCACTATATGAACTATAGTCACCATATGTGCCTGAGAAGCTACTCTTCTTCATAATATGAATTCCGTCAGGGTCTATATTAATTCCCAGTGTTGTGCCAATAGGGCTTAAGTCAGTTGTTTGTATGAGCCACTTAAAGCCACTAAAGTCAACGATAATATCATACATTAAACCTCGAAAAGTAACACTTATGACTTTACCCGTAAGTTGTCCTTTTTCAGGAGCAACTATATCTATGTCTTCAGGGCGAATAACAACGTCAACAGGCTCTGATGGTTTGAAGCCTTTATCCAGACATTTGAACTTGCGTCCGACTATTTCAACAACACCATCACTGAGCATAACTCCATCAACGATATTACTTTCGCCAATAAAGTCAGCGACAAAAGCATTTTTAGGTTCATTATATATGTCTTCAGGTGTGCCGATTTGCTGAATAACGCCGCTTTCCATGACAACAACCGTATCAGACATAGCAAGTGCCTCTTCTTGGTCATGGGTAACGTATACGAATGTTATCCCTGTTGCTTGTTGCATTTGCTTAAGCTCGTTTTGCATATCTTTTCTTAAGCGCATGTCAAGTGCGCCCAGTGGTTCATCAAGTAGTAGAACCTTTGGGCGATTTACTAAAGCTCGTGCTATTGCAACACGTTGCTGTTGTCCACCTGAAAGTGAAGAAACATCCCGCTTTTCAAAGCCTTTAAGACTAACAATTTCAAGCATTTCCATTACACGCTTTGTAATCTCATCTTTACTGAGCTTTTTACCCTCCGGACGGGCAAGACGTAAGCCAAAGGCTATGTTCTCAAACACATTTAAATGAGTAAAGAGAGCATATTTTTGGAAGATAGTATTAACCGCACGTTTATGTGGGGGGACGTCATTAATCCTCACACCATCAAAAAGTACGTCTCCGGAAGTAGGCTTCAGGAAACCACCAATGATCCGAAGCGTTGTGGTCTTACCGCAACCGCTTGGTCCCAATAATGTGAGGAATTCTTTATCATTTATGTACAGATCTATGTTGTTTAAAACAACGTCTCCGTCAAACGCCATCGAACAACTCGATAGACGAATCAACTCTTTTGCCACTTATCCTCCTCCTT
>Ga0123355_10015383_pt1 | contig 12017 bp, 11 predicted proteins | sample TergutEmb28metaG_3_FD_89872 | JGI IMG/M metagenome (GOLD analysis project Ga0123355, IMG submission 89872) | Embiratermes neotenicus P1 segment gut microbial communities from Petit-Saut dam, French Guiana - Emb289 P1 | ecosystem: Host-associated > Arthropoda: Insects > Digestive system > Gut ... | reverse complement strand
TGGGTGTCGTTTAGCTGGAATTGCACATAGTCGGGCAGTTTATCAAGATTTTCGCCATGTTTTGCAACAAATTTTGCCAACACATGCTGAATAGTTGCGGAAATAAAGAAATATTGCTGCCTCAGGCGCAATTCCTTGCCGGACACATGTTCGTCCGCAGGGTACAAAACGGATGACAATTTACTGGCCAAGTTTTTCTCTTGAATAGCTCTGTCGTACTGGCCTTGGTTAAAGGACTGCAAATCGAAACGGTTAACAGGTTCCGCATCCCACAGACGCAGGGTGTTTACCATTTTTGTGTTATAGCCTATTACAGGATAGTCGTAGGGTATTGCCATTACACTTTGGTAATCTTCAAGCCCAAAGTAATGCCCGCCGTCTTCGTCTTGGTGGTATGCAACACGTCCGCCGAATTTTATCTCTTTTGCGTATTCTTCGCGTCTAACACCCCAAGGGTCGCCGTCTTTAAGCCATGTATCGGGCTTTTCCACTTGGTGGCCATCTACTATATGCTGTTCAAAAATGCCGTAGTGGTAGCGAATGCCGCAACCATATGCGGGATAACCTATTGTAGAAAGCGAATCTAAAAAACAAGCGGCCAAACGTCCCAAACCGCCGTTACCCAAGCCGGGGTCGGGCTCTGTATCTTCTGCAAGGTTAATGTCTATGCCAAGCTCATCCAGTGCACCTTTAACGGTATCTGTTAACGCAAGATTAAGCATTGCATTGCCCATAAACCGCCCCATCAAAAATTCCATAGACAGGTAGTACACCACTTTAGAGTCGTTTTTTTCAATGTAATCATGCGTAGCTATCCAATTTGCAGACACTTGGTCTTTAATGGTCATTGCCAACGCGTTATAGATTTGCGCATTACTTGCAGTAGCTATTGTTTTGCGGTACGCGGTGCGCAAATGCCCCTCTATGCCGTCTTTAATTTGATTTTTTGTTATTTTCGCTACCTTTGCCATATATAAAACTCCTTTCATACACTTTCCAAGACAGTTTCTAAGACATTTTCTTAGAAATTTGTTATAGTATATCATATGGAAAAGGGATAGGCCACGGATTACACGGATAAAAGATTGGATTGACACGGATGCCTGCGGCGCAAAAGCAGATCTTAATCCGCTTTTAATCCGTGAAAATCCGCTTTTAATCCGTGTAATCCGTGGCTTTCCCTTTAAAGAGGAGAGAAAAACATGCACCCTATGTTTGAAAAGTTGGCGGAAGTAAAATTGGTTCCCGTCATAGTAATTAATGATGTTAAAAACGCCGTGTCTTTGGCAAAAGCCTTGTACGACGGTGGCCTACCCTGTGCAGAAGTTACACTGCGCACACCACAGGCCATAGATGCAATACGTGCAATTTCAGAAGCGATGCCGGATATGCTGCTTGGTGCAGGCACTGTGCTTACCCCCGAACAAGTGGACGCGGCGGCTAGTGCAGGTGCCAAATATTTTGTAGCCCCCGGCCTTAACCCGGACACAGTGCGTTATTGTATGGGCAAAAACTTAGCCATGCTACCCGGCGTTTGCACACCTAGCGAAGTAGAACTTGGCCTTTCACTAGGACTTAATGTCTTGAAATTTTTCCCAGCAGAAGCGGCGGGTGGTATTAACATGCTAAAGTCTCTTTCCGGGCCGTATGGTGGGGTTAAATTTATGCCCACCGGTGGCATCTCACCAAAAAATCTTAAAGATTATCTTGCGATAAAAAGCGTTTTTGCCTGTGGCGGCAGCTGGATGGTTAAAGACGAATTAATAGATTCCGGCAATTTTGCAGCTATTACAGAACTTACACGTGAGGCTGTAGACTTGATGTTAGGTTAAAGGAAATGGAACACGGATTACACGGATTAAAAGCGGATTAACACGGATGCCTGCGGCGCAAGAGCTGCATTAATCTGTTTTTAATCCGTGTTAATCCAATCTTTTATCCGTGTAATCCGTGGCCTATCCCTTTATTTTAGAAAGGATAACGCATATGAAAAACACAACTGCATGGCAGGATTTCAACCCCGGCGTTTGGGCGTCCGAAGTTAACGTTAGGGATTTTATACAAAAAAATATCACCCCCTACCACGGAGATGATTCTTTTTTGGTGGAGCCAACTGAAAACACAAGCAAACTTTGGAGCGAAGTTTGCGACCTTACAAAACAAGAAAATGCAAAAGGCGTTTTGGATATAGAAACCAAAATTCCATCAACCATTACTTCTCACCCGGCTGGTTATATTAATAAAGAGCTGGAAAAGGTAGTGGGCTTGCAGACAGATAAACCTTTAAAGCGAGGCTTTATGCCCAAGGGCGGGATTAGGGTTATCCAAAAGGCCATGGCGCATTACGGTTATAAGTTGGACCCTGTAACGGAAGATATTTATACAAACCACCGAAAAGCACATAACGACGGTGTTTTTGATGCATACACACCGGAAATGCTAGCGGCAAGACGCAGCGGCATCATCACAGGCCTGCCGGATTCTTACGGCCGCGGGCGCATTATTGGCGACTACCGCCGTGTTGCGCTTTATGGTACAGACTTTCTAATCGAAGATAAAAGAAACCAACTTTTGCGCGAAACGCCTGCCGTTTTGGCGGAAGAAAATATTCGCTTACGAGAAGAACTTAAAGAACAAATACGTGCATTAAAAGCGCTTGCGGAAATGGCGACTTCATACGATTTTGATATCTCCCGCCCGGCGGAAAATGCAAAAGAGGCTATCCAGTGGACATATTTTGCGTACCTTGCCGCCGCAAAAGAGCAGGATGGAGCGGCAACTTCTTTAGGGCGCGTGGCAAGTTTCTTGGATATTTATATTGAGCGCGACTTACTGAGCGGCACAATAACAGAAACCGAGGCTCAAGAACTCATAGACCATTTTGCAATGAAGTTACGCATGATTCGTTTCTTGCGTTCGCCCGAATACAATTCCCTTTTCTCCGGCGACCCTACATGGGTAACGGAGGCTATCGGCGGCATGAGCGAAGATGGACGCACTTTGGTTACAAAAAACAGCTTCCGCTTTATTCACACATTAAAGAATTTGGGCCCCGCACCTGAGCCTAATCTTACTGTGCTGTGGAGTGTAAACCTGCCCGACGGTTTTAAAGATTTTTGTGCAAAAATGTCTATCGAAACAAGTTCTATTCAATATGAAAACGACGACCTTATGCGTGGTTACTGGGGCGATGATTATTCCATTGCCTGTTGTGTTTCTGCCATGCGCACAGGCAAGCAAATGCAGTTCTTTGGCGCAAGGGCAAACCTTGCCAAAGCGTTAAACTACGCCATTAACGGCGGTAAAGACGAAAAAACCGGCGCACAAGTAGCCCCGGAATACGCACCAATAACATCTGAATATTTGAATTACGATGAAGTTAGCAGCCGCTTTGACAAAATGATGGAATGGCTTGCGGGGCTGTATATCAGCACACTAAACACAATCCATTATATGCACGACAAATATAACTACGAAAGTATTATGTTTGCCTTGCACGATAAATCTATTGTACGCACGCTTGCTTGCGGTATCGCGGGGCTGTCTGTTGTGGCAGATTCTCTTGCGGCAATAAAATACGCAAAGGTTAAAACCATACGTAACGAAAACGGCCTTGTTGTAGATTATGAAATTGAAGGCGAATACCCAAGTTACGGCAACAATGACGAGCGTGCAGACTGCATCGCCCAAGGCATTGTAAAAACTTTTATGAGCAAGTTAAAAACACATAAAACCTATCGTAAAGCGATAACAACCCTTTCTGTGCTTACAATTACCTCTAATGTTGTATACGGCAAAGCAACAGGCTCTACCCCGGATGGGCGCAAAGACGGCGAAGCCTTTGCACCGGGCGCCAACCCAATGCATGGCAGAGACAAAAAGGGTGCCATTGCAAGCATGGTTTCTGTGGCAAAACTGCCGTATGAGTATTCGCAAGACGGTATTTCTTACACGTTTTCCATTATCCCCGGTGCGTTGGGCCAAAATGAGGAAATGCGTATAGAAAACCTTGTTGGTTTATTGGACGGCTACTTTGCAGAAAACGGACATCACATAAATATCAACGTCTTTGACAAAGAAACTTTGCTTGATGCAATGGAACGGCCGGAAGATTACCCGCAGCTTACAATACGTGTTTCCGGCTATGCTGTTAACTTTGTAAAACTAACACGGGAGCAACAACTGGAAGTCATACATCGCACCTTCCACGAAAAGTTGTAAATCCGCTATATATGCGGGCTAGAGCGGTTCCACCCAAAACGACAAAACTGAAAAAGCATAGCCCACGGAAAGAACGGAAAAGGCGGATAAAAGCGGATTAAAAGCCGCAAAAAACTGCCGGTGAATTCGTTGCTTGTTTATAAACCCATCCGCCTTTTCCGTGGGCCATTTCTTTAGTAGAAGGTGAAAATTTGAACAAAAAAGAACCCTGTGAAGGTTATGTACATTCAATATTCAGCGGTGGCATGGTAGACGGCCCCGGTATTAGGACAGTCGTTTTTCTCTCGGGCTGTCCGTTGCGTTGTCTTTATTGCCACAATCCGGACACTTGGCACTTAAAAAGCGGCACAAAATACACTGCCGACCAAGTGATAAGAGAAGTGGCAAAGTACAAGAATTTTTACAGACATGGCGGCGGCGTTACTATCTCCGGCGGGGAACCTTTTATGCAGCCGGAATTTTTAACAGCCATTTTAAAAGGCTGCCGCGAAAGAGGCATACACACAGCGGTTGATACTTCCGGTTATTCATGCCTTACCGCCGCCGATAACGCATTGCAATACATCAGCCTTTTAATGCTGGATATAAAGTCGTTTAACCCCAAAACATATAAAGAAATAACCGGAGTTGAACTCAACCGCACATTGGACATGCTACGTATGGCAAGAGCTTTGCATTTGCCCACCTGGATACGCTACGTTTTGGTGCCGGGTTTAACCGATAATGAAGACGAAATACGGGCACTGGCAACATACTTGCAAGATTTCCCCAATGTAAAGAAAATAGAAATACTGCCATTTCACAAGCATGGCGCGTTTAAGTGGGAAGAACAGGGCAGAACCTTCCCATTGCAAGACACACCGGAACCTTCTGCTAAGGCTTTACAAAGCGCAAGAGATATCCTTTTGCAAGTGCACCGCAACCAAATATTTTATGATGATTTCTATCAGTGAGGGTGAATAATGTGAACGAGAAAAACATTTTAAAGCGGCAGTATAAGCTGTTTGTTACCATTTGCGTTGTTGTTGGTTTTATAGTGGGTACGGGCATTTTTTGGCTTCCCGGCCGTGTACTTTATTATTCCGGCGGCAACTTATGGACAGGCGTTTTGGCTTGGGTTATAGGCGGCGTGGTGATAAGCACATGTGTGTATATGTTTTCGGTGCTGTCTGCCAAATATGAAAAAGTGCATGGCATGGTAGACTATGCAGAAGTTATTGTGGGCAAAAATTACGGATACCTTGCAGGCTGGTTTTTTGCAGTTATGTACCAGACAGCTGGCTACGCCATTATTGCTTGGATAACAGCAAGCTTTACCGCAACCTTAGCGGGACACGCCCAAACGAGGAACACTCCGTTTGTATTTTTCCTTACTGCTTTTTACATGGTCATAACCTTTGCATTTAATTACCTTGCGCCAAAACTGCCAATGAAATTAAATGTTTTTACCACAGTTGCGCGGGTTATCCCTCTTATTTTAATGGGCACCGTTGGGCTTGTGATTGCTATTTTTGTAAGAGACAGCAGCATTACATATGCAGTAACAGGCAGCGGCACAGAAGGGTTGTCTAACCCGTCCTTTTTAGCCGCCGTTGTGGCAACCGTGTTTGCTTATAATGGTTGGCAGGCAGCAATTGCTTTTAATAGCGAGGTAAAGGATAGCAAACGAAACTTCCCCATTGCGTTATTGCTTGGTTTTTTTGTAGTTATGATTATTTATGTATTGTATTTTATGGGTGTTGTAAGTGCGGGGGACCCAGCTTTATTAATGGAGAATAACCAACTTGGTACGCGAACCGCCTTTGCTAATATCTTTGGAGGCCCGGCGAGTAATATTCTTTTGGTTTTTGTAATAATATCTGGGCTTGGCATCTTAAATATGTGCTGCATGGGCATGAGCCGTGCGTTATACGCCATCGCAAGGCGAGGCCGCGGGCCAATACCCGAACGCATGGTGCAACTCGACCCACAAACAAATGTACCGGTATGCAGCATGGTAACCTGTGTTGGTGTTAGTTTTTTGTGGCTTATGGTTATCTACGGCAGTTACAACGGCTGGTACGGCGTAGTTGATGGGCGGAATTTTAACTTTAACCTGCCGGACTTCTATAATATGATATTTTTTGTACTGCTTATCCCTATTTTTGTTGGGTTTATCTTGCGCAATTATAAGGATAAAAGCATACATTGGTTTAATCGTTTAATTGCTCCAGCTTTAGCAACGGCAGGTGCTGGATTCATGATTTATGCGCGTATAGCAGCAAGCCCCGTACATGCGCTTGTGTACACCATTGCGTTTGTAGGGTTGGGCGTAGTAGGGTTTTTATTCTGCAAACAGATACGAGCACATATATCATCAAGGAGAAATAAAAATGGCAAATAGAGCAAGGCCAGAAATATTAGCCCCAGCCGGCGACGTTGAAAAACTACAATTCGCCATTGCCTACGGCGCAGACGCCGTGTACGTGGGCGGCAAGCAATTTAGCCTACGTGCAAACACAAAAAATTTCGACCTAACCGAACTTAAAACCGCTATAGACTACGCACATAAACACAATGTGCGGGTATATGTTGCGGTTAATATTTTTGCTCACAATCAAGATTTTTTGGGGCTTAAAGAATATTTGCAAGCATTAAAAAACATTGGAGCAGATGCGGTTATTGTTGCCGACCTTGGAGTGCTGGCCGTTGCGCGCGAAATAGAAGGCTTGGAAATCCATGTAAGCACACAGGCGAATATAACCAACTACCAAAGCGCACAAATGTACAAAAACTTGGGCGCAAGCCGGGTTATCCTTGCACGGGAACTTTCATTTAGCGAGGTCAGTGAAATCAATCAAAAAGTATCGGATGACACGTTTCAAACAGAAGTATTTGCGCATGGTGCCATGTGTGTTTCTTACAGCGGGCGTTGTTTGTTATCCAGCTACATGACCGGGCGAGATTCTAATAAAGGTGACTGTGCTCAGCCCTGCCGCTGGAAGTATCACTTGGTGGAGGAAGAACGCCCCGGCGAATACCTTCCTGTTTATGAAGATGAACGCGGCACCTATATTATGAACTCTAAAGATTTATGCTTGATTAAACACATACCACAGCTTGTGCAAAGCGGCGTAAGCAGCCTAAAAATAGAAGGCCGTATGAAATCTGCATATTATGTAGCGGTGGCAACAAGTATCTACCGCCAAGCCTTGGATGATTATCTTGCAGACGAAAACCTATACTACTCTAAACTGGATTGGTACATGGATGAACTGCAAAAAACCAGCCATCGTAACTTTTTCTCAGGCTTTTTTGCCGATGGGCACGGGCAAAACCGTCATTCCGGGCTTGACCCGGAATCTCCAAAAGTTTCTCAAGGTGTACAAGGGCAAGTATACGAAAAAAACACATACTCCAGCACCTACAATTTTTTGGCAGTAGTTACAGACTACAACCCAGCAACAGGCTGCGCAATAGTAGAGCAGCGCAACAAATTTAAGCTTGGCGACTCTGTTGAATTTATGAAAGGCGGCTTTGCGCAGCAAATAACTTATATGGCAAATGAAAAAGGGCAGGAAGTGCAATCTGCACCGCATGCCCAAGAATGCATATATATTAAAGTAGACAAACCCGTTAAAAAATTCGACATAATGAGGATTAAGATATGAAAAAAAGCACCATCTTTTTTATACATGTTGTTGAATGGGTAGCAATTGCTATAACTGCTGTGTTTATTGGCCTGTTTACCTATTTTATAATTTACGAAAGATTAGCAGGCGGGCATCGTTTAACCGCCTACATTTGCAACATCGTGTTTATAGCCTTTATTCTCGTTTATGACAAAGTGGCAGATTTTCTAATGGCAAAGGACGGATACTTGGCAAAAGAACGTACTGCCATTGGACATTTTTTTGCACGAATGCTTTTCGCCACGCATTTTATTTCGTTTAAAACGGCATTATATTTGTTTTATATCATCATGCTTATAGTTTCCAGAATATCTATTTTGGAGCCGGACCTTATAGACAGGTACCAAACCGGGTTTATTTATTCTGTGGAATATGGCGTGGTGCTACTTATCCCGCTGGATAAGTTTTTAGAGCTACTGACTAAAGACGACAAGAGGATATTTAAAATAATTTCTCGGCGTGGAAAAAAAGGATAACATTCACGTTTTTGTCCTACCTTCATATTATACAGCAGGTGTACAATCTTTTTTTCAACACCCAAACTGTATTTTAGGAGGTTTAATATGGGAGATTTAAAATGCTTATGTGAAAGCATGATGCGCCACATTGGGCAAACTGTAACTATCTTCACTATGTCCGGTGGTTTATCCGGAAGTGGCTTTACCGGAGTTCTGCTATCTACCGATTGCAACTGTGTACGTCTTTTGGCAGATATTGGCGCGCCACCGGCATGCCCTATCGGCAGCGCATGTACAGATGTTATGACGCCTATGGGCATGGATAACGATGCAGGTTTTATGTGGGGCAATCCGCTTGGTGCAGTATGCGTAATCCCAACTTGTTCTATTGTTTGCTTTACACACTCTGCGATATAAAATTTTGGGCGGCGGCAACGCCGCTTTTTTGTTGCTTTAAAATCGTCTACAATCGTTGTGTCAAAAACTGTCGGAAAAAGGATGGCAAAGCTACTGTCTCCTTGTATGAGATATGATATACTACATGTAAGGAGTGATGACCGATGAAACAATTTAAGCGAATTAGCCATGATGTAAATATTATGGGCGGTAAAGCGTGTATTGCAGGAACACGTATTACAGTTGGGATGATTTTGTTGCAAATAAGCGAGGGCGTAACCCCTCGTGAGCTTATGATAGAGTACCCTCAATTAGTAGAAGCTGATGTTGAAGAGGCATTGCGCTATGCTGCATGGACAGTTGGGGCAAAAGAAGAAACAATTTTAACAGCATGAAAATTTTACTTGATATGAATATCCCGCTTAAATATACGGCTCTTTTACAAAACAAAGGTGTAACAACCTTACGTTGGTCGGATGTTGGTAGTACCACTGCTTCGGATTTAGAAATAATGGAATATGCTCGCACAAACGATTTTATTGTAGTGACTTGCGATTTAGATTTCAGTGCAATATTATCAGTTACTCAAGAGCTTAAGCCCAGTGTAGTGCAAATACGAGGGTCTTTAGTTCATGCAGAAAAAGCCGCTGATATTATTGCTACTGCACTTTTCCAGTGCGAGGAAGATTTGAAAAACGGTGCGATTCTATCTATCGATGATAAAAATGCGAGACTTAGGTTATTGCCATTATAGTGTTCAAAAACGAAACGGCGAAAAGCCGTTTTTTTTATTGTATAACTAAAAGCAAAGGATGTGACACCATGAAAACATATTAATAGCAGAAGATGATAACCACATAAACGCTATGTTATGCGAACTTTTTCTTGCAGAAATACGCAAAAGTTCGCGTGTACCGGTAATCGTTTTAACAGCACGCATCGATAAGCGTACCGGCCTTGGACTTGCCATAGCAAAAGAACTAGCTGCTCGTATGGGCGGCGAAATATTCGCAAAAAAAGAGAAAGGGTTGCTGGTTATCCGCGTATCCCTTCCTCGGTTACAATAATATCTATGGCAGCGGTGTTTGCAATCTTCACGAAGGCATTTTTGCCAATTTTGCTGCTATCCACCGCCAAAATTTTCTTCTTCGCAGACCTTATCATCGCTTTTTTTACTTGCGCAAATGAATAGTTGCTTTCAAATATACCTTCATCAGGGTCGAATGCTTTGCAGGACATGATTAATATATCCGCCCGCAGTTCATATAGGCGGGCGGCAGTACCATCTCCGTAAAAGGCTAGATAGTCGCCGGCAAATTCGCCGCCGGTGGAAATTATTTTCCAGTCCGGCTTGTCGGCTAGTTCCATCAAAACTTCTATTGAATTTGTGATAATTGTGAGCCGTTGCTTGGCTTTTAAAGCCCGTGCAGCAAAAACAGCGGTAGTGCTTGCATCAAAAATAATGCTGTCTCCGTCGTTAACCAGTTCTGCAATTTTTTCACCAATCTGCTTTTTTGCCTCGGGGTTATGGACTTTGCGTACGTTAAACGGCAAATCCGGCCCTTTTTCATTTAGGGTGGCCCCGCCATATTCTTTTACCGCTAAGCCTTCTTGGCTTAGCCGGTCTATATCGCGGCGTATAGTTTCGTCGGAAACGTTAAATAATTCGCTTAACTCTTGTACAATTACACGTTTCTCTGCCTGGAGTTTTTCCAATATTATTTTGCGTCGTTCTGTGGCAAGCATAGCTACCTCCTTTAGAGCAGAAACTGTACGAGTTTTTTGTCCGGGTTTGATATAACTGCTGAATCCAGTAGCATTCCTGCGTCTGATGCAACTGCTCTTGCGCTGTCTATTGCGGCGGTTACTGCCGCAACATCCCCAGTTAAAGTTACATATGACTTGCCGCACATGCCCTTTGCCAGGCGTATTTCTATCAAGTCTACTATTGCTGTTTTTACTGCCGTATCGGCCGCTTTAATTGCAGTTGCGGCATCAAAAGTTTCCACCACGCCAAGTGCCAAGAGATTGCTTATTTCTGTACTGCCGTAGAATGCAGGCAGCAGGCTTTCGTGCGGGTTGCCCAGGATGAAACTGCTTATGTATCGCTCTCCGTAAGTTTTTATTGCCGCCTCGGTAGCGGCTGTTACCGCCGCAAGCTGCCCGGCTACTATAATCATATACTTGCCCGGGCATACGGCTCCGGCTTCTATAATGTCCAGTTCGGCAGTTTTGGCTAAAAGGTCGGCGGCTTTTAGCCCGGTTGATACCGTGGTAAATTCCAATATTGCTATGGCTTTTTTCATAACTATAACCCCAACCTTATTTTTAGTCGTTTTGAGTTAACTTGTCGTCCCTTGCGTTCGGCAGATACGTTGCCGGGTTCTTTTTTTTGTGGGCGCATGCATTCTTTTGATAATGCAGTACGGAATGCTTTTATTATCGTACGCGGTGCTAAACTTTGCGGGCAGGCGATTTTTTCGCACACACCGCACTGGCTGCAATATATAGCATCAGCAAATGCAATGTCTGCTGCTTGCCTGTTTGCTGCTGCGCGCATTATTCTATGCGGTTCTATTGGGTGCCCCAGCTGGTTTCTTGGGCACATATCTGTACAGGTGCGGCACTGGCAGCACGCACTGGCGGCACGGTTTAACATATTGGTGCCTAAGCTTTTCCCCAAAACAGATTTTTGCTCCACAACCAATACGGCATTGGTTGTTTTTTTTATTTCATATTCAGCAGAAACAAGGCTGCCCGTCATTGCGCCACCGGAAATATATGCCGGATTTTGTATCGTTACACCGCCTGCAAGCGGCAAAATGTTTTTGATTTTTTCTCCAACCGCTACGCACACATTTAGTGGATTTTTCACCGCTCCTGTTATGGTTAGCCACTTATGCGTTACGGCGGCACTATGTGTTAGCGCATTGTGCATATTGTAAACCGTTTCGGTATTAAACACTATTACGCCGCATTCTATGGGCAATACGCCCGGCGGCACCACAATGCCTGTTGTCTCGTATATAAGAACAACCTCATCCCCGGCGGGATAAAAGTCGTCCAATTTTGCCAATGTTATGTTACTAAATTGAGGCAGATGTGTTTGGACTGCCTCAATTGTTTCAGAATAACTCCTTTTAACCGCAACAATAACAGCTGCACCAAGTATCTCTGCAACTTGGGTTACTGCTGTTAGAATTTCATTTGCATATGTAGTTAACAAATGCTGGTCTTTTGATAAAAGCGGTTCGCATTCTGCGCAATTTAC
>Ga0123355_10015382_pt1 | contig 12017 bp, 9 predicted proteins | sample TergutEmb28metaG_3_FD_89872 | JGI IMG/M metagenome (GOLD analysis project Ga0123355, IMG submission 89872) | Embiratermes neotenicus P1 segment gut microbial communities from Petit-Saut dam, French Guiana - Emb289 P1 | ecosystem: Host-associated > Arthropoda: Insects > Digestive system > Gut ... | reverse complement strand
TCTGTATATTAAATGTGAATAATACAGGAACCAAATATGTTAGATTTATGAAACAAACTGCATTCTGAAGAGGAAGAAACGGAGACTATATACCGTGTTTAAATTATTCAGTACCTATATGTGTTGAATAAATATTCAAAATGAAACATTTAGAGGTTAGCGGTGTGGTACGACCACTATAGTCGTCGTTAGGCGTCAAAAGGTTAATATGTGACAAGAATAACTTTACACGAACCCCTATGTATATTTATGACGATACGTAGTATCTAACGTGATTCTTCTTAGAACGAGAAATGTTTCAGACAAAAGTTTTACAGAAAATCATAACACAGTTTGTGTTCAATATTTTTTTTTCTTTCCAAAAATCGTATCATGTGTGATCTGTAGCAAAATATGGTAAATCCAGACATGCTGCAGTTGGCAATGTAATACAGCACATGCGCCTTGCATGCTGGACAACTACGGTTACAGACAAACACTCAGACTATGTAACACTTTTGATATTCTACTGGAAAAATGGTAACGCGAACGCGCATGAATATTACGTTTAAGTACACTGCCTGTCGTGTTCTTACGTAATGTAGTTTAGCTGTGTGTTCCGTATTATTCTTAAAATATTGCTTTTTTCCTTACAAAACATTCATCAGCTCCTGTTTCTGACGAAAGGAGCCAGTGTTCCCTGTGAGGTACGAATTAATCTTTGTATAGAATGTAAATTAATTTAATCTTCAGGTTCAAATGTTAAAATATGAATTATGTGCATGCGTATGAAACCCAGTGTTCATTTAATACTTTACATTGAAGAGGTAAGTATATGTACCACCAGCTGTAACATTAAAAATTCTACATTTTGTTGACGCATTGTATTTATGTTGTCTATACTACTTCTGAAAAAATACCGATTATTTCAATAAACAGCATTAACCGACTGACTGTTCTAATGCAGACAGAATGTTCTATGTTCCGTCTGGCGTAAAAGCCAAGTTTTGTATCAGAGTAAAATACAGATACATTTCACTCTTGAAAGGGTTAAACAAGTAAAAGTTGTCCATTTGCGTATCATGAGGAAATATGGAGGAATGGAAATACAGTTCCACTCATTCATTGTCTCAGCACCATAGGGGACTGAGTGATCAGCTTTGCGCTTCGGCCGTTTCAATTCCGGCACCGGTTGATGAGGGCATTGAATGGGCCCCACGTCAAATAAAGCTTAGCATAGTAATGTGAAATGAATGCAGATATCATGCCTGTCTGTCTGTCCGCTTGCTTATTTCTATCGCCGCACTGCCTAAGATGTAATGCCAAACAATTTGACAGTAAACAGCGCAGCTTCTGATTCAGTACAAACTCTGTCCTTATTACCAAGATCCTGCTTTACATCAGGCACTCTCCATGTTTCCCTCATCCAAAAATATTTCCTTCTCACGACAGTATTAGCCGATCCCAGTGGCCGCGCGGTCCAAGGCGTAGGCCTGCGGTCTCTAGCCTGCTGAGGTTGTGGGTTCGAATCCCGCCGAGGGCATGGATGTCTGTCTGTCGTGAGTGTTGTGTGTTGTCAAGTAGAGGTCTCTGCGATGGACTGATAACTCGTCCAGACGAGTCGTACCGACTGTGGTGCGTCGTTGTGTGTGATCTAGAAACTTGTGAATGAGGACGCCATAGCCTGCGTTGGGACGCAGCGCCACAAGAAATAAAACGTCAGTATTAACAACTGATCAGCTTCATATTTAATTCGAATGGCATGCTTTGACGTGTAACAAACTCTAAAGGTCATTGTTGAGTCCCTGACAGTCGAAATTAAATTTCTCCGTCGCAGTAAGGTTGAGATCTGCGCTCTTCTGAGATCTCACTTGGCCTCGGTTGGTAGTTGCTTACCGACGTTTCGGGAGAACATACCGGCCACGTATTTAAAGGCCAAGCGCACTGCTTGGACTGCTTGACCCTGGAATATGGGACCGACATATTTTCCCAGACGTCGTTGATCAAGTACGAAGCTACGCCGCGCAACGTCCCAGAAGACGTGATAGTCGCTGTGCTCATTCAAGATACTACGCCCTTTTTTTGAGAACGCGGCTGTTGATCACCTTATTCATAAATGCTTGCCAGTAGCCTCCATCGAGTCTCACAGCAATTCAATCAGCGCCCTCAGCAATGTTATATTTAACATCCGCTGTAAAGTTTCCCATCTGCACATTGTCCACGGTCCGTCACATATTTAAGCCACCCTGAGTGATGTTTTAGGCTGGCTGTTCCTTTCTCCTTTCCACCCCCGCCCCCGATCAACCTCGTCTCTTAAGACTAGACACCAACAATACACAATAATCGTAATGACAGGCGTATCACCTGAAGCTTTAAAGGCAAATTAATGCAATAAATCTTCCTCGAGAACTCAGACGATAAAAGATGTGGTTCCAGAAACGCTGGTTTGCTCGCCGTCCCACCATCCGACGGGTCCGCTAACCCGAAAAAGTTTTACTGATCGGTGGACTTCTTTGTCAGTTATGGCAAGTATACTTTATTCCCGCTTCCTTACTTTCTCTCTCACATTTTTCCTTTATGGTCTATGGCTAAAACTTCACATTCATTTTGCATATACACATAAGTTAACAAAATATCATTAAGTAGCTTAAGAAAGACCATAGGCTTTGAAACAGAGTACAGAAATTCAATACAAACTAAGTGCCAGACCTGTCGTTATATGACACTAACAGCTGTGCTGATGTGATGACATCAGATCTTTTAGGTGGCGCAAACAAACCATGGAAGGGTAGCAAGTTGCAGCGTATGTCCCTTGAGAGGCAGTACCATGCATGGACATGCAAAGTGGGGTACAAAGAAAGGCAGTACATTGATCCATGCGTCCAGTGCATTAACACCAATATTAACATGTACCCCTCCTACTGCTGTTCAAAATATATACTTGTTTTGTGTGTCCCCAAACTGCAAAATTAACAGAGACATTGAAGGTGATGTTGCAGGATGGAAATGTAAGTTGTGTGCTAATGAAACTGGCTGAAATGTGTGACAGCAGTTACAACTGAATGACAAGGGAAAAATAAGAAGGGTCAATCGCAAATATGTTCTAAATTGTGCTGTTTGCTGTATTGCAACATGGAGTGAAATATAGAAACAGCAGTAACTGACTGTTTCCATACTTCGAATGTCATTTTTACAGCACAGGGGATGTCCTACATAAAGAAGCAACGAAATGTTAATACGCCGCATTTTTTGGAGAGCCCAACAGTTTGTTAGGGAAGAGACGTCATAAAATAGGGTACTTTGTTGAACATTGGTTACAGCTCTCAGTAACAGTACGTGGTGCAGTCTGTTGATAAAGTATGTCTTGGGCAGACAAATACCGTGTTTCAGAAATCTAGAAGCTATTTGATATAGAATTTGAAATAAAATATCATAACAGTAAAAATGCAGATACTATTAAAGATGGTGGGCTGGGATAGCTCAGTCGGTATAGCGACTCGTTAAGTGATTGGCGCTCCGGGGATCGAATCCCGTTGGCTGCGAGATTTTCTGCACCCGCCCAGACTAAGGGAGGGCCAGTACAAACCATGAGCACAATTTAAGTAAAATAAGCCAGTTTATCTCCTGTTGGTTCCACACTCATTTCACTGATTTTATTTGGTTTTAATCAAAATACCTGCCATGGGGACTTTATAAACCTCACACATGACACAATCATATTTCTGCATTATGCTATCAATTTGGACACGAGACGCCCCAAAGAAACCTGTTATAGGTGTATATTTAACTCGGACTTATATGCTACTTGATAACAAAGTTGTAAACGGTTTATTACCAGAAACTGTAAAATGTCAAAATGTCTTCAGAGACGGTGTACACAACCAGCTAACCCCTCACACGTTCCTGTGGTCGGCCAACATGATGGCCTGAAGCAACAGACTGTACCATGACGGCGCGCAGTGGCAGCACAGCTGTCAATCTGTGGCAAGCAGAAAATATTCTCTCGTCTCTTAGTGAAGATATCAGCGTACTGTAATTCAATCTGATGCCTAATACATGAACAATAAAAACCAGCCCTCTTCTTGGACAACTGTACCCTGAAGATGGAGGTAGCGCCCTCCTCCAAAACGTCGATACAGCGTAACAACGAAGAAAACTTACTGCTTGACTAACACTGTGGTAAAGGAAAAGGTCACCCTGGAACAGGCCATGGGAGCCCAGAGGTGGTGTACAATATACGTCTACTCTTTCAATGCCACCCCTCGGCCGCTTTACTCCCGGGAAAAAGAGCCGGTACCCATTGTACAGGAGACTGGGTGGGCCCCAGGGTCCGTCTGGACAGGTGCGGAATGTGTCGACCCTACCGGGATGCGATTCGCGGACTGTCCAGCCCATAGCGAGTCGGTATACCGACTGAACTATTGCGGCCCACATTAACGCTGCTGTTAGAACGTCAAACTTCGTATCCAACACACTTTCCCCTCCCCTCCAAAGCACCATGACACGGCCCAGTAACAAATTCGAGGCGACACGCGGACTTAATACCAGGTTACATTTTTACATATGGAAACAAAAAAGCGATTCCTGAGCTGTAAGTTTTGTCATTTGCATATCGGGGTTACACTTCGTTCCAAATTTGAGTGCAGTTATCGCTATATCCTTGCAGTGTGCAGGATCCTGAAGGTCGTAGAGTCGTGTCCTTAACACCACGTAGATACAGTTCAACTTGTCACAAGGATCATAACTGCGGTTCCTAAAGCTTTTAATGCAGTATTTATATTGGAACACAAGTTCGGAAAATTTGTGTCTTAGTTTGTAGTCACACACTTCTTTGTTACAGCAGAAAAGCCTAGTTCAAAAGCCGACAGCCACTGATCTATCCGACATGCCTCGCCTGTCACGTGTTACGCAAACGAAAGTTCTTTGCTGTGTTTACCAAAGCCGCCACGGAAGCCTGTTCCGATTCAGATAAATGCCGTCCACGTGTCCCCACTGAGAAATGCAAAGAATTAATATTTCGCTGAAGTTTTTTACAAACTTTCGGGAGTTTGAAGATGTTTAGGATGACTGCGAACAATTGGATGTGTGTAGAAAAGACAAGCAGTTTAAAAGTACGTGGATAATTATATATATATATAACGAGATTTTACGATTACCAACTATAACTCTAAATAAGCAAAGACAGTACCAATATAGCTTATTTTATAATTAATCTCTTATGTCTGTGCTGAAGTTTCTGAAACACAAATTTCTTGACGACTTCGAGTACCGGACAAGAGCCAAGAAACTGCGAAGCAAAGTTCAGTACGGAAGGCATCACAAGACGACACGTACACGCCTTCGTTTAGAAACGTCCAAACAGTAATAGGATAATCAAATACAAATGTAAGTTTTGAGCTCCCCACAGCAGTGATTATGATTTTCACGGCTTTGTGGATATTTTGTCGGATGTGTAGCCAGTTTTGACGAAACCCGCTGCCCCCTACTTCAGCGTGCTATGAAGATGTAAGAACAGCAGTCGGTTCTGTGAAGAGTGAAGAGTCCTGATACATTTAGGAGACTGCACGGTGTCACATTCCGTAAGACAGTAACATTGAGAACTTCAAGATTCAGTAGGGTGATAAGGTCAGCAATTTTTGTCAACAGCAGCTGGGCTATCGTCACCAAAAAGCACACGGCAGCAGATCACACCTTTTGCGCATTAATCATGGCCAACTTGCCAGAGTCGTACACTTTTCACATTCATCACAACGCTTTATGTCAACTAAATCTTTGCTATTGAACTCCTGGGAATTGCGTTAAGGAGTCAGCGTGTTGGGAGAAGACATTCAGCGGACAGAACATTCTTGTTCCCGTAATGTCCTGCGGTACCTTTAACCCTTGAAGAACGAAACTGTATCTCTCTGATTTGAAGACCCATTTCGTACTGCGCAGTAAACACCGTCTGCTCCGGTTATAAAAACCGTTAAGTTAATTTTAGAGAAGTAAACGCTCTTTGTTCTGAGATCCACATAAAACACACAAAGGCTTTGTGAGCAGAACGCAGAATTTCTGAATGTTAAACTGATGGTACATAAAGTACGTCTTAGGCTTTCCAGCCAGACAGTGACACCAATGTGCAGGCTGCACAGTACCATTCACGCAAGCTGAAATGTCTGCAGCTTCTTCACAACAGCGGCCAGAAATAAATAAAGTCATTCTAATCGATCTCTTTCTTGAAGAAGCAGATCAGAGCGGGGCTCAAATGCCTCAGCAATTGGCTTACAAATTAAATAGTAATGAAGACCAGTTGGATGGAATTTTTAGCACACTGAAAAACGAGTGTTTTTACACACCTGCACACAATCATGCCTGAACACATATGCATGCCTACGCATTCATTACGCACGGAGACGCGCGTCGGAACACGCACGTATGTAGAGACGTACAAAGTTGCACACGGACATACTACTTGCGTGGTACATATATACAAACATACATACATACGCAGGCACATACAGGCCCTAAACATCATGCAGTGAGTGTGAAAGTGGTGAAATAATATTGTACTTATTTGCTTTTACGTCACGGCGCTTCTAATAGCTGAAAATATATTTTACAATGTCAAGGGACTTGGTGGTTATTAAATAAGGAATTGGAAAGAGGCGGCCCTGACCTAAACTGAGACACTATACCGACATTTTCTTGAACAGTCTGAGATGAACAAAAACAATCACAATAGCTACCACCGCGACCGGGTTCTGAACCAGGAACTGTCATATACGCAGCAGCTGTTGTGTTCCTGCGCTGCAACCTTCGACAATGAAATACTAACAGTGTGATTCAACATGACTGCTCTGGCCGATAGGGACAGACAACCCCCCTGAACACTTACTGAATACCGATAGCAGCTTACGGACTGTAACCCCCTTCCCTATTCACGCCTGCAATAAAAAGGAAAATATGTCTGGCCCTTAAAAATTTAGTTAGAGGAGACAAATTTTTTAATGGAGATATCAGATCAGCCTAACTGATTCCTGACGACAATGTATTGATTTTCACAGCAGCTCCACGCCACAAATAAAAGTCGAGATACGCCTCCTTTTGTTTAATATTGAAAAATGGTCGCTTGCAATAGTCCGTACCCTGTTGACTGGTTACACGCTGTACGTAAGGCACCTCGCTGTTTGTGAGTCTGTTCAAAAATGCGTCCGTAAGTGATGAATGGCGTAGCGTTGATGGGCGATAAGGCATTGCAAAAATGTTGATATTTTTTGTGGTTTCTGATGTTGCGAAGACAAAACAGCACACTGCAACTTTCTGTCCCACACCTGGAATTCTATTTCCCAGTCTGAGTCCCGAAATGATACATATATATAATTTTATATACATATTTATATATTATATATATATACAATTTCTACCAGATTGAACCACATTCTGACCGGACGACAAAAGAACGAACCTTGCAACAACGATGATGGTTAGAGACAACAATTATTACCGTCTGTGTAACATGGCAGGCGTTCATCAAGAAAATTTAACTGCTTCATAAATGTACAAAATATAGATAAGAAATGATTCATTAGAGAGTGTGACGTTAAAGCCCAAGCATTGTTCTACAGTGTGCATAACAGTTTTAACACTATAAACGATATATAATCGTGTTACTGTTCTGTAAGTACCTTAAGCAAGGTACTTCGGCCATTACATGACTTTCGTACTCCATAATTCCATTTTCTTCGATCTATGAACACATGTACATGCACATTAAAGGTAGCGTCCTGTTACAAAAACTTATTTCTACAAGATAACGATCTGGAGAGTTCAGGGTTAAAATATCCAGAAGTTGAGTTCCAAGACAGACTCAAGCTCAGAAGAATTTTCCTGTGTTACAGTTTGAAAGTATTCAGAGTATACATCAAAAGGGGCCACGGCCACTTGTTCGGAAGTACAAATGTGTGGTTACTATTGACAGCAGTTCCGTTTCGAACAGTCATTGAGGATCGGCAAACACGTGTTCCTGTCTGCAGCCCCAACTGTTACGGAAGGTTGACACTGCTGTTGAGATACAAAGGATGGGCTCACAATCACCAGTGCGATCACCGAAACGTCTCTAAGCAGTGGCACGTGGCACACAAACCACCTGTTCAAGATGCCCTGTCTACACATACCTGCCTGGTCTTCTGTGTCGTGTGACGCCCGCGATCACGTAACAATTGGAGCTCGCGACGCCTCGCGTCGTGACGTGCCAGTCGTCTCCTCACCCTCCTCCTCCCAAATGAGATCATAATCGTTGCTACTGCCGAGAGAAGATCGAGGCAATCTGCGCAGACGACACCCCCCACCCTCACCCGCCCCTACCTCTGTGCCACATTGAATTACGCGCTCGCTATATCTCCCCCTCTCTCTCTCCCCATCAACAACTTCGCTGTTGGATCACCCCGAAGGACTTTAAACGGTACGCGCGGATTGCAGTGTTGAGTGGCGGGGGGTGAGGAACGGAGGGGTAGTCGTTATTCGTTGCGGAGTGAAGTGACGGCAGAGACGCGAGGGGAGGCCAATGAAATAGGAATGGTTGGAGTGCGGGGGAGGAGGGGGGGAGTGAATCGACTCACGTGGTAGACTGACAAGTGTAGAGAAGGGTAGCAAATAAAAGGGGTGGGTTTTGGTTCAGGCAGGGAGAATTCTATCGAGGAGGGTGGGGAAGTAAGAGAAACGCGTGGTATACAATGATCGAAGAAGAGTATGCAGACATCTGTCATGTTCTAACACGCCTGAAGAATCTCCCACGCCGGAATATGCTCCTGCTGCCTAGACACAAGAAGTTCCATTCTAGTGGACCGCGGGCCGACACCGAGTACTACAAGATAAATCGCGTTGCTTCGCTTCTACGTCCTCATTCGGTCGTTTTTCTTAAACCTCTGAAAGCTTTAATTTATCCCAATTATATGATACATCACAAACATCCAGTTTCACCCAAACAGAAAACTCAATCCCTCTCCGTTACAAGGAAAATTGTTTGTATACTTTGTTTAGTGAAACAATCGCTACTAACTTCGAAAATCGTGCAGGACTAATACATTGAGCGTGGCGGGAAATTCAGTGCCTGACAAAGTTGCAGCCTACAGAATGTTCAATACGTTAGGTTCCCCGGTTCATACAATTGAATGACAGAATGTTAGAATATTAATGGCAGTTCATTTATCATGCTGAAGTATCATTATTTTTCAGTATAAATCCGGGGCGGTTTAATAAAGTCCCTCGTCTTGGTAACAGACAAAATATACAGCCGCCGTAGACATGGGGCTGCTGCATTCACGACTATTCAGGAAGAGTCAGTCCCACTTCTTCCCATCATTGTAGAATCGGGCGATCTCCCAGCTGCTGCTTCATCGGCCCAAACAAACAATCTGTTGCGAGGTGTGACCCTGTAGCACGAAGATGCAGCCCCACACGACGCACTTCGGCGTCTTCCAGAGTGGTGACAGTCACTTGGCCGGTAACTTGTGCACCAGACGGCATCTGAGGTGATACTTGGCATATCGCTGATTGCAATTAAAGAGGAGTGGAAAATTGCTATTAGTGATTGCCTGAGAGTACAGAAGCCCTATTTCTACGAAGACGGAATTTTGAAAGTTCAGCCAAAACGTGACAAATGCATGGACATGCCCGGGAATTGTGTTGAAAATTGATGATAATTCTTCGGAAAAGATAAAATGTGTTTAAGTTTTGTAATGGATACTGACTTCGTTGTTAGGATATAGAGAAAAGTACTTAACACAGAACCTTTCTAATGGGTTCGAATTGCGAAGCGGTGACATATTTGGAAGATTTTGGTTATGCAACTTTTTACGAAGGGAAACCAAAATACACTGACTTGTCTTCAACTACTCTCTCAAAATTCTTCTGCAAGTGCATATACCGAACGCGCTTATTTCATCAGCTGTTCCGGGTGTAAACTGGCGACTTGAATGTAGTCAGCTTTGCAGCATGTTCTGCACCGTTACAATAGTGTACTGGCAGTTAAATGTAAAAGACCCACAGAAACTTTATAAACATTCATCCCTCCTCATAGTGAAGGATGTAACGTAACCTAACCGAAACGCCCGCACTCTTCTACTTTACCGCAGGCTTCACATCCCACAAGACGGCAAAACCTCGCTCATTCCGCTGCTTAAGTTCCTGCCATAAAAGTAAAATGATGCAAAACAGTTATGTAGACTGCTCGTTGAACAGCGAGATATGGAGACTTGCTGAAATTCAGGAGCACATCACAATGTAATTATCATAACTACCTCTGTGACAGACATTACAGATTTAGCCAATTGAAAAACGAATTTGGGTAGCGCCATCATGCTGTCTTAATCAATGAAGGGCCTTTTCGGTAGCATTTTTTTTATAATACTTCCTGTTTCTCTACCTGATAACCGTCGAACATGTAGGAGGAAGTAATAAATTGACCTATAAAAGTTCAGGTGTTGCGGTTGAGTGTAATGTATTGTTAGCAACTGCAGCACACTGACGACTACAGTGGCCAGTCAGACCTGTGTCTCTGCTGCCCTGTGTCAGTGTCCATGTCGCAATCAGTGTAACTCCCATGCATGGAGTCGCAACAGTTGTCCGACCGACGGGAGATATTGTGTCACGTTTTCTTGTAAGCCCGTACAATGAAAGGTGTATTCTACCTAGGTACACTATCAATATCGTCCGACCTCTGCTGTTTTCTATCGAATCTCCACACCACATGTTAGACAGCGACATTCATGCAGTTTGTGTGACGCACTCCGACAACTTGCAATAAAATTTGATCTGTTTCGGGTTGCTGTAGACATGAGTCGTAATGATTTGTCAAACAGTAAATCCAAAGTTAGCATCATCTCCTGGTTGTTTAATGTCAGTTGCCAGCCCGCTACGGTACACATACAGAAAACTAAACGTGCCTACCTATTGTTAACAAACAGGATGGGCAGTTCCATAAGAACGAAGGCTCCAGTTTGTAGTAGATCTAAAGGTCAATAAATACGCCTTTTATAGAACCAGCCAGTTCTTTCAGTGTTCTCAAGTTTCAGCCACTAATCCACGTACTGATATACATGAATCAAACCCATATATTCACGCCTCTGTACTAATGTTCCAATCCCGGTGCCCGTTCGATCTAAGGCGTGGGTCTGCGGTTGCTCGTTGGCTGGTATTGACGGTTCGAATCCCACCGGGGGGATGGATGTCTGTCTGTTGTGAGTTACGTATGTTGTCAGGTAGAAGTCTCTGATAACTCGTCCAGAGGAGTCCTACCGACAGTGGTTTGTCTGAGTGTGGTCTCTGAACCTGAAGCATGAGGATGCCGTGGCCCATTAGGGCTGTCTAGCCGTGAAAAGAATGCCTTGAATGTAATATTAGTATTGCATTCGAGGTCTAAATGGCAGCTCAAGAGCTAAGAAGGCACAAATCACCAGGTATTGATCAAACATCACCAGAACTGATTAAAGTACGAAGTAGAAAATTTCGTTGGGAAATCCGCAAGTCCAATAGAGTTAATAACTCTAATGGAATAAGAAGGAATCGCCTGACCAGTGGAAGTAGTCGGTCATTATAGACTACCCATGTATAAGGAGGGTGATAAAACAGATTGTGATAATTAGTGAGATAGATGAGTTTTATCAACTAGATACAATATTTTAGCCAACATCCTGTTGTCACGGTTAAATCCATATGCACAAAAAATGATTGGGGATCATCAATATGGATTTCGACGCAACAGGTCAAGTACTGGTCATATATTCTGCATTGGTCAAATACTTGAGGAAAAATGGAAATAAAGTGAGACAAAGCAAGAGCTACTTGTAGACTTCATGAAAGGTTATTATTTTGTTAGGAGGGAGGTCTTGTGTGATATTCTTATTCAGTCTGGTATTTTAATGAAACTAGTAAGGTTAATAAAAATGTGTCTTGTAGGCAAGCATTTGTCTGATATGTTTCCTATTAAGTACAGTTCCAAACAAGGAGATGCTTTAACGCCATTGCTTTTCAACTTTGTTTTAAAAGTGCCATTAGACGGT
>Ga0123355_10015381_pt1 | contig 12017 bp, 7 predicted proteins | sample TergutEmb28metaG_3_FD_89872 | JGI IMG/M metagenome (GOLD analysis project Ga0123355, IMG submission 89872) | Embiratermes neotenicus P1 segment gut microbial communities from Petit-Saut dam, French Guiana - Emb289 P1 | ecosystem: Host-associated > Arthropoda: Insects > Digestive system > Gut ... | reverse complement strand
CAACAGAATAGTCGCAAGTTCCTGATGTTGGATATATTAATGTCCAGAACATGTCGAGCACATAAGAAGTGAAATAAAATAGCAAGTGACATCAAGTTGGTCTTTTATTCTTCAACTATCACAATGATGCACGGTCCAGTAAACATAACAAAAAAGAAATAAGTGTGATAGTTCAAGACTTCTTGTCTGCAGGTGGAAGCGAACGGTTTAGTGCTGCCATGGCCATCTTGAATCTCATACTTCGGCCCTTCACGACTTTGGTACTGTACCGGATGTATGTAGAACGGGCCAATGCTACTGGTGCAACCGTCCCCACCATCTTTGGTGAGTACTTTCTTTATATAACAGAGTATTACAGTTTGGCAGTGTGTTGTCTGATGTAATTTTTTCCAGTTTGTGGTACTAATATACTCGTTGCTTTTACATGTGTAGGTACACAACCGAGATCTCCGTATGAAGACATTGGTGGCACGGTTCACCAGACCGTGCCCACCAATATCCCCAGCCCCTCCAACAAGGGACCACCACCGTACCATGCATGAAACTTCCAGTGTGCGAGGTGCAGAATGATGGGTTGATATTCATAGATAAGTATAAAACCAAAGGAAATAAATACCTGTGACATTGAAGGAATTTAGAATCAAAATGTTTGTATCATTAGCACAAATTGAAGTTATATGTTTCTGTAATTTTTTGTAATTGTTTTACTCCTTGAAGCCATTCAGTAGTGGAAAGTAAAACACACAATGAAGGAAAGTAACTTTTTTGTTTGAATTTTTCAGAATGAAACAGAACTAATGTCTTGTAGAGTGTACTTGTCATGTTGAAGGTTCAGTCTATAAGGATGTTATGCTGTGCTGATAGATAAATGGTTAGGGTTATTTCAGAGGATGGTAGTGCATTAATTTTTAGGGTCAAACAGTCCAAGAAGACTGGACTGGTAACTATTTACCACACAACATGGCTTTGCATTCCTGAAGACTTTAATCCACAGCATCACCATGGTGGGAACCTCATATCTTAAGTGCATTGTTGTGGTGCCCCAGTGGTGCAGCTTGAACAGCAAATTTGTGTCTTAAGCAGAGAAAACAGAACAGTCTTGTCTGTCTGTATGCTACCAGCTGAATGTATGGCTACTGCATGCTGTTCATGTACCTAAACTGGGGTTCAGACAAACTGAAACTTCATTTATCTAATAAAAGTTACGTTTTATTATGGACAGAGAGTGAATCGCTGCAACATACTTAAATTTGAACTATGTAATAAACAAATTCTGTGAGTACATAAGAAGTGTCATAGCAACAGTGAGGTAGACTGCCATGTCCAGTATGTGATGCTGGACTCTGAGGCCTTACTGGTTGTTATGCACCTTGCGATTCACATGTTATTTCAGTCATAATGTTGCATTGTGGCTATTTTTTCATATTTTTCATCGGATTTGGGTAAAATTTGTAACAGGAGTTTTCCACAAAATTTGTTGAGTGATTGTGAGTTTTATCAGTATGGACACACTGATAGCTGTATGTCATTTGGAGGCATAACGGAATAATTGTGTATACTTTCCACATGTTGCCCAGTTTAGGTGAAATTTGGCATGAGATCAGCATATAATGCTGTTCAGAAGTTGTGGATTTTGTGAAAATGGGTGCGGGGAAGGCTGTACTTTCCTGTGGGTGTAAATTAAGTTGTATTTACTTATATACTATAGAACTGTCAAGAACTTTGAAAGTAAGGAGCGCCATGGTGTAGTCTCTGTACTGTGTCGTGGAGTACACCATTTTCGGTCTTGTTGATCGTGTAATTCATCATAACGACTTGCTAATTTAGGAACTGTATAAAATCAGTAGAACCAAACTCTGACATTCCTACTGTACTATGGATGTGCTTATTTTGACATATCAGTTATTCAGAATATGAATATTTCCCATATTTTTCTTAATATTGTGAGAGTATCTGTCATAACAGGGTCAATACACTGCATAAGTATGTGACTATAATAGGGTCAACAATGCTGGATTCACTGACAAAGATTTGCTTATATTTGGATGACCCACATTAGTTGTGCTGTGAAGTTTAACAATATTTTCTGAAGTGGGTTTTACGTAGTGGATAAGAATGCAACCCTGAACTGAACAATGAATTGTGTGTATATAAATGTCTATGTGCAGAATTTCTCACTTCTTTATCTGTGTTTTATGTGTATAAAGGAAACCATACACAGATTATTGAACCTGTATATTATGGTTGAATTTTGAACTTGCAGACCCAGCATTCATGTCATTTGTTGTTCGGTACTGTTTGCAGTTCCTGCCCAAAAGGAACACTTTGAAGTATGGTGTTAGAAAACATACATTTCTCTTTTCAAGAATCATAATTCCGTTCCATTCAGTGGTGATTACAAAACAGTGTGAATCCCAGGGCATGCCATTTTGCATGCTGCTAAATCTTGCAAGATTTCAGGCTTCTGCCAAGGTGTAGTTGATGTTTTCAGTCATCTGTAATGGTATGTAGTATTTATTGTTTGTTGTTTATCAGTGTTTTGGGACAGTCTATCAGTCTCACCTTCGAGGGATCAGCAGTCTACGAAGAATTGACTGCCTGACCCTTGAAGATGGGACTGACTGTCCCAAAACACAGATGAACAAGTACCAACGACACTACATAACATCCCAGAACACTGAAGACCTTTCTAAATCCTTGCAGACCTGGTTATTCTAGGAAATGCCGCTGTGTTACTGGACAGTTGGTTGCCATTATTTTGAAGGATGATATTGAACACATCAAATCTCACTTCCTAAATGCTGTTTGTAGATATCTGGTAGTATTTCTTGGCTGGGGCTTTGGCCTGTCACAAAGACTGTATTTACAGAGGACAACATGAGTACAAATGAAACACATATACACATTTGTGCCATGATTGGGATATGAATCCACAGCCCCAGTATCCATGCATTAGAAGATTGTATATGCCTTAGGTTGGGACCAGATGTGTGTTAAACATAATACGTGTTTGATATCCCCTGTTGTACATTCCTTGCACAGTGTATAATAAAAGTACTCATGTGGATGTTCGTGTCTGACTGCATGTTTAAGTCAGTAACAGTCAGGCAGATTTCACTTCAGTTTCCCATATTTATTGTGTAACCGGTAGCCACTCTAGAGTTATACTTTTTAATCTCCTGCACACTGTAATCACTTTGATACGTGAATAACAAGCAAGACTAGCATCAGTATTGAAATGTGGTAACTGTGATAGTCATAGGAAAGCATATTAACTGTGGTAATAATATTATTGCGGTAAGAAATGTGGCCATAATAACTCTTGAGATGAAGTAACCTCAGTAACAGATCTCTGAGCTTAATGAAGTGCATGTACGCTAAACTGTGAGGTCTGCATGCAATTTACCCTGTAGACTTACAAATCAGATGAAGTGGAAGGATTGAATTAAAGTAGCATAAAAATGTACATTCCTTTTAGTCTGTTGGTGAATTTATGTTGTTTAAAAATTACTCAGTGTTATGTGTAGTATTTTGAAAACTTCATGTGAAAAATTTTGTTTTTTATATTGTGTTCTTCTGTATGTACATCGTATTGTCACTTGACTGAATTTTGGACCCAACAAATATATAATCGTATGTAGACTATGTAAGGCAGGCCTGCTGAATCTGTAGGTATGCTGCCCATGGAGACATTTGAAATGAGAAAATATCTTCAGCTCTTCCCTGGCAAAACCGAGCCGGAGCACTGAAGCAATTTTGAAAGCTTACGAGCTGTTTATGGAGACATGCATTACACAGCTAATTCATTTTGTGAACATGCGTTACAAATAGTGACACTCCGACCTGGGTTGTAATTTGAATTTTTTTTTAATCTTCCCAATTATTATTGTATTTTTATTGCACCTGATTTATTGACATTACACAGGTGAAATTATAATTAAACATATACTTGTTAATTCTATACTTTTTGTATTTAATTTCATGTTTCCCACATGCATCTTGCCAAAATTGTCTGCACCACATGTAAGGTTGAGCAGGCCTAATGAAAGGTGTATGGAAACTACCCTGCAGTACAGAGTGCATATTTTCAGTGTTGTTTGGTTTGGTGGAGAGGGTCAGTAGTTTAAACTTGCAGTAGCTTAAGGAGTGTTTTTTCCTGCCAAGCATTGTTTGCTTGCTACAGACAGACTTTTCCTATGATGTTCCTGCCTTGTGGGCATGTCATTTTTGTAAAATTCTTAATAATTACTAAGTGTTACATGCTTCGGGTTTGTTAATAATAGTTGGTTGCGCACAGTAAAATCATGTTGAATGTGCTTCTGTTTGTACATACAACTTGGTAATGTTGTGTGCCATAAAGAAAAAATTGAAAGTATGTAGGGGTAGCAGAGGCGTAACTACATTCATTCTTAACCCTAGCACAACTTCGCCCCCAGGCTGATTTATTCCTGGGAAAAGAGCCCACGGTACCCATAAAATAGTAGGTGGGATGGGCCAGGAGGCAAACCACGGATTGTCCATCCCATATCCTAGCATGACACTACAGATACTTTGTGAGGTTCAAAAGAAATGAAATGGCCTGAACACAGACTTGGCTTCATGTCATGCAACTGAGCTTTGTATTGCAACAGTCATGTTTTGGTGTTTCTTTTGCTGTACACCTTCATCGTCTACCCGGAACATGGAGGGAGCAGTTTTCATTGAAACATTGGCAGCTGTCTACCAAAATATGTTATATCACTTCTCAAAATATGACAGTGTCTTGGAGCTTTTCCTCCACCTCCTAAATATCTCTATGATGTTGTGCTGAACCCTTTACAGACTACAGTTCACGTTACATATATGTAAGTGTGCTGTGTGGGCAAAACTTTGAGTTTTTGAACGTTAAACCTGGTTGTACATAAAGTAACCACTGGTCTCTAAAGGGTTAATTAATCACTGTTTCGGACTGCTCCAGTCTTTAATGTTACGCATTTGCAATATACCGTTTATTTGTACCTGATTTATTTTAAAATGCTTATTCAAGTTTATCAGTATATGAACATAATTGTATTTTTTAAGTGACTGCCCACGCGGACTAAATTTCTGATGCTGCCTTGCATGCATGCCTCAGCCAACAATGAATCCCGTTCAGACACTGCACTTCCTGTTTGTTGTTTACTAGCGAGCTCATTGACAGATCTCGTGATAATTTCGTCATAAGTTATAGAATTTCCTTTCCACCTGTCGGTAGGATTACTAGACATGCCGATTTTATTATTCCAAACGCGAGCGTTGAAATCTGCCGTGCAGAGGAATTCCACGACGTACTGCTTGGGCCCGACCTTGATCGTATTAATAATGAGTGGACGGATCTGCAATGTCCGTATGGACGTCGTGCTTAGCGCTATTTCCGAGACACCGGAGACAAACACAACAATTAACTGTGACGTAAGCGTTGACTTATTACATAATAATTGCTTCATCTTTGCATCTGTTTGACATTCTGGCCTCTGTTGTGCAAGCACTGTCAGCTGTTTTTTCTTGTGTCGTATCGGCGGGAACCGGATAATGGTTGCGGCGCTCGCGACAAGCGAATGTAATTCTATTAAATTAATAAAGGTCTTCGAATCAGGGGTTTGGGGGAGGGGGGGGGGAGCGGTGCGGCCGTCTCGGGCAGCAGAATCTAAGGGGCAGCAAAATGAATATTTTATATCAAAAAATTATTTTCAGCACTTCACCGATTTTAAATTACTGTGCGGAATATAAGGGAATTCAATAAATATATATGTTTTTAAGTTCATAATTTTTGTTGGGGCGGTCATTGTGATTACTCGCCCCAGGCGCTAAAAATCCTTGCTACGCCACTGTTTCGACTAATATCAGTGGATCGCCGATAAAATTCATACGCTTAATTTGTTGACGCCTACTCCGTACTAACCTGCAGTCGGTAAAGTGGCTGGTTGCAGGTTGGACAACCTGGGTTCAACTCCCGGTAGGGGCCTAAATTTGTCTCATCCGTAGCGTCCATACCGGTTGTGGGCCTCCCGTGTAACGGATGTGTCTGGCACTTCCCCGAGGATGAAGATGCCTGAATGTGAAGATGACCGTTCAGAAGTACCTATTTCCTAGGTTAAGAATGCGTGGAGCTATGCCGCCATTCCGCCAAGCATCTCCTTGTCGTGGCTTAATTAAGCACATTTGGCCACGTTACCCTTATCGTGTCTCATGCCATTGTGTTAATGCGAAGACACGCCGATTCAAGCCTTAACTGCCCTTTGACTTGTTGCATTCCGCTCCGTTACTCTTGTCTCTAAAATAAGTGAAAACCAGTTTCGCTCTTAACCAGCAACCAAGCGCGCTGGCTGACAGAAGGGAGTGACTTGACGAAAATAGAATTTATTATCCACATGGCAAGAGAATGAAAATTCAAACACTGTCATAATCGTCAGCTGAGCAAGGATCGACTGTCAGTACTCATTTGGTTCTGAAGTGGAAGGTACTGGAAATTAACACAAAAGCGTCTTGTGTAGATTATTTTAAGCATTTTAACTATTTCATTACTATTGTGATATTAACTAGGGAACGCTGTATACACCATTTTGTAAACGCTGTTGTAATTTACAAAATGGACACGTTTTTAAAATGTAGGTCACTAGAGTTTTTACTGACAAGGTTATAGCTTAAATTACATAACCTTGAGTGTTTGAGGTTAACACTGTAAGGTTAAAATAAAGATATCTGTATTAACAACAGTCATTAGCTGGTATTAGACTTAAAAATGGCTGTAGTATGTAGTCGGTTTAAGAAGCTTGTATAAATTTTTTAAATAAATCAGCTTTTTAAAGAGGGAAGTGGAATTTTATTTGTTTAAAAGCAGCCAACAAGACATAACAGTAATGTACGTAGAAGACTTGGATCATGAACAGCGCTGTTATGGGCAACTGAGAAATCCTGAAAATGTCATTTTGGTGGGTGCAGGTAGGAGGACAGGGACCGCGGTGGCACAGTGGTTAAGGTGCTGTGCTACAAATCGGAAGGTTGCTGGTTCGATCCCAGCTGGTGTCATTGGAATTTTTCATTGACACTAAATCCTCTGCACTATGGCTCTGGGGTCGACTCTAACAGAAATGAGTACCAGGAGCATTTTCTGGGGCTAAAGGCGGCCGGTGCATAAGGCTGACAACCTTACCACTATCCTGTGGTCATGAAATCTGGGAACCGTAACTTCCTGGAACCCTCTGAGCCACTCCAGGCCTGTAATGGGACTGCTTTACCTTACTTTTACAGGTAAGAGGATAACATTGACACGTTATTCACGAGATTGTGATCAGGGTACGAACTAGATTGAACTCACGAACTTCTCGTGGCTTAAGTTGTGCACTGCTCAAGGAACATGCTACACAGTGGAGTTGAGTCAGAAAGTGGGGGCAACTGGTGCCTCCGAAGCGTTGATACGCATCTGCCAGGCTAGATGGCGTCACATCCCACATGACTAATTTCAGTATTCACACCCATGGAAACTTAGGTTAATTGAGGTTTGAAGACTCATGGTTCTCTTCATTTCAGCGAGTAGTAAGTTTCACGCTTCGGCTGCTTTACCCTCTTGTGGAGGTGTTCCCGCCATGCATGTAACTCGGAGTACTGTTTGTCGAAGGACTCACTACTGTAGAACAGCATCGCCAGTCGCTCTGGAGCAACGATGTCGTCGACTCTACGGCGAACAGTGGGACGATTAAAAATACTGTCTGTAGAATTATGGCCTATAATAATAATTCATTACATTCCTGGACCCAGCGCAGAAGTAAGTTGTGGGCCCTACTGTGCGCATAGTCCTGAACTGACAGTAACGCTAGAGCACAAGATATGGACGAAAGTTGTGAAAATCTTAAATATGTGCAGCAGCATAGATTTCGGTGCCCTTAAACTGACCCTGGTCGTCATTGTAGCGAATGTCATAATATCTTTTTTATTTGTATTATAACCAACAAATGCAAAATTATTATCACAAATGTATGTACCATAAGAGTGTCTCTTTATGTAATCTATACTACGTGTTTCGACATTTCCATGTCATCATGAGGGAGTTCCACATCTGCGCCCTGCTAAGCTACATAAATCCTTAAATTACAGCTGCTAAATTTACAAGAAATGGAACTCCCTGATGATGACATGGAAACGTAGAAACATAGATTATATCTTTATATAATTCGGAGACACTGTTGTGATATATAATTTTTTGACATTAATTGTGCATTTGTTGTTTATAATAAAAATAGGAAAGGGTGCGCGGTACATGTATTAAAAGAAAGTCATAATTCCTAATTTTAGCTATCTCTTTTACATCATGTCAACACAGTGGAAAGTTCCCTCCATGGTTCCTCGTTTTCCCTGTTCCAGATCCATAAACGTTAGAAGTACGTAATACTATTTTGATGGGCGGATATAAGCGCGGGGCCAGTCGGCTGTCACCTCAGTGCATGCCATGGCTCATTGCGCGCCGTCGTTTGTACTGCAGTTGCTGCTGTTGCTGGCCACAGACGGAGCACCAGCGATCCTCAGGTACGGTGACTACGTCATACCCGTTTGTAACGTGTTGCCCTTCGGGCGAGAGCCATAATGCGTACGTAGTTACATTTAAGATTTGTAACCCTTAACGAAGAGTGGTTATGTGTCACCTGCTTTCAGATTAAAAGACCGCATTTTGCCGACACGTTGTATATCTGTTTCGCGTGATTTTGACATTAAACAGTGATGATCCAGTATTAGTCTGTTCGTCTGCGTAATGGACACATTAGGTATTATGCTAGATGTGTAGTTCTGACAGTGATGCATATGGAGATTGCTTTCTAGGTTATGACGCAATGTTGTCTGGCACAAATTTGCCGACGTTTCAGAACATCTTGGGAGTAAAAGGGTGCCCGGAAGAGAGATCCAGTATTTTCCTCCAAGTGCCAGTAAATTTCTACCAGGCAACATGGTGTCACATCCCATAAGAATTTACTGTGACTAGTAAATGGATGTATGAATTTTATGAACACGAATATAGGCTTCAAGTTACTTCCTGTTGTGAACTAATCGGTATTTTCCATGACCCCCCCCCGCCCCACACCAGGCTACCGAGTAATGGTGAGGCTGTGGCAAGCATAGTGCAAAAAAAAAGTGTGCCCCTATGAATTATCTATTTCGCATCGTGCGTCTAAGGGGCGTGATTTCAGGCTTCCGCCGCGATGTAGATGAGATCTGCGCTCTGCTAGGTCGGGTGTCGGTAATGAATTACCATTACACGCTGCGTAAAAACCCAGTTGAGAGCAGATCTCGTGTCTCAAAGGGGTAATAAAACTCGGTTTTTCGTTGCGCTTTGGACATAGGAGAGCTAGGTAAATGCGTCTTTGTGACACATACACGTAGTGAGGGATTGAAACTTCTTTATAGATTCTATGTGCAAAGCGTGTAACTCCTTCCGTGTGCCAAAGTACATATTTGGTTTGGCGCGGTGCTTTATTCAGAATCAACACAAGACAGAATGGCTGGTTTCTAAAACGACAGCGAATTTCCTGACATCGCTTACAATTGTGAGGCTTGTATCTAATTTCCGATTTTTTTTTGGTCACTAATAAGTGTGCAGGGTAGAATCACAACATCCTCCTTAATCGGCGTGACGCTTCAGATGCAGGAGTCCCCCATACGAGGACGTGTGTTTTCGTCTGTAAGGTTCTTTGGCACCCATCGCCCACCCACTTTGTCCATTTAGTGGTGGACAATAATGTGCGCATTACCTGCCGAAACTTTTAGCTTCAAGTGACTCCATGTGACTCGCAGAAGAGGTCATTAGGAGTTACCCGTATTTGCGGAGGGAGCCACTGACCAGGTGGGTGCCTGTCATGGTTGCTGCGAAGTCCAAGACGTAAGTCACCCTCTGCCAAGTGGAGCACGTGAGCTCCTGGGCCTTAGTAGATTGGACTGGCGGTGGCAGTGGGGCTGTTAAGAAGCCACACTGCCCTAAAAAGCTCACATATTTAAACTCGGACTCACGGAGAGGCATGATTACCGACAGTGTGGGGTCGCTAAGGAAGATAACGTGCATATAGTGTGCCATTGCCCGCCTCTAATATGCAAATGATACAGTGAGGTAGGGGCCGGGATAGCTTAGTCGGTATAGCGACTCGCTACGGGCTGGACGGTCCGGGGATCGAATCCTGGTGGGTGCGAGATTTTCCACAACCGTCTAGACCGGCCGTGGGGCCCACCCAGCCTCCTATACAGTGCGTACCGGGTCTTTCCCGGAGGTAAAGCCGCCGGGGCGTGGCGTTGACCGCCCATCCCATCTAGCACCGAGGTTAAAGAAAGAGTAGAATTATGCCTCTTCTCCCCCTCTGGGCCATCGTGAGTTGTTCTAGGGTGAACTTTACCTTTACCTTTACAGTGTCTGGGGGTGATAAGTTTTTGAGGATTAATGGTCTGGAAAACGTGAGGATGGGCAGCCTAATAAGCCTAGTGGCTAACGCAAGGTTGGCATATTCCGTTAGCCCCACAGAATCAGCAAGGAGATGTGAAGGAACAACAGTGGGCTAGGTATCGTAAGGGTCCGTGATGGAACCACTCGCTTTTTGTACTGTTACTACTACTACTGCTGCTGCTGCTGCTACTACTACTACTACTACTACTAACTACTGCTACAACTACTACTACAATTCGCAGAATTTCTAGTGTAGATGAGAAACTTTTCGATTCGCATAATGGCTTCTGTTCCGTGTAGTTAATTCGTTAATTAGTTGTCTCTGCTTTCGCTTTCGATAAAGAAAGAAAGTGTCTAGTGCACAACAAACACTCCCACCGTCTTGAAGTGTCATCTGATGGCTTCGCGTGGAAAAGGCACGTTATCAGTTTCGTGTTGTATTCAGACGTAAACATCACCTTACTAACTGGGACAAAAGATAACAATGTGCGTGTTTATAAACCCTGGCCCTAAGTGGATAGGCTATAGATAGGAGCCACATGTGCGCAGGAAGTATCCTTACTTCGAAGCGAAACCAGTATACGTCCATGCCAAACCTTGCTCCGCCATTGCGGTATTGTCAGCCACGTGGCTATGGGTCATGTTCAGGTTAAGAATACAGACCAGCCCCTCACAGTGGGGCAGAGTTCTCGATAAAACTACAATTTGTTCTGTAACTCAACGGTGACTCTGCTTTACCTGCTGTCCGCTCTCTGAAGTTGTGTGTTGCAATATTCGTCGACCTAAGGCGCGAAATTTGCTTTTTGGCCTTGTCATGGGCCGATCGTCTCTCCAAGGAATCATGACAAATGTCTGACGTCCCACTGCCTCAAAATTAAGGCAGAGGCGACAGCGACAATTTTCCTGACCTGTTAGGTGGAAAATATGTAACATAGAATCTTTCCAATACCTGTTGTTTTGTTTTTAATCGTCACACCAAATGGATATTTCTGAATTGCATTGATAACTACTGTGGCCACATCAGGTCCAAAGTTTGTAGCCCGTTGTTTAAGGAGTAACTCAAAGTTGGACGTTGTCGTAACAGTTTCTGTGTTGTTCACCACCAAAATTCTGTACGTGTTTCCTGTTTCCTCTTCCGAGTTTTTCAACAGATGGGACAAGTAAAAGGGCGTCTTCAATTGGTAGGACTCGGGTGTCCTAGCGAGATGGAGACAAGTCTTAGATTGTAAAAAAACTAAGTAAATTTTCGGGCAAATTCAACTGTGTATAGTATGAATAGTATGAATAAAGGATAAATACCATGTTCATAGACCTTTCATGTTTTTAGAAAAGTACATATATGCTGGCTTAACGATTTCGAGCAGTTTACCGTGTAGACTTACAAGACTGACTAATTGTAGGTAAAAGGTAAAGGTAAATCAGTCACGTTACAGGCCTGGAGTGGCCCAGAGGGTTACAGGAAGTTAAGGTTCCCAGATTTCATGACAACGGCACAGGATTGTGGTAAGGTTGTCAGCCTTACGCACCGGCCGCCTTTACCCCCAGGAAATACCCCTGGTACTCATTTCTGTTAGAGGCT
>Ga0123355_10015380_pt1 | contig 12018 bp, 5 predicted proteins | sample TergutEmb28metaG_3_FD_89872 | JGI IMG/M metagenome (GOLD analysis project Ga0123355, IMG submission 89872) | Embiratermes neotenicus P1 segment gut microbial communities from Petit-Saut dam, French Guiana - Emb289 P1 | ecosystem: Host-associated > Arthropoda: Insects > Digestive system > Gut ... | reverse complement strand
TGCTATTTTATTTCACTTCTTATGTGCTCAACATGTTTCGGACATTAATATTTCCATCATCAGGAGCTTGCGACTATTCTGTTGAATTACCACATTGGTCGTATTGTTCTTGGTTCGATGTGTTTTGGAGTTTCGGTGTGGTTGGGTTGGAGTGGTATCCATGTTGCAAGCTGAAGCAGAGTTGTGCTTCAGCCTGCAACATGGATACCACTCCAACCCAACCACACCGAAACTCCAACACACATCGAACCAAGAAAAATACGACCAATGTGGTAATTCAACAGAATAGTCGCAAGCTCCTGATGATGGAAATATAAATGTCCGAAACATGTTGAGCACATAAGAAGTGAAATAAAATAGCAAGTGACTTCAAGTTGGTCTTTTATTCTTCAACTATCACAATGGTGCACGGTCCAATAAACATGAGGATAAAGAATTGAATGGAATTTTTGAGTTATGATCAATTAATTTAAACAAGTATAATACTTTGTTCTTATTCACTTCAGAAAATTTGGTAATTTTTGTCTCTTCTGTTAAACATATTGAATATTAATAAAATGTAAATATTTAACTCTTTATGCTGTTTTGTAAAAACTAGGTTTCTTTTGCTGGTTGTGGTGAAGCATAGAAACCGATAGTTGGAATGGGAAGAACTTCCTATTCGTGTGAATAGTTTGGAAAAGCAGACAGACAACACAAGTACAAGAAAGACCATACATAGAATTTTAATATTTTTGTATGTTTACTCTTGATGCTGCTTTTTTCTCAGCGCTTCCTATGTATTATGGAGCCTGCATAGTTCAGTCAGTGTAGAGACTTGGCGTCTGGGTTCGGTTTCGGTTTCGAAATACAACTTCTCGATTCACGTGATCGACAAGGATTTTTATTTACAGGCAGTTTCAACTTGTCAAAATTCGGCCTTTGATGTTGGTTTCATCTTGTATTTTGTCTTCTGCTACCACCGAGTTACTTAATTAGTAAGGCGGATCTTAAGGAAATAGAAACAGTGGGATTATTCGTGATCGTGGAGATTTTGGTATTGGCGATATTGTATCTACGTTTCTGCTACCAGAGGTTTAGTTAATTACTACTATGAATTTTAGGGAAAGAGGAAGTGAGGATGGGAATTAGATAAGACTGGTTCAGTATTGTGACTAATGTCGGGCTTTGGTATTAGCGGTGCTAAAATTTGGGTTCTGCTGCTTGCAGAACTATTTCGTAGGTAACAGAGGTCTTAGAAAAATAGGTTGTGATAATGGGAGGTGGGTGGAACTGGCTGGGGAAAGTGTCCAATGCCCATCTTTGATGATTTCTGCCAGCAGATGGTTAGGTACTTAGCACGAAGTTTGGGGAAAATAAGTTGTGAAAATAGGAGGTGAATGAAACTGGCTCAGGATCACGTCCAATAGACGGCTTCGTTACTAGCGGTGTTGAAACTTCAGGTTCTGCTACCACAGAGCGTTAGTTAATTACTAAGATGGATCTTAGGGAATTAGGTTTTGAGGATAGGGAGTGGATAGAATTGGCTCAGTACATTGTCCATTTGAGATCTTTATTATTAGCAGTGTTGAAACTTTGGGTTCTTCTACCAGGAGGTTAGGTAGAAAGTAATAAGGGTCTTGGGGAAATACAAGTAGTGTGCGAAGGTAAGAGATGGATGGAACTGGCTGAGGACCATGCCCAATACTGTGCCTTGTAATTAGCGAGTACCTTACTTCTCTTCTTCTCATAATATCAGCTGAGACCTATATGATCAAAATATTTGGGTGGACAAGAGACAAATGAAAGTAGTGTACAAGACTATTGCATAACTAGCGGTGTTGTAAACAGTAAAATCATTTGGTGTACACAGGATTCACAGAGTGCTGCGGGTACAGTGAGAATTTCAGTAAGGTTGATTAAAACTGTTGATAAGTTATTTTAATATATGTACTGTGCATCTTTTATTATTTTGTACTATGACCAGCAAACACAAAATTATTTCACAAATTATCACACTCCTACATGTTTCGACACTATCGTGTCATCCTCAGGGAGCTTGTAATCAATACCATGCCAAGGTACGCAAGTATTTCAAATGAGCTGTTGATAATACACATCTTAAATGTAAACTGTATTATCAACAGCTGCATTTGAAATACTTGTGTAACGTGGCAATTTATTGGTTACAAGCTCCCTGAGGATGACACGATAGTTTCGAAACATGTAGGAGTGTGATAATTTGTGAAATAATTGTGCTTTTGTTGGTCATAGTACAAAATAAAAAAACTGGTGATTATTATTACATCATCTTGTTCTATTTTACAATAAAAAAGACGTACACCCAGAATTCATAAAGCCTAGTTTGCCTCAGTAGAAACGTGAATATTTGGCTGTCTGTGAATGTTATAATATGCTTCAATCATGAAAGCTTATACATAATTTTTACGTACACATAATTTGCACTCAGTATTTCGCGTCTTCCCCGTTCGCTGGCAAAGGCGTTGGTTTAGCTTTTCTGCAAGCAGTACTGTTAAAACCCATTTTCAGTTTTCGCTCATTCTATTGTTCCTGGTGGTAGATAATTAGACAGTGCCGTTTTGGAGCGCGCTGTCAAGGAATAATATGTATACAAGTTTTCGTGAAAATCCTTGAAAAGTGCCTGATTTCAGGCATCGGTCGCAGTGTAATTGATAACTTCGCTCTTCTGGGATGTTACGAAACTTTGTGTGGTGGTTAATTAGCGACGTCTTTGGACAGCCTGTCGGTTCCTTCTTCAAGAGACTGCTTGACGTTTGAAGATAGGACCGATAGGTTGTCCCGAAACGTCTGTAGCTAACTACTAATAAAATCTGTGTAACCTGTTACCTGTTTAACGTTACCTGTTTAGGCGCTTTCGCAAAATTGCGAAAGGCGACTATTAGTTTCGTCACAACTCGGCTCACACTGGATGAATTTTCATGAAATTTTATTTTTGAGGGTTTTTCGAAAAAATGTCGAAGAAAGTTTAATTGAAATCGGACAAGAATGAAGGGTACTTTACATGAAGGGTACTTTACATGAAGACCAATGTACATTTTTGATAATATCTTGCTCATTTCTTCTTAAAATGAGAAATGCTTGAGACAAAATTTGTAGAGAAAATCAAAACACACATTTCGTGTAAAGTAACTCTTTTCATTTCGAAATTCGCGCCCTTTACGAGATAATTTGGAAAAATATTTTAAAGCGGGGCAGGTCACAGATGAAAATATGGCGCATGCGCATTGCATGCTGGATACCTAAGACTACAAACACACACTCGGAATATATAATACTTATTGCTTTTCCACTGCAACAATGGTTGCAGAAAGCGCCTCATTGTTACTTTATACCTACATTGCCTGTCCTGCTATTCTGTGAAGGGAAATTCTTTTAAGAGTCCCTTAGTTTTTCTCGTATTTTCTGCGTTGTGTTTGTTTAGTTTCTTGTTAGAAAGACCCCTTTTTTTGCTATGATTCAGCCTATGACCACTTGGTACACATACATAAATATCTCGAAAGAACTGTCATATTACAAATTTCAAACATACAAACTAATTTAAGAAACAGGCTTCGCGTTACTGCTTGTCCTTTTCTTTCACTTACGACATTAAAAATGTAATTTATAGATGAACCAATTCTGGATCTGGTAATGAAGGTTTGTTTGTTCTATAGTTAAGTTAATAGTCAGGTACACAACATGCAAGGATCTTGGATATCGTTAATATTGCAACACCATTTATACGACATATTTGAGGCTGTTCAAATAGAAAGAGGGCCCTCATGTCCAAGAACCTGATATCAGACTTCGCAATGTAGAATACTTAATGCACCAGCAAAATGGTCTTCCCTTTAAAATCACGCGACCTTATGACGGAAATGATGGCATTTATTAACCTATCTCTTCCTCTCTGTATGTATAAACTAGTGCAGATTTTGTAGAATTCATCCCGTTCTGGTATTAAAAATTGAGATATACATTGCCTTCAGCCACAACAAATTTTATCGGCCGCTTAAATGCAAGCTACATGTTGTGGTCGCAGTAAATATCTTCGAGGGTTAATAGTGGTATTTAAAACTCAAAATAAATTCCACATATATTAAATGTGTGAGTTCTCAGAAATTGTATTATTCGTATTAATTTACATGTGTCAATTACAATATAAGTGCTATACTTCCCGTTTTTTGTTTTCTTATTGTGTGTATTCTGGTCACGTTGTGTTTGACGTCAATAAAAGTAAATTTCATCCCATAACAGGCCACGAAACCCCATAGGGGAAGTAGAGGTATAGCTCTACGCTTTCTTTAATCTCGGTGCTAGATGGGGTGCGTGGTTAACGCCACGCCCCGGCCGCTTTACCCCCGCGAAGGACTCGGTACCCACTGTATAGGAGGCTGGGTAGGCATCAGGGCCGGGATGGACTGTTGCGAAATATTTTGCCCCGACCGGGATTCGATCCCGGACCGAGTCAGTATACCGACTATGCTAGTCCGGCCCACTTGAGGGTAATACGTACAGCAATTTTTAATACGATGTACCTTAACGGGATCAATTCTACAAAAATTGTTAGACCTGGTCAAGCTAGTATCATCAGCAAGTACCAGAATTGAAAGCACAAGCAACCCTTTATTGTTTTTAAAATGCTTTAGCCATTACCCACAAAATAAATTTGGCAACGCAGTACTCATATGCAATATAGTTTGAACAGCTTTGTAACAGCTTTACGTGGCACGAATACACAGAACAAGGAAGCCACAAACAGGAAATATTAGAATACCAGTAATTAAATTGCTACATAAAGATTAATATGACTTGTACAATTTGGGAGATTTCACAAATTCAATATATGTGAAATTTATTTTGAGTTTCAATGTAATGTATTTCATGCCTACACACGTGTGTGTATACGAATGGACACATGGACATTCGCTTGGTAAGCGACTAAGTCTGTCAACTACAGATGTCACAATAAGATGACCAATTTGAGGTCCTCACAAAGATCCGGATGAGGACATGTATAGTCTAGAATATGACGCTGAGATCCCGACGTTTCGAGGGAATCTTCAAAGGTCTAGCAGTTCTTTTTTGACCCTTGAAACGTCGAGGACCAACTCCCGCAACGAAACCGAATCACATCTCAGATCTTATTCTTCAAGTAGCTTACAGCATATAAAAATTATTTTTAGTTTATTTTCTTCATGCAAGTCTTTGAAATATAAAAAGGTAAATTTGACGCTCTTTGCAACGTGACGGCATGTGGGGATAGTACTAGTTCCACTTTTTGGTAACTTCGGCGCATTGTGGACGTGAGTGTCTACCTTTCTCCCATGCTGCTCTACTTACCCCCGGAAACAGAGCTACTAGAACCATTTAATTAGGCAGCTGAACTGGCCCAGAACAGGTATTGACCTTTCGGAGAAAAGAAAATCTCTTGCCCCTGTCAGAAATCAAGTCCCACATCATCCATCCCGTAGCCTAGTCACGACACGAAGCGACGCAACACTACACTACACAACGCTACACAAACGTGCATTACACTACTTAAAACCTGATGCGATAACGCAGTCAGTATACCGATTCACTATCGTCTGTGCGGTCTGGGTTCCAATCCTGGTGGGGCGAGATTTTACGCACCCGTCCCATACCGGCCTTGGGGTCTACCCAGCCTCCTATAAAATGAGTACCACCCACACCCATCTAGCGCCGAGGTTAAAGAAAGGGTAGAAGTAAACCATTACTCCTCCTATGGGTATACGGTGAAATTTACCTGTACCTTTACCTTTACCCTACTGTCCCGCGTGGAAGTATCTGACTATGTGAAAGGTGCGCAGCTTCATTTCTTCTGCCTTTCTTATTTTGTTAGGAATTTCTAACATCTAAAGTTTAAATTCTCAAGGTTGTGAAGAGCATCGTCCTACGAAAAGCGATGACGTGTAGTTTGGTAGAAACTTACTGACGTTTTAAGAGCAAGGTCTGTTAATTTATATATAAATATAAAATCACCTATCGGTCAAACACAACAAAACTTTATTATATTTTTATTGTATTAGGGCAACATGTTTCGATTCTTATAGAATCATCTTCAGGTCCATCTAAGAAAACAGATCTTTACTTAGCAATGTTTAAAATGCGATGTGGGATCCCAAACGATTACATTCTTCATATAACTATGTATAAAATGCATGTGTCGTTATGTTCTTATTAAACAATCAGGATACTTATTTCTAAAACTTTAACCGGTACATATGAAGGAGGTTACACTATGTATTTGAGATGTGTTGTTATAGAATTTTGGATATGGTTATATATTGTTGCTAATTGTAAAATATTTATATAAGCGTTAAAATGTTAAAAACAATAAAAAACTATGTGTTAATGTTGCGTTTGTTAAGTGATATGTTCTCTATATTGATATTATATTCTTGACGAACCTTTAGACCGTTATCTCCAGTGTTGAGTTGTTGTTAATTTATACCACACTACACGGTTTCACATCCCAGGATAGTGCAGTTTCTAAACGTCACGGTACGTACGGTGGTGTTTTAAAACTTTCATTTTAGTCAATGGGATTTGACTTGTATTGAGTTCATACAGTTAGAAACACCTTTATCTGGGCACAAATATGTCTACATACAAAGAATAGAAATGAAGTAGAAACTTAAGAAATCTTAAATTAAATTAACGCCAAGGAAAATAGATATTTTTATTTACATTTGGTGAGCAAATCATGTAACATCTAGTTACATTTACTTGTATATAAAAGCAGTTGCAAGCAATGTTATGTCACAGTTTTATTTGTGACATCATTTTTATAACACGGTTCTTAAAATTAAACAAGATATATATATATATCCTCGTGGTCAGCTCCCTCTGGGTGCGCGTCTGAAAGGAGGGGTGACGTATTGAACAGGGAGATCAGGAGAAAATGTTATTCTTTTTATAAAATATATTTAAATTCTTAAATATACAGTGTAACAAGACATGAGTCCCTCTGAAAGCGCTTCACGATGTATAGGTCCATATCGTGTTTTGTCTAGGTCCGCGTAAATGAAATACAAAACACGATAAGCATAAGTGAAAGACTGTAAGCATTTAACATTACGGTTAATTTATTACGAAATTATTCAGCTGCCGAAAATTTTCCAAGTTTTTTTTTTTTAAACAGAATTTAATGAAGATATATGAACAGGTTGAATCAGCCTACAGTTTCACAATTTATTTACCTAGTACCCATTTTAATATTATCTTTCTTTGTACGTCAAATTCTACCAACTCCCTTTGTATCTGCCTCCGTGTACGTCATAATCAGCTGTAATATAATTCCTTCAGAGTTATGAAAGCAGGAGTTTCGTCATCATCACCAAAACAGTTGATTATTTGTCTCTCTTGTGATGTAGTTAGTCCACTCGACACGGTCGCAGGCTATTGCGAATCTTTTTAATATTGTCCTTTTATCTTTTCCACCTTACTCCAAGTGACCACTCTCTTTATGGTATGTTGTCGCCAGTTCGCATAGTGCCATGTCGTCAGTCGTGGTCAAGGTCACAAACAAGTGTGTGTTATATAGTATAATTTTAAAAGTCCGCTGTTAGATTAAATCATTTTGACCACTTGTTTTCAAGATAAAGATAACACGAAGCTCACACTAATCTGTTTTAGGAAGAGGGGATATTAACTGGCAGAAGATTTAAGTAGGTGGTTTCTACACGTAATGACACAAGTTACACGTGTGACTGTCCTCCGAACTCCCACTTGATTAAGTCAAATTTATCGTACTTTTCATTTATGGTCTGTGCATTATTACTCAGTATATTTCATACCAGGAAAGAAAATACTTGGCCAATGCTCCCTCTCCACTTATAAAATGATGTTATTAATAATTGAAGAGGCAGACAGCGTGCACGGACCTCCTTAGACGCACATGCGTTTTTGTTCCCTCGACGTCGGCCAGCAGGGCTGTGAAAAGTGTCTATTCAAAATTATGATTTTATACAATAGTCTACCTTATATTTGAATCACTTTAGTCCGTTGTGTGCTTGGCTGCGTTTATTTCTCATTCACCATTTTACAGACCACGTATTTTCCAGTTTGCTTACAGCAACAAAGGGAGTTGAAAAAAAAATCATTACCCTCGGTACGTGTTATATCCAAGAATGATACAGCAGTGAAAAATGTATTCGCGTTTATCTTAGACGTAAAGATACATATTATGTTAGATACTAACATTTCGAATGAATTTGCTGCTTCAAGTTTATTTTAAGAGATATTAGATTTTGCCGGAGCTTTGGCACCTACCTACTGTGGTACGGAAGAGAACCGTAGCGTTTAGACGAAAGTGGTAATACGCACAGTTTTTAATCTGCCTTCATCATTCTAAAATATCCCATTATAAAAATTACACAAATGCCATATACTTGAACCTTGAAAACAGGGCCGACAAGTTGTTCCGAAAAGTCAGTAATGAATTGCCACTACTCGCTACGTGATAACCCAGAAGAACACAGTCCTAATTTCTTGAAATTCAAATTTGAAATGGACTTTGAAAAAAATGTAATTTTTGGAATTGGATTCGCTTATTCGGTATATCTTCTAGACTGCGGGCTGGACGATCGAGGGATCGTGGTTGAATTCCTGGCAGATGCAAGAGATTCCTCTTTCCCTCACAACGTCCAAACTGGTTTTGGAACCACCCAGCCTCTTTGTGTAGCGCGTAAGCCCCAGCCTTAACTGGGCTCTAAATCTTCCCCTTCATCTTCATTTAACGTCGACGTTAAGAACGCGCGGATCTATATGCCCAATTGCTCATATAGCTTTCAGGCCTGTATTGTGACAACGTGACTTCTACGCATCAATCTTGCAGAATCGTCGCCAAAATCTTTGTCCATTTGGATAAATTCATTGTGGTCGACAAACTTCCCTCCCTTATAGAACGCGAAGATTTATTAGCACTTCCACAAAGGTCATGTATTACACCGTTCCTGAGCCACCTGAATCCACTTTCACCCTCACACCCTTTACTTATCTCAACGCATCGCATGACGTTACGTCGCTGTTGTAACTACTACACCACCGATAAAGGCTGGCACGTCTATAGCATTGTCTTAAAGTGTCATAAATGCACTGACACCAGCAGTTTAAAATATTATGGTAATGTATAGCAGTAACAGTGGGGCAATGCAACACTCTGTTGTGTGGGCGGGCAGTGGAAGGCCATATGCACGGTGAATCACGGTCATGACCAAGTAGAGTACGCATGTGTATGTCTATGTGTATGTGTCAGCTTGGGACGTAAGTTAGAAAATTTATTAATTGCGGTTAGGTTCCCGGTAGGGTCAAGATATTTTACTCTTCTACAGTACCTCCAGTCTGGCCCTGGGGTCCATCCAGCCACTCTCTCAATGGACACCAAACACTTCTGTAAGGGTAAAGCGGCCGAAGAGCGAATCAACTCCTTCCAGTGTCGAGGTTAAGAATAGTGGAGTTGCAACCAGATTGAACCACCGTATGCCTTATTGGCACGGATAGAAAAAAAAATTGCCGTTGCCATAAATTATTATACCTATGTCTTCCAACAAACCAACAGGAACGCATTGCCGAACTTACGAGCCTTGTGGGCTTCTCATTTAATGTGTGTCTTCTGGCTAGTACTAAAGAGCCTTGCTCACCCCTGTGCATTGAGGCTTCTTTGGAGTTATTATTTCCCTGGGAATACTGGTGTGAATTAACAGGCCTGCGGTAGAGAGGAAGTGAATGTAAAGAACGAGCTTTGTATTATGGCAAGTCTTTGAAATGTTTTACTGCTAGAATATTTAACTTTAAAATGTTTATAACCTTTTTAATAAGAGTTACTTTCGTAGATTTGATTTTTTTTTAATGTAGAACATTTTGAGTTTTATATTTTAACGTAAAATCTAAATCTACGGCATTTATAACAAAGAATTTAGTGTATTATACTTACAGTCGAACAAAATACACTAAATTCTTTGTTACTGAACCAACACAACGAGGATGACGCACATCAAAATTACGATATTTATGGTAACTCACCTGAATAAATATTTAGGTCTGTACAACACACATCCGGTGTACATAAATTTGCTATCAGTATCAGGTTTCGCCATTCCTTTCGACACACAACGATATTCACTTTAAGGTTCTGTGTGCAACCTTTGTCGGTGGTGAAAGGAATTGGTCCTTCCGATCTGAAACTTGTATTACTACCTTCATGACAATGAGAATCACATTGGCAGTGGCGAAGGAAAAGCATCCAGCGTACAGGCCTATTACAGGCCCAGAGGGTTCCAGAAGGCTCAGGCTCCCAGATTTCAGGACAGTCGGCACACGAAGGTGGTAAGTTTGTCAGTCCTACGCACCAGCTTCCTTTACCCCCAAAGAAATATTCCTGTTATTTATTTCTGTTAGAGGCTGAGTCGACCCCAGCGCCATACTGCGACTGGAAGGACGTCATCGGGAATTGAACCCTCCACGTTCCGGCTTGTAGCTCGGTGCCTCGGCCAACTGCGCCACCTCGTTCTCCAGCAGCAGTAAAAGACTTATGTGGAACGTAATGATTTTGGGAGAGAAAAATTCCTAGTTTCATCGAAATATAAAAAGAAATTATCAATTTGAAGTGGAGTTGGAGAATGGTCGAGGAAAACAGAATTAACGGTTTTATTGTGTCATATAAAGGTTAAATTGACCCCGGAGCAAGCAGAGGTTAAACACGATTTTACAGCCGGTATGATGTTTTGACTCCTGGCCAGCAGGAATGAGATCAGACAGGAATTTATTAGTCTCCGGTGCCTCAGATGAACTGTGTGGCTCCGCGGGGGCAAATCGACATGAATTTGGTAACTCCTAAAACTGGTAGGGAAATTGGGCTCCTCTGATTCATAAAATTTAGATGACATTTTTCGGGACGCCACCGAAGCGTGAAACTGACCACTCACCCATTCCGTTCCGTAAGAATAAAATGTGTGTTCTTGTGCTTCAGCGACACCTGCAAGCCCTCCTTGTCTGGTAAAGGTAAAGGTAAAGTAGTTCCGTCGCAAGTTTGGAGTAGCCGAAAGCTTTCCAGGAAGTTAAGGTTCCCAGATTACATTACAACGGCACAGGATGGTGGTAAATTGTCAGCCCTACGCACCGGCCGCCTTTACCCCCAGGAAATGCTCCTGGTACTCATTTCTATTAGAGGTTGAGTCGACCCCAGGGCCATAGCGTTCCTTGTCTGGTACTTGGGTATTTTGTTACCAATGTTAGGGTCTATTCTTATTGTATTAAAAGGTACATTCATTTCATATTAAAGTGCCACTGTCTTCCCAATTATTAATCGTCAAGAAGTGAAAGAGTAGGGAGGGAAGGTAGTGGTTAGGCCCAATGAATTCCTAAACTCGTCACTGGAAAAAAGTAATTAATGATTGTTTGTATTGTCAGTGTGATGATTATTAAGTTTTATTTCGCCTTGGATGTGCAGCCGTGCAAATCGTTACCTGTATATCATGCTACACGGCGTCGTTTGCGCGACAAAAGAAGTTTGCGTGTCTACGTCCACAAAAATAAAACGATTTGGCGTGGAATCAATAAAATGCTCTGGTGTTTACTAACAACATACATTCAGTAAATAAACCAATAAAGTCTAACATACATATGTACTTCATGTACGCTAAATGTTTCGGTATTTTTGTACTATACTCAGTATACATGTATAAGAATTTAAATTGAATGTAAAAGAGCCATATACATACACAAAGTCAAGTGAGATATCAAAAGAGAGTATCGAACTATTTTACATTCATTGTAAGTTTTTATACATAAAAAATGGTAAAGATTCAAAAACACCGAAACATGTAGCTTAGGTACAGACAGACAGACAGATAGACAGATAGACAGATAGATAGATAGATAGACGGATGGATGGATGGATGGATGGATGGATGGATGGATGGATGGATGGATGGATGGATGGATGGATGGATGGATGGATGGATGGATGGATGGATGGATGGATGGATGGATGGA
>Ga0123355_10015379_pt1 | contig 12018 bp, 12 predicted proteins | sample TergutEmb28metaG_3_FD_89872 | JGI IMG/M metagenome (GOLD analysis project Ga0123355, IMG submission 89872) | Embiratermes neotenicus P1 segment gut microbial communities from Petit-Saut dam, French Guiana - Emb289 P1 | ecosystem: Host-associated > Arthropoda: Insects > Digestive system > Gut ... | reverse complement strand
GACTCAACAACTGAAATGGTATGGACATGTTCAGAGAATGGAAGAGGGGAGATTACCAAAAAAAGTTATGAAATGGAGCCCATCAGGAAGAAGAAAACGAGGTAGACCTAAAGCTACCTGGGCGGAAGGGATTAGAGGACTGATGGGAGAAAAGGGATTAATAGAAGACTGGAAGGACAGAGACAAATGGAAGAAAAAGATAAGATAATTGTCAAATGGGCGCAGGAAGATGTGGAAACGTCGAACAACCTGCTAAAATAAATAAGTAATGCGTGTCTGCCAAGGATATCCTGTGTCCTTACCTGCATATTTTTCATATTATCAGTTAATACATTCTTTATTGTAATGACCTTTTATTTTTGTTTGTTTGTATTATGTCCTTGCTTTATGTCTCTTTATAACACACTTCAAGTGTTGCTTTATGATGGCAAGAAAACAGCTTGTTCACTTCCAAATATTTGTTGCCACAACTATGGAATAGGAATTTTTTTTCCTTCCCAAGACCAACTTGCTTAGTGAAGTCAGGAAACATGTATAAAATGCACTATGAACTACTAACTTCCACACAGGCTTCTATTTTAGTTACATCAGGCTGTGAGCATTGATACTGCAGTTCTGTCCATTTGTAGTGGTGTATTATAATATATGATTTTTGTTTGTTGGGTGGAAAAAATAAATACTCTAAAGAGAAACACAAAAACTTTATCATCAGTCTTTATGTGTGGCATCCCACTGTAGTATCACAAATTAAAAAGCGGGGAGAGCAGTAGTCAATCAGAACTGCACCTTTGCATTGTCTTATTTTACATATATTATGTGATGGGGTTAGCTGTATCTAAAGCCTTAATCAGACATTATAACAGTATTTGTAGTAAAAGCACATTTTTACAACACATTAAATGTGTAAGTGATAGAGATCTGAACCTTACAATATGTTGTGTGTCATAAAAGCTGAAAATTAAATAATAAGAATAAGATGAAAATATGTATATATTGGGATATATTAGGAACATTATACAGTACTTCACTTAAGTGGCAGGATAATTCTTTTGTATTATTTAGGCTTCTGAGGCTTGCAAGTTTTGTTGTGATCTGGAAGTTCGGGTACTTCTCTGACATGAGAAAGGGAAAGTTGTCCTTTAGTATTTATGAGGAATGTGCTCCATTTATTGGTTTCTGCTTATTTGTCTTCTGCTAATCAGCTGGAAGGAATAGAGACCAATTAAATCAGTAGCAACAGTGATTCACTTGATCATGTTTTACTTCCAGATAATTATGAAATTTCCATACTTTGGGGGCCTAAATAATACCAAAGAATTATTCTTTTAATTGTATGAAGTACTGTATAGTGTTTGCAACTTAGCCATGTATTGTTGTTGTCATCGTTTTCAGCTCTTTCAACATGCAGCATATTTTAAGGTCCAGTAAGGTCTCATTCACTTAAAATTTTATCACACTGTGTACAAGTGCTCATTCTAAAAGTATCTTTGTAGTGCCAGATGATGGCATATGACTTTAGCCGAAACATGTTGCACAGCATATAATAAGACACTGCAAAAGAGGTTGGACTGGAAGGAAATGCTGTGTATGTGTCCTCAACAGATTGCAAGACAAAATCATGACATGAAGGTAGCTGATTAAAGCTCTGAATGTGGCAGATTTCAGATGCTTTGGAATGAAACTAATAAGTCAAAATTGCATGCTTGAAGAAATTAGGAGCAGATTAAATTTGGAAAATGTCTGTCATCATTTGGTCCAGAATATTGTTTCCTGCTATTTGCTGTGTAACAGAGTAAAGGCTAAAATTTATGGAAGTGCAATTTTTTCTGTTGTTTTACATGAGTAAGAAACGTGGCCTCTCACATTAAGGGAAAAACATGGGCTGAGGGTGCTTGTGAATAGGGTGTTGAGGAAGATATTTGGTCTTACACCCCAATATCTTCCTCAGCAGGTGACAGGGACAAGAAAATTCAAAATTAGGAGCTTCATGATTTAAACTCACCAAGTTTTACGGTTATCAAATCAAGGAGGATGAATGGATATGTCATCTATGGGAGGAAATGAATTCATAGAGGAGTTTGGTGTGGAAACCTGAAGGAAGGAGACCACTTGGAAGAACTGGTTGTAGGGGGGAGGATATATTAAAATGGTTCTTTGAGTGGTGGGCTGGGAGGGCATGGACCAGATAGGCCTGGCTGAGGGTAGGAACCAGTGGCGGGCTCTTGTGAACAAAGCACTGAACCTTGGGTTCCATAAAATGCTGGGAATTTCGTAAATAGCTAAGTACGATTCTCAAGAAAGTCCCAAGCCAGTCCATGTGGGATTTGTGATGTACAAAATGGCACAGGGATAGGTTTTTCTCTTGAGTACATCAGTTTTTGTGTCAGCATTATTCTGTCACTGTTCTGCACTAATTCATTTATCTGACATTGTTTAATCTCATTAATTGACTGTGTCATTAAAAATTTTGAGTAAAAACTCTTCTGTGTGGAATCAGTAATTAGCATTATTATTGTGACTGTAAATTGACATCTCGCTTACCCATGAAAAAAAGTCACTGAAATTTAAGAAATGATCTTTTGTTGCTAATTATGGTTACACGTTTAGTGTCTTGGACTGACACATCATTGTTGTGACTGGCAGAATATATTTGATTATGGTATTTGAGGTTATCACAGTAGTGTTGCTAAAGATGTGACACTGTTGGGTGAGTAGTTTGCAGCATTTCACAGGATTGTAATGCCTTCCAACTGTTGGGAACTGCTGACTCAGTGACACAGTGTCACCTCTCGTAAGACCTGCATCTTCATCGTGGTTAGTATACGTTATACTGGCATCATGGGTCCAGTGCTCTGCAATTTTTCCAAGTTTTCCTTTAAAAAATGAACACATTTGGGATTTACTCTTATCCATTCTCATGTTTGGAGCTGGGATAGCACAGTCAATGTAGTGACTTGGCTATAGGCTTTGTACATGAGGAATCGTAGTTCGATTCCTGACAGGAGCAAGATATTTATTTGTCTCTTCCCTAATGTGCCCATACCATGTCTGGGGTTCAACCAGCATCTTATGCCATGGTTACTGAGGGGTGAAGCAGCCAGGGCACAAACCTAACCACTGAGATCCACCTAGACCTGAGGTTTAGAATGAGTAGAGCTGTGCCTCCACACCTTCAAGGCCACCACAGGAACATCTTTTCCTTTACTTGGTTTTGTCATTGTAGTTGTAACACTTGTTTATTGTGTCTTGCTCATGTCTTGATTTGGTTTGGGTTTGTTTGTTTATAGTGTTGCTGTCTGTATAACTGGCCATTAGCATGGATATACAGAACTGTATTGAATTAGTTTCCACAACAACGTGATGGGTACGGAATGGACACTGTGAAGCATAAAGTTGATCTGACAGCTGCATAAGATGTTCAGTATTTTATACGTGTTAAATTGGTGGATGAATACAGTGAAAATGAGGGAAAGGATATCTTCAATTTCATACTAGGAAATGAAGGAGGAGAGAGAAAGAAATAGATGTACCTTGCTGTTTCAGTATGAATGCAAGAAGTGGTATAGCATGATTTTGATTGGGAATTTGGGAAATGGGGAGGGGAGGAGAGGATTAGGAGGGGTGAAGTTTCTCCTATGCTGAGAGGAAGAGAATGATAATCATATGCTCTTGAAATGTATGAAAATGCCAAGGTGGAGGGAAAAATGTGAATAGTAAGTAGTTAAATATAAATGAAGAAATAGTATGTAATAATTAAGAAGTAGTCTATAAGAAAAATGTAGATAAATTTGTGTATAAGATGAAATGGAAATTTGGGAGGATACGTAAATAACACAGAGGGTTGAGGTGAGAATTAACGGTTGTAAATTCAGAATGGATAGGTTTGGCTTATGTGACATACTGTACATAATGTAGGGGCTGGAATGCAGAAAACATGGTGTTAGCTGTAACAACCCTTGTAAGATCTGTACTGCCATAACATGGTGCTAGCATCAGCAGCCTTGGTAAGGTGTGTACTGCCAGAACATGGTGTTAGCAGTAACAACCCTTGTAGGATCTGTACTGCCAGAATCCTTTATATGTAAATGCAGCAGTGAAGACTGTGAGGTACTAAAGAGTCTGCTAATAAAACAGCATAGCTTTGTAATGGAACAAATTAGAAATGCATATGAATACTCAAATTATAAACCCATAGAACAAGCACATAAAGTAAAAAAAGCTGGAGTTGTGTTGGAGAACAAAAGGCAGATGTTTGTAGAACTGTGTTCTATGTTGAGTGATTTGCAAATAATTTTAATGAAATAATGTCCAGGAGCTTGATCACGTTCTGTGATGTAGGGAAAGTTGAACTGCCAGGGAAAAATGAACTAATAAATTCCCAGTGGATGCAGGCTGTCTGTGTCATGACAACTGCTGTGCAGGAATGTGATAAAACGTTGCACTGTACTGAATATCGGAATTTTACTGTAGCATGTTCAAAGGTGGTGCTGAAAATGGTGTGAGCTGTTGTATTGTCTTGCCAAAGAAAGGCCTGTTTTCTTTTGTAATTGGACAGGTGTCCAACAACTTGGATTGCTTGACCCTGAAGATCAAGGCACCATGATTGTTTGAAATGTTGGGAAGCATTTTGTGGCACATGACATCACAGAAGACTCACATCCTGAACATGTTGACTGACCATTGCTCATATAAGCTTGCTGTTCAAGGAAGTGGTAAGAAATATTAAAATATCCTTTTGCTTCCTATCAGAAACCAGGCGGAGATGGCACATACATGTCGTGGCACAATAAGTCTTCATGGAGCACTTATCAATACAGAAGATTCATGTACATTTGTCATCTCCAATGGCAGCACACAGACATTTCACATCAAAGCTTCTAATGAAGTGGAGAGGCAGCGATGGGTTACAGCTCTTGAACTGGCAAAGTCTAAAGCTACTCGTAATGCGGAGTCAGGTGAGTAGTGTAAACCATCATTGTTACTGATGTGTGGTGGGTTTTGTGGGTGGGATCGTTCAAGTGTGCAGTGATTTTACAGTAGAGTTGTGATGTTCATGAACTTACATGTTCAGGATTTCAAGCTTTCGTGGTTACCCATTTCCATGCCATAATTTCAACCTCGGTGACTGGTTCAGTCGAATCAAGACGTGACCCCACGGCTGGCAAGTTGGCTTCCAACCCTCTTCTGCAATTGTGCAGATCATACTCAGCTCGGTCAGGCTGTCTTATATTAAGTGATGGAATGAGACCCTCCTTTGATCATTTAGTATATTTTCTACTTCCAAAAATTGCATTAGTGATAATCATTTATGCATTTCAATTACATTTTGTGTTTTTATTAATGTTGTTTTATAAATTCTTGGAACCACTTAGGCACTTTACATTTAAAATTAATTCAAGTGTTTGTGATGGTTTTATCATCGTTTTTGAACATGACGATTGAGGCTCACAGTCTTGTGAGCATAATGATAGACTTGTGAACATGATGATTGAGGCCCATAGTCTTGTGAACATGATGATAAGGCTCACAACCTTGTGAACATGATAATTTAGGCCCACAGTCTTGTGAACATAATGATAGACTTGTGAACATGATAACTGAGACCCATAGTCTTGTGAACATGATGATAAGGCTCTGTCATGTGAAATGATGATAAGGCTCTGTCTTACGAACATCATGATGAACCAGTTTCTGTAAAGAATTTCTTGATGCATTGAGCAATTGGTTGCTTCTCAAGAAGGACTGTGTTGCATAGAGTTATGTTGTGAGCACACCACATCCTGGTGAAGCTGAAGTGGTAATGCTTCTGACTCATATTTGAGAGATACCAAGTTAAAAGATTGACTAGGAGACTATCTTGACTGAGATTTTCCATTTTCTTAAGTCACACAATGGAGATGATGTTATACCCTAAATCAGGTCACAGTTGTTCGTGCATCCTGTTGTTGTTTGCTGGTATAATATCATTTTACACCACATAACATCAGTTTCAACTGGCATCACTGAGTGCACTACAATAAAAGTGCCTCACTTCATATCTTTTTATCTCCTTCAAATCCTTCCATGTTTTCCAATCAATGTGCTTGTTTGGACCATACAAGCCACAAATTCCAGTTTCGTCTCTGAACTGTAACTTACCAAAATGTAACTTGCAGTTAGAGATACAGCTATCACAGATATTTGTAGTCTTGAAGTGCAATGTTATTTAATGTGTACTTTGTATTTTGTGTTGAGCATGTGATGCTTGTTTTTGGGCATTGCTGATATCTTTAACACCCTGAAATTTGCAAGCATTGTTACAATCACCTGTGATCACCATCATGTGTTTTGCTACAGAAGAAGAGGAAGAGGAATATGATGAGTCAATGTCATCACAAAAGAATGAGGTGCAGAATGTGATCAAGTCACTAGCAGCTAGGTTGGAGGACTTGCAGACTTGCAGTGAGCTTATTGCTAAACATGGTGCTGCCCTGCAGCGCTCCCTCTCAGAACTGGAATCACTGGATACAGCTCAGGACGTTCCCACAAAACTGAAGTCTGTCAGTGAAAGGGCTACACTGTTCAGGATAACCTCAAACGCTATGATACATGTGAGTAGCTGAGTGCTTGTAAATGAGTGCAGAGATTAGCTGTGGCCACATTGCACTGTAGGTATTATTTTGATACAGGTAATTAAAAAAAAATGGCTTCGGTGGTCTAGGGGTAGTGTGCTGACCTTTAGTATCCAAGTTTGCGGGTTCAAACCCGGCTGAAGCCGTCAGATTTTTAGGACAAAGAAATCCTCAGGCACGCCTTCCTTCAGAGAGGAAGTAAAGCCATCGGTCCCATGTCGTAGATTTGCGGCATGTAAAAGATCCCCAAATTTACGTGGAAGTCGGAATTTAGGCAAAATTCCTACCGGACATCTTTGTCGCCCACATTTCCACCTTTCGCTGCTAGGATCTCTCGCGTCATTGCGGACAGAGGCACCTGGCGGCTAAAGTAGGAACGTCTAAAGGCGGGGGAAAGCAATGGCAAACTACCCCCAAGAACTTGCCCAGGATGCAGTGTGTCAGAGCCATACCGGTCACGTGACTGGGCTCTGGTTCCTGCCAAGCCCGGCCTTCAAGGCTGAATACTAATGAATGAAATTTAAAAAGATTAAGAATTTTGTTTACTGCACCTGTATGTAATGAAATTTGCCTACTGGGTACATTGAGGGTATGGAGAAAAATTCAAGATGGAACAGAAGTGAAGAACTTAGATGTGGTTACTTGTGTTTTGTTATTATAGGTGAAGCACAGTAGTGACATTTCAGATTTGCTGATCTAAACATAATTTGTGTTTGTATCACATGCGAGTCAGGCGAGTGGCACTTGAGAGTTACTAATGTAAATTATATTTATGTTTCAGTTTGTTTTAGTGTTTTATTTTTATTGTACCTGAAACAAGGTAGGGGTACCTGAGAATCATTGATATAATCATTATATTTCTATACAAATAGAGGGGTACAGTATTTTGTTCAGACACAGATGTGTCACTTGCTTCATTTTTCTAACTGCGGATGACGTTCTGATTTGCTAGTTTACAGTGTCACATCCCAGAAGACTTGTATCTTCAGCTACACTGTTGTGAGAACCTTGAATTGGCATAATGGTGCAATTGTTTGTGCTCAAGATTCCTGTACATGTTTATAGAAGTAGCAAAGTGTGTTGCACTGCTTTTCAGATGCAAGTTTGTAACTTTCTAAGTGCTGTATGTGTATAAATGCAGAGTAATGGCTGGCCAGGATGTGTGAATGTTGTTGCACTTCTGCTGTTCTGAGAAACTTTGTTCCCCAGCTTATGCATATCGTGTTGTTCCATCCCAAGCAGACGTGCTCAGATTACCTAGACTTGGCGCAGACCCACGGTCGAAAGTGGCAAAGGATGCTACAGCATGAGCGGGACCAGCGTTTGCGGTTAGAAGATATGGTAGAACAGTTGGCAAGGCAGCTTGGAGGACTGGAACAAGCTGCAAAGGAGCATTCTATCCCTGTGAGGGACAGAAGCAGTGAGTTTTTGAAGTGTAATGCTACTGTGTCCAGTAAAAAGCATGAGTCTCATGTTGATGCACCTGAATAATGTTTTTCTGTAAGATGTATTTGAACACTGCAGCAAGTCAATTAACTGTTGTATACTGCAGCCATTAGACATAACATGCATTATTTACATTTAACAAGGCATCAGACATTAGATGTTCACTGGTGTGGCATGAGTGGGGAATAGGGTATGCCAGTAGAGCACTTTGTAAACATGATGATGACTTTTGAAGGGCAAATTTATTGTGGGATATGATGAAGAAATAAAGTATGTAAGAAACATGCTTGTGAAACATTGCAAACAATAAACGGCATGTTGTTTACCGCCTCATTGTGCTAGGAGTGGATATGTCATGAAGTTCTTTCTCTGGAAGAACAGTAGTATCAGATTTAGAGGTTTAAACTGCGACAGACATGTTTATAAAATGTGCCATTAGAGTGAAATTGTGAGCTAAACAAAGTGCAGGATAAACAAACTTCTACTGTGGTAATTTGAGTCTGGATTGTTGTCCCAAATTGAAGGAGGCAGGCAATCATTGTGATTTTGTATCTGTCTGCCAAATAATTGCTACAGACATTGGCTGTATTTCTCAGTTATGTGTAAAACACAGCTCTATTCTGTAAGAGTCTTTTGTAATTGATCACAGTAGGCAATACTGAATATTAATTTCGTGTCTTGAAGGTGGCCATGTTTACTTAATGGCAGTCATTTTCATTTTGTTTTTTTAACATAAAGTAACATCTGCAGGTGGTATGTCATTTTAAAGTAACATCTGAATCTACACTATAATGTCTGCTACTTAGTTCTAGAGCTGTGTTGAAACCTGATGGCACACGATGGCGCACGATAGGGGAAGTGAAGGGGAAACATGCGAGTGCAGCGGGTAGCCAGTAGTCTTGCACTCTACCTCAGAACATGGTGTACCCAGCATTACTACCATTACTACTGCTGATGTGCACACCTAGGCTGCCAGTAGTCGACTGAACTGACCCCCCCCCCCGCCAATTTAAATGGACTCGTCCATTTCGCTGAAAGACCAGATCTGGTTTCTGCGTGTGTGCCATCATTTTCAAATGTGCTCTAAGATTTGAGATTTTCTTGGTGACCCAGTTTCAGATTCTGATACTTCGGGATGTAATGCCATGTAGTTTTATTGGTGTGTAAGAGCCATTCAGAGCTACAGAAGGGGGAAGAGGTGATATGGGTTTCTGCTGAGCCATTGTGAATGGAGAGTTCCAAGAACAGTACTTACGTGCAGATGGACACGTGCATGTTCATATTTGTCAAAACATTTGAATGAATTGTGATGCAGGTACTCTTTATTAAATATGCTGAAATGGTGAACATTTTGTCATGCCTGGGTAGTTACGAACGACGTGAGCTGAGAATTGGATATTATGATATCACTGAGAAATATTTAAAATGAAATGTATATAAATGTATGTTATATTTAGAGACCCAATCAGAAATGGTAAAAAAATTCCCTGCTTTGCAACAAGAATGGTAAAGTAGGATTATACAAGCACCCTCGACTGTCACCCTCATTAAATTGATGACATACAGATGAATATGTAAAGAATATAGGCATGAATTTTAAATATTTGCTGTAGACTGAAATATAAATAAGTATCCCTTTTGAAACAATAGTTGCCCCTGAACATGACATAGTGGTATGATAGTGGAGGTAACTACAGTCCCATTGCATGCTGGGAATGTGTGTAAGGGGAATAGGGGTATAGGCGTCACTCTTTATTGACCTTGCATGAGATGGAAGTGTGTGGTCAGTGTCACACCCTTGTTGCTCTGCTTCCTGGGAAAGACCCCTACAGTTGGTCTGGAAGTTTTGAAGGAAAAAATCTCGTCCTTCCTGGGAATCAAAACCCCAGACGGCCTGGCCTGTAGCCTAGTCACTGTGTCAACTATGCTACTGTGGCTACTAAAACATGTTGGATATATAAATAAAATATGTACAAATGATGTTAGTAGATATATTTTGCATAGAGTAGTTTACTGATGTGCAATGTAAAGCAGTTTATAGTGATGCTTGGGAAGAGGTAGTGGCGTGTGTAGTGCAGGCTGCTCAACATGTTGGATTGGGGGTGGTGGAGCTTGAGAGTATTAACAGGGTTGGTTAGGTGAGTTTTGGTAGGAATGGTGCCGAGGACAAATTTGGGGATTATTCAAGAGTGGCTGATTTTGCTTGTAGTTGGGCGCTGCTACAATTGATTTCTGCCACAGCCTGAAAAGCAAAACTGTTTCATTGTGATTGTAGTGATTTGATGTAATGTAGTCAGGTCCATGGACCAGTGTGATGCAGTCTGTTGTTTCAGTTGCGTGTCATTCTTCCCCCTCTGATGAAGATGAAGAGAATGAGTTCTATGATGCACAAGATGAAGCCTGTAGTCAAAATACAGATGCAGACTTCATACTCAAGATTCCTTTGGGACACAGGAGAAACTCCTCAGGACTAAGCTTTGGATCTCAGGTTGGGTTTCATTGTTGTGGTTGTAACACTGATTTCTTTATCTTTTGTGCAATGTTTGTGTGCACAGAAAATTTGCTAGTGATATGGAAATTTTTTGTAAGTTACATTTCGTTCATTTATGAGATAGCTGTGCGAAGTGTTGCATTACATCCATGTTAGCATACTGAGAAATGATGATTTTCTCCTTGTTTATGTGCATGCATTTGCAACTTTGATATGTTGGTTTTGTCAGAAGGCATGTTATGAAGTGAGTGACACTCAGTGGCATTACAGTTGTCCTTCAATGTCTGTCTGGAAATCAGATGCAGAAGAATTGTGTATTCATGGGCTGCTGCTGCTGCCGGACACCATACTGACTTTTCTGTAAACGGTACCAGAACACTTCTGTAAATCTGCCTATCCATACATTGGATGGTTTCAACTCTGTATTTAATTTCTGTACTCTGCTTTCTGTCTTTTGTTTTAGAATTGTGAAATTGTCAGATGGTCATTGAAGGCCCTGTTTTTTACTGAAACCAATCCCAGCCTGTCATATTTCATTGCTTTGATCTTTTTCTGCCTTGTGTCTTCAATTACAAACTTAGTTTAATGGGTGTGTTTTACATAACCGTGCTTAAGTGTATAGGTCTTCAGCAGTCTGTTTGTGAGGATCATTTGGAGCAGCTGTCCCTTTGTATATGACATCCAGCTTTGTGTGGATTGAGAGGCCCTTCTGTTTTATGCTCTTCATGTTTATTTGTTTGCACATTTAATTGAACTCTGCCCTTATTTACATTACTGCAGCTTGTTAATTGTTATTTGTTCTTAACATGATGAAGCAAAAATTACACTGTTTATACATTAGAATGTCATGCGTATAACTTTCTGTATCACATACTTATCTGTACAATATACATTTTATGTGCAGGACTAAACTTGATTTAACTTTCAAGTTTTGATCCCATCTTGTACGGTATGTTCCTAGTATGTAATAATCTTGTGCAGTATGTTCCTACTGTGTAATAATCTTGTGCACTATGTTTCTAGTGTGTAATAATCTTGTGCATTATGTTCTTAGTGTGTAATAATCTTGTGCCATATGTTCCTAGTGTGTAATAATCTTGTGCATTATGTTCTTAGTGTGTAATAATCTTGTGCCATATGTTCCTAGTGTGTAATAATCTTGTGCAGTATGTTCCTAGTATGTAATAATCTTGTGCATTATGTTCTTAGTGTGTAATAATCTTGTGCCATATGTTCCTAGTGTGTAATAATCTAGTGCAGTATGTTCTTAGTGTGTAATAATCTTGTGCCATATGTTCCTAGTGTGTAATAATCTTATGCAGTATGTTCCTAGTGTGTAATAATCTTGTGCATTATGTTCTTAGTGTGTAATAATCTTGTGCCATATGTTCCTAGTGTGTAATAATCTTGTGCAGTATGTTCTTAGTGTGTAATAATCTTGTGCCATATGTTCCTAGTGTGTAATAATCT
>Ga0123355_10015378_pt1 | contig 12018 bp, 12 predicted proteins | sample TergutEmb28metaG_3_FD_89872 | JGI IMG/M metagenome (GOLD analysis project Ga0123355, IMG submission 89872) | Embiratermes neotenicus P1 segment gut microbial communities from Petit-Saut dam, French Guiana - Emb289 P1 | ecosystem: Host-associated > Arthropoda: Insects > Digestive system > Gut ... | reverse complement strand
TTGTCGGGAAAGTTTCCCGGCTGTGTGCTGTATCTCACCCTGGGGCTGGGTGCCGTAGATGTAAACGTCCACCCGGCCAAGACAGAGGTGAAGTTTGTCGAGGAAAAACGGGTGTTTGACGGGGTGTATTACGGTGTCCTCTCCGCCTTGGAGCAGGGGAGTTTCCTGCCCGAGCTCACCCTCTCGCGAGATACGCAGAAGGTATTGCACACACCTCTAACTCCCACGCCGCAAGAGGCAAGACCCTCGGGAGCGGGGATATACCAGCCGCCAGTGTCACCGGACACCGGGATGTTGCAGGATGTAGGTGCCGTCCTCTACCAGGGGCGGATTCCCCTGCCGAATACAATGCCCGCGCCGGAATCCACGCCATACCGCATAATATCAACCCACCCCGTAGGGACGGCCGCCCCCGGTCGTCCGCTGCATGCATCGGATGTGGTAGAGGGCTGGCATAGACCGCAGACGGTTGAGGCCGACGGGGACGAGGCAGGGATAAACACAGGGGCAGAGGAAACGGCAACCCCAGACGAAGGGCGCGGACGACCGGGGGCGGTCGTCCCTACAGAGGACAGCACCCCCGTATTGGAAGGGCAGGACGATGTGGGCCTCGTCCCCTACCGGGTGGTGGGGGAGGCCTTGGGCACCTACATTCTAGTCGAACAGGGGGACACCCTGCGCTTCATCGACAAACACGCCGCCCATGAGCGCATCATCTTCGACCGCTTGCGGGCCGGGGATTACACCGCTATGGCCCAGGCCCTCTTGACCCCCATGACAGTAGACTTAGGCCCGGAGCACACCGCTGTCTTGATGGATCACCAGGAGATCTTGGAGGGCTTCGGATTCGAACTCACCCAGTTCGGCCAGGGGACAGTTGCCCTGCGGCAGGTGCCGGGGGATATCGATCTTGACGAGATGGCAGGGTTCCTGACGGAGTTGGCCGCAGGTCTCGCTCTGGGGCGGACGCCTAATCCCAACGATATTCGGGACGAGGTGTTTCACACCATGGCCTGTAAAGCGGCCATCAAAGCCGGTCGGCGGAGCGAGCCGGAAGATCTCCACGCCCTGGCGGGTCAGGTGCTAGATGGGACTGTGCAGTATTGCCCCCACGGGCGGCCGGTGTCTATGATTCTCACGCGGGATGTTTTGGATAAGCAGGTGAAGCGGGGATAGGGTAGTTTCTTAGTGCTTCCAGATCAATAATGCAGGAACGTTACCCATAACAAAAAAAGTGGCTCCACACAAAGCAAAACATGCAGGAGCGCACTCCTGTGCCCACCCCCACGCCGCCTAAAACGGTAAGCCCTTCATAAAAGGGGGTGCCTAGGGGGCGTAGCCCCCTAGGTCGTTTTTTGCTTCCTTTTTGTCGACACAAAAAGGAAGGCCGCCGGCAGGCATGCCGAATTAAAACCAAGATTGAACCCAAAAATGACAGAAAAACCTAAAAATCCACCCGTCGATACAAAGCCCCAATCGCCCCCAGCAAACAAAGCCAAAACAACCCAATAAAGCCCGGGAGCAGCCCAAAGCCCAACCATCCGCCAAGCACCCCAAACAGCGGGGGCACAAAGGTGACCCCAATATAGACAGCGCTAACCTGCAACCCCACCATGGCCTGGGTACGCTCTGCCCCGAAAAATTGACGCGTTGAGGAGATAAAACAGGGGTACAGCGGTGCCGTCCCAAAGCCAATCAGCAAAAATCCAGAAATTAAGGCCCAGTCCGCCGTGAGGAAAAAAGCACCTATCCCCAGGGCGATGATCCCCATCCCCAGCCGGACCATCCGGCGGGTGCCGAGACGGTCCACCACAAAGCCTGAGAGAATCCGCGCCGCCATCACACCGAAGTAGTAAATCGCGAGCCATCCGGTAGCCGTCTCAGAGACCACCCCTCGTGCGGTGACCACAAAGGTAACCCCCCACAGCCCCACCACGGCCTCTATGCTCACCAGGGCGAAAATGTTGAGCAGGGCGAACTTCGCCCCCGGTAACCGGATGAGTTCGCCGACGCTTGTCCGTTCTGACTGATCCCGCTCTTCTGTCTGCGCCCCTGTGATCCGCCGCCAAAGGGGTTGTGAAATCAACGCAAGGGCCGCGATGGCGAACAGCACCAGGCTCACCGTCCGATATCCCGCCCGCCAGCCACCAAGGTTGAGCAGGGCAAAGGCCATCACCGCGGGCCCCGCCGTAGCGCCTGCGCCCCAGAAGCAGTGGAGCCAGTTGATATAGCGGGCTGAATAGTGTTTCGCCAAGAAACTGTTACCCGCCGTATCCACACTGCCCACCCCCAAACCCATAGGTAGCGCCAAAAGGCAGAGCATCCAGAAGTGCTCTGCAAAGGAGAAGCCCAGTAGCGCCAAGGCGATCATAGCGGCACCCGCCAAGACTATTGGTCCCGTCCCGAATCGGCGCAGTACCCGGTCGCTCAAGAGCGTCGCACAGATACTGCCGCCGCCGATCAACATCGCGATTATACCCCCGGCTGAGGCCACTACCCCAAACTGGGCGTACATAGACGGCCAGGCTCCGCCCAACTGCGAGTCCCCCAGCCCTAAGCCGATAAAGGACAGATAGATGATCAACAGCAATGCCAGCATAGGATACACCCAATTCATACAAAAATACGGGGCCGACTTTAGACGTCAGCCCCGCTTTTCGTTTTGCAGACTTACATTGTGGCCAAGGCCCGCTCAAGCCATACCGCGGCCACGTCCATGGCCACGTAAAGGCTATTCTTCTCGCTCTTTTTGACCACCCGGTCACGGCTTTTGATGTCCGGATCCGTAAGCTGTAGCTGAACCGAAACTTTTTTTGCCACCTCTAGGTCGTCTACCTTCCCCGTGTCTAAGATCTGTAGCATGACGATGTATTTATCCGCCATACTCCCGTAATAGATGAGGTTATCTTTCCTTCTTAAGGGGTGACCCTTATAGGTTAAGGGCTTTTGCTTCTTTGACATTTGCTTCACTTCCTTCCCCGTCAGTTTAATCCATTTTTGTGTTTCTGTCAACTTGCGGGGTATCGGTAGCATGTCAATCTAAATTTCAGCCATGTTACATTGTGCTGTGTAGGGGACGCCCCCCTGGGCGTCCCGGCCCTTTCGATCTGCTCCAAAACACAAAACAGGCGGGACGCCCGGGTGTGCGTCCCCTACGGTCAATAGCCACACGACTCAGCAAATCCCCTAAAACACTTCTACAAAATCAATATCCTGAAACCAGCCTATGATCATGGAGATAATCAGCGCAGATTTCTCAAACACCACCACATGTCCCGTGTCGGGGATGATTACGAGTTCCCCATTGGGCAAGCCTTTCACAAACTCCCGCACTTCATTGATGGGGATCAAGAGATCAATCTCCGGTGCCGCAATGAGAATCGGACAGGTGATCTCACTCACGCGATCCCGCACATCAAAACCCTGCGCACTGCTGGCGATCCGGACAAAGGCGTCACAGTATTCCTTAGAGAACAGAGGCCGCAGCACCTCTTTGCGCCCATAGATGGCATCCCGGTGTTTGGTAAAGAATGCCGGCGAATACACATAGGGGACATAACTGCCCGTAAAGACATCCAGATCATAGGACAGGGCCGCTTGTTTCCAGAGTTCCGTCACCTCATTCAAATAGGCGCTGAAATAACCCCCCGCGGCAAAGAAAAACATCTTCTTAATCTTCTGCGGATAGTGCAACGCCAAGAGCAACCCCACGGTTCCACCGTAAGACGTCCCCATGATATAGGCCTGTTTTATCCCCAGATTATCCATCAGGGCATTCACGATATCCGCCTGGAATTTGTTGGTGTAGGGCTCATCCATCTTCTCACTGGCCCCCTGATCTACCAAATCAAGCAGGACAACCCGGTATTGTTCCTTTAATGTGGGCAAGATGGGATACCAGGCTTTGGTCATCATCATCATGCCGTTGAGTACCACCAGATAATCCCCGGTCTCGCCGTGTATTTCGTAATAGATGTCTCGCCCGAGACACTTCTGCATAGGCATAGCTTTATCCTCCCTAAAACAGCTTAACGAACTGAATTTCCCGAAACCAGCCCAGCATCAGCGCCAAAACCACGGCGGGCTGTTCAAAAATCGACACATGTCCCGCCTCGGGAATAATCACAAAATGCCCGTCGGGCAGCATCTGGGCCAATGTACGCAACTCGTCCACAGCCAACAATTGATCGAATTCTCCCGCGGCAATGAGTACGGGGCAGGTAATTTGTTCCGTCTTCCCGCTGAGGTCATAATGGTTCCGCACACTGTCCCCCAGGCGAATTACAGCTTCAAAATACGCCTCTGTGACAAAGGGCCGCAATAGCTCTTTTCCGGCAGAGATGGCGGCACCATGTCGTTCAAAAAACTTCGGTGCGTACACATAGGGGTTCACGGCGTCAAAATAGGTATCCAGATCATAGGACTGTGCGGCCGCCCTCCACCCGTCGATCACATCCCCCGAATCAGAGTTTGCAAAACCGCCGCCGGTACTAAACAAGAACATTTTTTTGACCTTTTCCGGATAGTGCAAGGCCAACAACAGAGCTACCGTCCCCCCGTAAGACGTGCCGGTGACATAGGTCTGCTCCACACCCAGATTATCCAACAAGACTTTGACAACGTCCGCCTGAAAGGCGTTAGAATATGCCTCTGTCATTTTCTCGCTCTGGCCCTGATCCACCATGTCCAGCAGGATTACTCTGTAATGTTCGGCAAGTGATGGAAGCACCGACAGCCAGGCTCGCGTCGTCATCAGCATACCGTTGAGTACAAGCAGATACTCCCCTTTTTCGCCGTGTATCTCATAATAGAGGTCCTTCCCGAGACATTTACTGATTGGCATAGAATCCCTCCTTTTGTTTGATAACTAAACCGGGCCGGAAGTCGCTTTCCGGCCCGGCTCGTTCGGACTGTTGCGCTAGTTAGCCGCGGCCCGGCGCGGTGATGGGTGGTGTGATCTGATCCGCCGGGATAATCCCCAGGGGCTCTAGGGTAACGCCACCCTGGCCGTCGCTGATGATAATGGCAATGGCCATATCCTGCATGGCCTGATGATCCTCCGGACGGATAAACATTCTGCCCTTAATGCTAAAGAACTCAAGGCCTCTCAGCGCGTCCTGGATGGCCGCGGGCTCCGTGGAACCAGCCAAGCGGATGGCCTCTACAATCGCCTGAGCAGAGGCAAAGCTCTGACCCGACCAGTAGTCTGGCATCAGACCGTTGAACAGCTCCTGGTGCATCTCGATGAGAAACGCATTCGCCGGTGTATCAAAGAGTGAGTAGTGGTAGACACACTCCCCGGCGATCCCGATTCCGGCCTCACCGATGGTCTCTAGGAAGGCGTGATCCGTGATGGCGCTCAAGAACTGGGTATGCTGGGAGAGGCCCATATCCTGGAATTGTTGCGGCAGCTGCACGGTGAAGTTATCGCCGATGATCTGCACCATCAAAAAGTCCGGCTGGCTCTGTCTGATTCTCTGTAGGTAGGGGGAGAAGTCCATGGTGTCCAGGGGTGGGAACATGGTATCTAACACAATGCCGCCCTCGGCTTCAACTGTGACCACAGCCGACTCCACGCCCTCGCGTCCGCCGACAAAATCAGGGGAAATGAAGGACCAAGTCGATCCCTCCATCCCGCCGGGGTTGATGACCTCTCTGGCCAGGTTGTTGGCGGCAATTCCCTGATACAGGTTTCTGCCCGTGCGGAAGGTCCACTCGTTCCAGAACTCACCGGTGATGGCGTCTACCGCCGCACAGCCGATTACATAGGGGATACCCGCCGTCTCTATAAGGGGCATGACCGCCAGGGCATTCTGGGATTGGGCCGTGCCGGACAATACGTGGACGCCCACGTCCTCAATCAGCCGCGTGGCAACCCGGACTGCGGTGCCTACATCGGAGGCCGTATCTTCGGTGAAGAGCTCAATGGGACGTCCGTCAATCTCCATGGTGCCATTTGTAGCATACAGGAGGCCTACCCGGAATCCGCGGTACTCTTGGATGCCCCAGTGGGCCATGGCGCCGGAGCGCTCATAAATCAGCCCAATCCGAATGGGCTCTAGGGGCTCGTCTGGCGTTTCACCGCCGCCATCGGGTGTGGGGGCCGCCGGGGTCGGAGTCGCGGGGGTTGGGGTGGGCTCAGTGCTGCCACCGCCACAGCCAAAGAGCGACAGGGCAAACAGTACACACAATAGCAAACATACTACTCTTTTCATTTCAATTCTCCTCTAAAAAATTTTAAAATTTACTTCTTGCCATCAAAAATATATACGCATTTACTTGTCCGGCGTACCTCCTTTCCTAAAACGTGCCTGTATTTTATACTTTAGCTTGTAATAAAAGCCCATTACACCAGCCGGCGAGAAGAGAACAATCAAGATAAAGATCACGCCCATAATCAGCATCCAGCGCGCTGTAAAGGCGCTTAAAACCGACTCCATGAGCCGCATGAGCGCCGCCCCGATGACAGGTCCCGCCAGGGTACCCGCTCCGCCTAGGATCGTCATAAAAATAGCCTGCAGCGCAACTAAGGTGTTTGCCATACCCGGATGGGCCACGCTGAGGAACATGACATACAAAACCCCCGCAATCCCGGCGATGATCCCGGAAATTTGGATCACCAGGAATTTATAGGCAAACACATTATAACCAAGCATACTCACCCGGTCTTCGTTACTCCGCATGGCCTGCATAACTCGGCCCGTATTGGAATTGACAACCATCCGCGAGAAGAAAAAGGCAAGTACCAGGAGGAATACAGCCACACAGGCGAATACAATCCGATCTGGGAAAATCGACTCCACACCGGGGATCCCATCATCTCCGTGGGTCAACTCCCGCATTCGGAGGATCATCACGAAAAACAGCTGCCCCATGGCCATGGTGGCGATGCTGAAAAAGATCAGCTTGACCCGTAGCGCCAAAAGGCTAATCAAGCAGGAGATCAAGATACAGACCACAATCGCAATAGCAAAGGAGGTGCCAAAAGAGAGCCCAAACCGCACCGTACCAATGGCGATGGCATAGGCCCCCGCCCCAAAGTAGATACCGTATCCCATCACGGCGATCCCCGTATAGCCCAGGAGCAGATTGAACCCAATGGCCATCAAGCCATAGATGGCGATACTCGTAACCAGCAAAACAGAATAGGCCGTATCCAGAAACAGGGGAATCAGCGTGGCTAAAAACACCAGGTATATGAAATATTTCTTGTGCTTCATCAGCTTACTCATTGCTCTTACCCCCCGCGAATAGTCCGTATGGCCTGATCATGAGAATCAGGAACATGAGCAACAGCGTAGCGGGCATGGCCAGCACCGGCACAAAATAACTCACCGTGTACTGCATCAGGCCGAGGATGGTAGCGGCATAAAAGGACCAGAGGATGTTCCCAAAGCCCCCGATAATAATCACCGCGATGGCATTGAAGATCTGTTCCGGCCCCAGGTTCGGATACACCCCCATAAAGGGCAGGGCGATTCCGCCCCCTAATCCGGCCAGCAGACAGCCCAGGGCGAATGTGATCGTGAATACTGTCTGTATGTTCACCCCAATAGAGCGCACCATCTCCGGGTGTTCAATCCCCGCCCGGATCACCAGTCCCAATCGCGTCTTATTAAAGAGCAATACCAGGGCGATCAGGATGACGAAACCGGCGACAATCATAAACAACCGGTATCTGGGGACAAACTGCGTCAAAATCTCCACGCCGCCCCGCAAAATTTCCGGTGCCTGCTGTATGTAGGCCCGGTTGCCGAAAAGCGCCTTTACAATCTCGTCAATCACATAGATCAGACCAAAGGTCAGTATGATCTGGTTCATGATATTTCCCTTGAGTTTTTTGATCAAGGTCTTCTCCAGCAGCAGACCCAATACCCCGACTCCGATTCCGGCCGCCGCCAGTCCCAGCCAGAAATTTCCCGTCTGTTGCGTGACGACGAAGCAGAGATACCCCCCCACCATAAACAGGGAACCGTGGGCGTAGTTAAATACCCCCATGAGTCCAAAGATCAAAGCGAAACCTGAGGCCAGCAGAAAATATAGCATCCCCAAGGACAAGCCGAAGGTCATAAGCTGTATCACAAAGTCCAAAAAGCCCATCTATCATTCACACCCTTCAATTTGAAATCACTAAACCCCTAGATATCTGGTCTTGATGGACTCGTCATCCAATAATGTCTGCTTATCACAGGCGAACACTGTCTTCCCATCCTCGATAAAGCAAAAGTGATCCCCGATGGCCAGGGCCATCTCATAGTTTTGCTCCACCATCAATACCGTCGTATCCTTCTTGATCTCGTTCATTCGCACAATCAAGTCCCGGATAATAATGGGTGCTAATCCCTTGGACGGCTCATCAATCATCATAAGCTTGTTCTCATTGATCAGAGCCCGGGAGATAGACAACATCTGGGCCTGCCCGCCGCTTAATACCCGGCTTTTCTTCTTGAAGTATTTCTTCATATCGGGAAACATGGAGAAGATAAACTCCAAGCGTTCCTCGTAGTTGGCTTTATTCCGGCTGGTAATATGTAGGTTTTCCTCTATGGTGAGCTGTGAAAAAATATCCCTGTCCTCAGGTACATAGCTCACGCCCTCTTTTACAATATGGTGGGTGTGAGACTGGGTAATATCCTTCCCGTCAAACACAATGCTCCCCGCTGAGGCCCGGCCGAGACCCATAATCGTCCGCAGGGTCGTAGTCTTTCCCGCCCCGTTTCTGCCCAGGATAATGGTGGCCTTCCCTCGCTCCACCACCAGATCCACACCGAAGAGAATATGATACTGTCCGATAAAGGTCTCCACAGCCTTGAGCTCCAATAACACATCCGCATTACTCATTCGTCTGCCCCCCGCCCAAATAGACTTCCTGCACCTTTTCACTGCTCTGTATCTCTTCAGGCGTGCCGTCAGCGATCATAATGCCGTTGGACAAAACCGCGATGGTATCGGAAAAACCCAACACAATACCCATCTTATGCTCAATGAGCAAGATGGATTTTTCCTTCTTCTCCTTGATCTCAAGGATAATCTTAAACAGTTCCGGCACTTCCTCCGCCGCCACACCCGCCGTGGGCTCGTCGAGCATGATCACATCCCCGCCCATCCCCAGGACGATACCCAGTTCTAGCTTCCGCTTCTCCGTATGGGTCAGATCCCTGGCCAGCAAGAACGGTTTATCGCTCAAGCGGACGGATTCCAATATCTCATCCGTCTTGGCTATATGTTCTTTATGTCTTGTATAACCCTTGAATATATTGAAATTCCCCTGTCCCTTTGCCTGGACAGCCAGCCTGACATTCTCATGGACAGTCAAATCAGGAAACAGATTGGTGATCTGAAAGGAGCGCGATAAGCCCATGTTCGTAATCTTATGGGTGGACATGCGGGTGATATTGTTCCCCTTAAAGTACACCTCACCGCCATTGGGTTTCATCACACCGCTTATAATATTGTAGAGCGTAGTCTTCCCAGCCCCGTTGGGCCCGATGATGGTTTTGAACTCGCCCTCATATAGACTGAAATTTACATCTTCCAATACGGATATGTTCCCAAATGATTTCTTTAAATTCTTCACGCTGAGCACTTCATTCTGCCTCAAACATATCACCCCAAATCAATTCGCTAAATGCACTGACCAAAAAAGAAAATGGTCACTGTTAATATATCCTCTTATTTCTCCCTTGTCAATGCCCTAACTGCAATTCAAAAATATTTGTCGATAATGCATGGTTTTGCATTTCACTTCTTGTGCAAAACACACAGGGCGCTAGACGAAAAAATTCCCTGCCGGAAACCCGGCAGGGAATTTTTCCTATTTCTGATATTCAAACTCAAAATCAGCCAAGACAACGGTGTCCCCCTCGGAGACTCCCATCTCCTCTAGGCGATCATAAATCCCCGCCTGTTTCAGACTCCGCTCAAAATACATCCGGGACTCGTAGTCATCCAAGTTGACCCGCCCCAGAAGCAGGTCCAGCCAGGCTCCCTCCACCAGCCAAGTGTCTCCGTCCACGACGCGGATGGTGATGTCTTCCGGTGTAGCTGGCTTTTCCTCGGGTGGCACAAACTCCGGCTCATAGACCACAACAGGGGGGAGCCCCTGTAGACGTTCGGCAATCAAACTGATCAAATCCCCCACACCCTGATGGGTAGCGGCAGAGAGGGATAGAAACGGCAAGCCCCGGGCCTCGATCTCAGCCCGGAATGCCTCCACCAAATCCATATCCTGGGCGATATCCATCTTGCTCCCCACCACAATCTGCGGCCGGGAGGCGAGCTCCGGACTATAGGCGGCAAGCTCTGCGTTGATGGCGTCGAAATCTGCCATGGGCTCTCTGCCCTCACTGCCGGAGATGTCCACCACATGCACGATCAAGCGGCAGCGATCCACATGCCGCAAAAACTCATGTCCCAGCCCGGCCCCCTCAGAGGCCCCCTCAATGAGCCCCGGGATATCCGCCAACACAAAAGACACCTCATCCCGGGCATAGACCACGCCTAAGTTGGGGTAGAGGGTGGTGAAGTGGTAGTTGGCAATCTTCGGCCGGGCCCGGCTCATCACAGAGAGCAGGGTAGATTTCCCCACATTGGGAAAGCCCACCAGTCCCACATCCGCTAGGAGTTTAAGCTCTAAGACAATGCGCCGCTCCTCACCTGGCGTCCCGCTCTTGGCGAAACGCGGCGTCTGACGGGTCGGCGTGGCGAAATGTTGGTTCCCCCAGCCCCCCCGGCCGCCTTTAGCGACGACAAAGGGCTCACCCGCGCTCATATCCCGCATAATGGCCCCCGTGGCCTCATCCCGAATCACGGTCCCCCGGGGTACGCGGATAATCAGGTCCTCGCCATGTTTGCCGCTACAACGTTTGCCGCCGCCATCGGCTCCTGTGCCCGCCGCGTACTTGCGTTTATAGCGAAAATCCATCAGGGTAGACATGTGCTCGTCCACCACTAAAATCACATCGCCCCCGTGCCCCCCATCTCCACCGACAGGCCCCCCCGCCGGGACATACTTCTCCCGATGAAAGGCAACGGCCCCGTTCCCGCCGTTCCCAGCCTTGACTTTAATAGTTGCCTTATCAACAAACATAAAATACACCTCAATTCAAACAATGGGGCTGACGCAAAGCGTCAACCCCACACTGCAATTGTTCATTGTTATCTGTTAATTGTTAATTACCGACCGCTTCTTCATAGATGCAAACACGCTTGCGATCTTTACCCCAGCGCTCAAAACGGACACGGCCGTCTTTGAGGGCGAAGAGGGTATCGTCCTTGCCGCGCCCCACATTGGTACCGGGGTGAATCTTCGTGCCCCGCTGGCGGACTAAGATATTGCCGGCTAAGACAAACTGCCCGTCGGCTCTCTTGGCGCCAAGTCGCTTCGACTCGGAATCTCTACCGTTTCTCGTACTACCTACACCTTTTTTATGTGCCATTGTCAGTATCCTCCCTAGACTGTGATCTGGTTGATCTTCACTTGCGTATAGGGCTGACGATGGCCCTGTTTTCTGCGATAGTTCTTCTTCGGCTTCATCTTGTAGACGATGACTTTCTTCGCCTTGCCGTTCTTGAGAACCTCAGCCGTGACGGTGGCACCCGCAACCGTGGGGGAACCGAACTGGGTTGCCTCTCCGTTGATGACAGCCAAAACCCGGTCAAAAGTCACCGAATCTCCGGCCTCTGCTTCCAACTTCTCGATGAAGAGGGTATCCCCTTCGGTGACGCGGTACTGCTTGCCGCCTGTTTCAATCACTGCATGCATGTTTCTAACACCTGCCGTATCATAGTCTCGCTCTCCCGGGCGGGGGATAAACCCCACTTGTCACAGCCCATTCAAAGCGGCCTTGATAGTATACCATCTGTCTAGGGCCTTGTCAATAGTGCGCGAGAGGAGGGGAGTGGGCAAAAGCAGACCTAGAGGAAATCCAGAACAGAAAACGGTAATTCTCTTGCATTTGGGTCACGGCCCCGGCGAAACCGCTCTTTCGCCCCGCCGAATCGATTGTACGCCGCTAC
>Ga0123355_10015377_pt1 | contig 12018 bp, 9 predicted proteins | sample TergutEmb28metaG_3_FD_89872 | JGI IMG/M metagenome (GOLD analysis project Ga0123355, IMG submission 89872) | Embiratermes neotenicus P1 segment gut microbial communities from Petit-Saut dam, French Guiana - Emb289 P1 | ecosystem: Host-associated > Arthropoda: Insects > Digestive system > Gut ... | reverse complement strand
ATAAAAATATATGTCTCTTTTTTAAAAAAAAAATAATAAAAAAAAAAAAAAATATATATAAAAAAAACATATATTTTAAAAAAAACATATATATATATATATATATATATATATATATATATATATATATATTGAAATAAACACCACGAGAAGCACAACTCTAGGCGCTACCTATTATCTGTCTTTTAATAAAGTCAACCAATATGCTTAGAAAAAAGTATAAAATTAAAGCATAGAATATCCAAGTCGTCTGAGATATACCGCCGTGCAGGCTGATAGAAGGAAGTGCTAAGTCCGAAAGGTCTTACGAAAGGTTCGTAAATCTTTACCAGACAAAACAGCGTAAACTGGGACTTTCATCAATATGGCTGTGGAAATCTCAAATCTTTCAACATTTAAATTGGTCTTATATAAAGAAGACACAAAGACTTGAGCTGAATTAAATCAGTTTAAGACACAGACCAACAGCGGACAGCGCGATGCACACTTTTTGACCGCAAAGAAAATTAAGAAATTTTGGAAGAGTTGAAAGTCGAACCAGCTGACGAGAAACTAAGAAGGCAGAAACCGGATTGGTTTCGACATGTAACAAGAATAAACTGCAATTGGATGCCCAGAAAGTAATACAGAATTACAGACCAAATGGACGAAGAAGTTTTGGAAGTGCTTTGAAGAGACTCTTAGACTAAGCCGGACCAGGTCTATCAAGACCTAACTCATGACGGATAACGATAATGATGATGATAATAATGGTGGTGGTGTTGGTGTTGGTGATGGGTAATGGCGGGTTTCTGAAGTATGTATTGTTTTCTCAACATAAATGTCTGATTTTTTTTTCACTTATGCGATTATTACTTTTTCTAGACTGGCTATTCCGTGCATTTAAATTAGAAAAGTTACTTTCCGATATCAGAGGTCACATCTCCCTTCCGCTCATATGACCGAAAATTTAGTACACAGAAAAAAGTCTGGCGCTATCAAATGCGTTAATAAGCGTTTTAATTTGAAAAGAGACAAAATTCAGGTCAATATCCCAGGCCAAATTCAGGTTCAGGCATTGACAGTAGGCAGAGCCTCAGCAACGCTCAATGTCCTGGTGTTTACGGAAACAATAAAGAGTTGCTAAGCAACGGAAAACAAATCCAAGCGTCTGTTTCACTGCAAGACAAATCCGAGTATAGAAACGTGAACTGTTATATTTCCTGTGCTCCTAGTAGATTCAGGAGGGCAACTTAACGACAAAGACCCCAACCCGCAGAGTCACCTGTAGGGGTAACAGATGTTTCGACAAGCTACCATTGAACTTAACATATGTCCGATGTTAACAGCAACCAACTATTCATTGCCTAGTAATGGAAACACAGGTCATTAATGACAATCGCTGTACATTAGTGTGGAACTCACAGAAGTAACAAGTTTATACAGTCACTGGTACAATGTGACAACTCGTGTTCAGGAGAAACTCGTCAATTCCAGCTTGTTTTCTCACACTATTTGCTAAATATATAGCCATAACTGCAGAAAGCTTAATCATAACGACGGAGCTCATGGATGATGCATCAGTAAACAAAAGTCTACCCATATGAATCCTAGCAACATTAATGTTATGTAAATAATATACACAATTCCTCCTTCACAAAACACCACTGAATATCCATGACAAGTGGTATTCACATAAAAATAACTTTTTGTTTTTAGAATCCTATGAAACATAAGTTCAAGTGATTATCTTCTATTTCATTTTTGCGCCGTGTGCTTTCGACGTCTCGGAGAAAATTACTGTCTCCGTCTTCATTTTGACGTAATTATGTTCGGTGGATGCAAACAGGAACTCATTTAAGTGCATTCCCCACCTCCCTTAAGTGGGCAAAGGCCTTCTCATTACGGAACTTCACGACCACACTCGCTGGACACAACACACTCGGTAGGAATTCTCTATAAAAGTGATCAGACCGAAGCAGGGACCTCTACCTAAGAACACACAACAGTCGCAAGAGACAAACATCCATGTCACCGGCGGGATTCGAACCAACAATCCCAGGAAGCGAGTGGCCGCAAACCCACACTTTACACCGCGCGGCCGCTACACTACACTTCACTACACTACACAGTACGAAGACCCAAAATATATAAGGAAGAACCACTGTGATAAACTGAAAACTAATACAGACGTACACTGTCAGGGCAAATTGTATACCTATTTAATGTAATAATGGGTTGTCTATATAGCAAGCAGCTTCAAAGCTGTGAATGATTCAAAAGCTTATGAAATCTGATAACCAAGATTCCCCACAAACAAAACCAGCCTGCGCAATGCCGAGTTTCTGGACATGGCAGATTCTGGTTTATATACTTAACAACTGTCTCTCAGGGCTAAACTTCAGTTAGTAACAAAGTTGTGTTCTTACTAGACTGCACATATCATGTCCCTTTTGCTGCTTACACAGCTGCTCCAATATCAAATTTTTGTCTCCCTATAAACATCATGTACATCTAATGAATGTCTTTTTGGTTGTTCACCTGCATTGGGCGCTGTCCCATTTGTTACTTTATGGGCTGACCATAAAGGCCACTACTTTGTTTGTACGAAGAAAGACGAGACCTTTAAATTACTGCCGCTGCTAGCAATGTTTCATTATAACTCTGTTGTTAACCTTTCAGATCGCAGTTTTTATCTGCTGTATTGTAACACCCGCATTAACAGTAAAATTTTCTTGTTTTCAAGCTTTCGCCGTGTTGTAAATATAATGTGTTCCTTTTTGGGTAATTCCCCAGCGTCTGAGTTCTAATAGCCGACGTTTCGGAACTCACTTGTCGGTCCCATCTTCAAAGGCAGGTGAATGAAGTACTTCATTCACCTGCCTTTGAAGATGGAACCGACAGTGAGTTCCGTAACGTCGGCTATTAGAACTCAGTTCATTCACCTGCCTTTAAAGATGGGACCGACAGTGAGTTCCGAAACGTCGGCTATTAGAATTCAGACGCCGGAGAATTACCCAAAAAGGAACACATTACAGTAAAATTTTCTCCTGCTTCCATATGTTACATGTTTGTGTTTCTTTTAATATCAGAATAAACGCGGGTATCTCCCGGAGTATCAGCAGGCTGTACTTGAGGTAGACGGACTGTGTTTACTGCAGTGTTGCGCAATGACACTGTAAATAGGAGTGTCATAAATTTCATGTTTCAAACTTTAATACCCTACCACTTCTAGCAGGCCTTTGACGGAGAAGCAATTACTACAGAACGGAAAAGACATGCATTCCTCTGTCAATATTCAGAAAATTTATACGTCGTAGTTCTTTAAATGTGTTCCCCTACGACTCTGTCGGTTGCTAATATAATGCATCGTCGATGATAGATGAGCACAGTACGGAGCACTGGTGGAATGCTACTGACAAGGGACCATCGAAGTACTCGGGGGGAAAATATATCACTGTGCCACTTCGTACCGTATGGAAAAGCCAAGGACTGAGCTCAAAAACCTCGACCGTGATGGGCCGATGACAAACTCCATGAACCATGGCATGGATCACTAAAGTAGCAAGCACAGGTAAATTACAGGTGATCCTTTTATCGTCTACGTGAGCCCCACAGCTGTCACGTGATATGCGGCCGATGTTTATTTCACATGCGATAAAACTGACGTCCTCAAGATCGCACTGAAAGACTCTTTGTTTTTGGCAGCAGCAGAGATGAGGTTAGAAAAGTAACGACGGCGAAACACGTCTCGCAAATCCCTCACTTTTATTTCATTACTTCTAAATCATTAAGACCACAGAACTGTAAATGTAACAAAGTAAAATTTTCCCCTGTCCACGCCATTAAACTACACAGGGCAGCAGAGGTACAGCGCCACACATTCTTAACCTCGGTATTAAAAGCAAGTGAGAAGTCAAATTCACGTGCCGGCAGCTTTACCCCCCAGTACCGATTGTAAAGGAAGATGGTGGTCCATACATCCGGTCCTTTAAGGTTATGGAAAAGAGACAATCACTGTACTGGCTGGGATTCAAACCTCGGATTGTCGAGACCGTAGCAAGTGGATACACCGACTACGCCAGGGTGCATGCCCAAATTGTCTTATAAGTTTCGAATAAATTCTTTAGCGTGTCCATGGGAATTTTGAAGCATAAAATAAGGTCTTGTAGCCTTCCATAACTATTACTAATCTCTGCATTATTACCATTAATTATTTTATTATTATTACTATTATTATATTGTATAATTAATGCATAGTATAATTATTATATTACATTTCTAATAAGGCAATCTCGAGGAATGCGATAAGGAAGAAAATGTAGCAGTAACTGGGGCTGTTACTGGGGCTGTTACTACTTCCTGTTTGAAAAGAAAATTGTAAAAGTTTTGTCCAATGTAACGTATTGGTCCGGTCACCGCCAGGCCGGCGCCCCAATGATAAATATCCGGTCAACACTTCGCGACGCTACCGGTTTGTGTCAAAATGTTTCACTCGCAGTGTTATTTGGTAGCAACGGTAATTTATATATGTGTATATATATATATATATAAATCATATTCATAATTCTACGAAATCAGATATATGTGTGCGTATATAAACAAATATTCTTCACAATACACAGCCGCTGGACGGATGAACGAAAGAAATAGAATTAGGACAGCGGTGAAAGGGATGTGCCAAGGAAATCTTTCCGCGTACCATTTTGGGCACGTGTGCCATGGGTTTGACAGCCGTGGACTAGCTATCCCGGCTATTATAGCATAAGTGTACTAAGCACACAAGTTGTTTTTGATTTTCCTCTATAGCTACTGTTGGTACAATCAACACATTTTATTGACAATTCTCGACATCGTATTTTACACTTGCCCCGTTACACGGTTCAAATTATTATAAGAGGAGAGACAGACAGACATAACGAAGGCAATACACGTACTTTTGCAACTCTTCGCTGTGAACGCGTGCAAAATTGGCATGTAAAAGTCTAGTCCGCTCTTCTAAAGCGTGATTCACCCCGCAAAAATCCACCTTCCTTGAAGACGTCACTCGAGTAACATTTGGTGCAAGCTGCAAGTCACATGTCTCGGTACGACACACGTGACTTGCAGTACTCTCGCACCTTTTTGTTAAACAGGCCTACAGTAATTCCTTAGACAAGTACATCTTCACTGTAAGAATGTCTACATATTATAACCTCCAACCCACAGACCTACACTCATGCAGAAGTTTGAGAATGTCGTCGGAGTAGCAGCAATGTTCATAAATGTGAGCAAGTATCAGCAGATCAGGATGCTCCTGAAAGACAGCTTGGAAGACCGAGTAGTAGAAGGAAAGATAACATTAAACCTAATCTTATTAAAACAGAATAGGATTTTACGGGTGGGATTTATCTGACTTAAGATCAGTTTCGGGCACTTGTGATCACGGCAATACTTCTTTGGTTTCAATAACATGTGGAGATTTGTTTCACTAGTAGAGGAACTGGTATCTTCTGAAGAGAAATTTTGCTCCACGAAATTAGTCACTTAGTGTACCGAGGCCACAGAAAGGAGTCTGAATGATAATACAGAAGAGAGAATTCGACGCTCTCCACCAACTGCTTTCCGTCTCTATCCTCTTCTAGCCCTCTTTTTTTTCTGTATCAACTAGCCCAAAGCACTTTTCACTAGAAAAGATTACAACGTGTTTCTTCCGACTCACATCGATGTAAACTGCAATGACAGACATGTGGGAAATAATAGAGGGCAATGCCCTGAAATGTGAGGGTTCTCGAGTTGTTCTGTCCATGGGTCCTGTTCCTGTGAATTCATTACAGTCTGATCTAAAGTGGCAAGAAAATCTTGCTGGCAGGCATTGAATTAGGGTTGTGAATTTTTTTTTTTTTTTTGGCAGCTCAGATTCGACGGCTTTAGTTACAAACGCACGGGGCACCGGTTACTTGAAACTTGCTTACGTGGGGGGAAAAATATAAACCAGCCTACCGCACAGCACATTACAGTTCTGCGTGTCAATCAGTTTTAATTAATCACTTTGGACATCTAATTTACAGTAGTATTATACTTGTGAATGCATTGATGGTATGTATTAAAGATAATTGAAACTGCATCACCGTCAGAGACGGAGGCAGTAATGAAATCTGGCACAATTACTACATCGATATCGAAATGCTAATGGCAGCACTATTGCGAAGGTAAGACCAATTCATACCAAATGTCGCGCCTCAGCAACCAGTGTTCCAGCGGTACATGCGGTACGTCAGGTCTCGTCCAGCAGTCCATCTATACAGAATGCAGCACATAGTGTCTCGCTTCAGACCGTCCAGGCAGATGACTGGATATTAACTTACATCACAACACAGTCGATCTTTCGCTTACTTTCAGTTCATTAATCCCTAATCCTGCCTTTAGACGATTCATTTTTTACTGACAGCGTTGTACCGTAATGGTGTTATTTAACGAAGTCGTCATTTGCTAACCTTATTTAGTGTCGATGAGCCTGAGATAGAGTTGTTCAATTTTATATACCTGTGGCTTGGTGCTAAAAGGCTCAATGTCAAAAATTGTCAATTTTGAAAATTAATCCATATTTTATTGTACTAAAAGGGTCAATGCCTCGCATTAAGCATTGTGGAGATCTGAAGTTTCACTGGGCCAAAGTCATAATCAATTATAGTTACTCGCACCTCGTTAAGAAAGACAAGTTTTAACATTAGCCCTTAGGAATGAAAGCTGTACTATTTCAAGAAACGTCAATGTTGACATTGGTGCTGTTACAACAATGTGATTTGATATTGTGTGTTTGTGTGCGTGGATGTAGGCCAGCTAAGAATGACAGAGCTAAGGCAACACAGTTTAATAAAAGATGTTCCAGTAAACACTGCGGGGTACGGAGAACGCCAAAGAAGGAATAAGGATCCCTTTCTATTGCAGTTTGTCAAAAAATGTTTTTGCAAATATTTGATCTGACTTTGAAAGAAGTTAGAATAATCACTGACAAGGTAAAGAAGATGGCACTGGTATTTTTTCCTGAATGTGGTTGAGGGAATTATTCAAATCATCCATGCATTTCATAGGAGAAGAAAAGGCGATAATGGATCAAATCAATACGTTTTCGGCTTATAAAAGCCCTCGTTCCAGGTCTCATAGCAACAAAAGTGTCTTCACCTGTGTTTATTTATTTGCGAAATGTACAGATTACAGACCGAGCAAATGTGTACAGAAAAATGCTGTCTCAAAAAGTGAAGTCTTTTATATACAAATCTTTGAAGGGAAGTTTCTGCATATTCAAGAAATAAAAAACGGCACTCGTCACTTGTGTGATATTCAAGTCAAATGAAGTTTGTCCAGAACCTAACGTGATCAAGTGGGGTGGAAAACACCGCTTAGATTTGGCTGATCCTTCTAACAGAGAGAAACAGCCAGATAAAATTAGGTGTACAATGATACCTCGGCTAACGAGTGACCCTGCTAAAGAATTTTTCGGCTAAAGAATATTTTTTTACTGTTTTTCGGACTCGGCTAACGAATGTTTTAGTGGATGCGCGCGCTAACATAAAGCAGCAAACATGAACGGTCGGGCCATTCCAGGAGCTTAAAAGAAGTTCAGTCAACATTGGACAGATTTTTTACTTCTCCTTTAGCAAAGAGAGGCCAAATACTGAAGAAGAGGAGGCTTAACTTGAATAAACTTTGAAAATTTGGAAGAAGAATAGTAAAACATTGTGTAAATATTTTTAGTTTAATAGTATTAAGTATATAATATTAAGTATTAATATTATATAATATAGTATTAAGTGTATAATATATTTTCAGTATAATAGTGTAAAGATCGTCAGTTTTTCATTCTACTTTCCATTCTCCTTCATCCAATTGGGTACCTGTTCATCTCAGCCTTTGGTGAGTTTTTGCCCTGTTATAGTGTGCTTTTTACTATTTTATAAAACTTATCTTTAAATAGTGGGCAGCATCCAGAACGAATTAAACGATTTTCTATAAAAACCTGCGGGAAATCACGTTTCGGCTAACGAATGTGATTCCGGAACGAATTATCTTCGTTCGCCGAGGTATCACTGTATTAGGAATGCAACAGCTCTTTTGGTCTCTTGACCTACAGAAGTGTCTTCCTATTCTTCTAGTATGTGGGTTGTCATGGACAATCAACTGAACCCTTATTAGAGGAAAGGTCGTGCATCAACACCCACCTGCAGCGTGTGGGACGAAAATGTCGCAGCACAGGATGACCAAGAAACAGCTATCTGTGTTAACTGCTAAATGATATGGAAGAAATAAATTTTTACAGCGGTTGCTCTCCATGTCTAAACCGCAATGTTTAGGTAGCAATAATATTTATATTTAAAATCTGAGAATTTCTATCAAAGCTTTAAGTAGTAAATAAAAATCCTTGAGCTTGGGCAATTGGAGGGCGATACAATTCATGTCTTGATAGAAAATACACAAAAAATGAAAAGCAAAAACACAACAGCTATTGCAGAGATACTGAGAGACTGGGCAGATTTATTAGTTGCATCTAACGTAAACCACCGATCACTGTTAATAGAGACAGAGAAGGGAGAGTTTCTGAATTTCTGATCCTTAGTCAAGAGAGTCGACATCCGCAGAACGATAAATACAGAAAGAGAAAATATATCGTTGCAAAAATAAAATAATGAGATACAACTCTGGTCATCCAGCATAAGTCCTCTACAAGTACACATTTAAAGACGATCTATCAAAACATCAGACTTGTCCAGAAAAAATCATTGACGAGATCAGGGAATGACTGTTGCCCACACCGACTGCAGATAAACCACTACTTCTTTCTGCACAATAATTGGCAGATCTTAAAATATTTCATTGCCAGTTAGTCACCCTAAGAGCTGGTTATCTTATAGCACGTTCCTCTCCAGACTAAAGCTTGCTCTGACGTTGAAGACATGCTTTGTGGATTGAAGAATAACATGAATATGACTAAAGCTGTCAATATCGTAATGAATATTATACAGTTATTATCCCTCTGTCTGTGCATCAATCATCGGAATGCATGCTGAATGCGGTCAATATTTCTTCTTGTTTCTTGCGTGGGACAAGTTATGTTTAGATCGTTAACGCTTCTACGGCTTCTCTGGCTGTTCCTCATTTCTGTGCTTGTCTCATAAATGTCGACATATCGTATTTCTTGTTCTTCCCTCGTAAAAAGCGAAATGTCTTTTCTCGTAAACGGCGAGATAACGTACTTCCTGTACGTGTCTCCTGAAATGTTTGAGACATCAACGGTTTTCTAGGACTTATTTCTGACCTCGCAGAGAACACATCGAAAATATAATGGCCAATTTAATAAATGTATAGGGGTTGTCATGGAAATCTTCTCTTATTTTTAACAGAATTTAACCCTTAAATAGCAATTTGTCAACAGAGGTGAGTAAATACCCCATACATGGAATTTGATGAAGGACTTTACGGTGAAAGTGGTTACCTTCCATGGACTTACGAGTAGACAGACCAAAAGATATGAAGAAGCTAGAGGTCGTTTTTTCGCATTTCAGAAGGCGCCTACAGAGCACAGAGTAACCTACGTAAGAGTACTTACCATTGGCTTTTGTTCGATAATTCAGGTAGTGAAATCAGCAAGAACTGTACATTTCTGAACTACGTAAGTTCATAATTTGTTTTTCCTTTGGCGCTGCGGCCCATCGAGGGCCATGACCTCCTCATGCTTGAGGTTTCTAGATCACACACAGTGGCACACCCCTGTCTGTAGGACTGCTCTGGATGAGTGATCTGCTCGTCGCGGAGACCTCCACCTGACGACATACAACACTATCAACAGACAAACCTCCATGCTCCCGACGAAAATCGAACCCACAAACTGCAGACCTACGCTTTAAATCCTGCGGCCACTGGGTCCGGCAAGTTCATAATTTTCCTAAAGCAGTTAGACCAGAAAGTCGACTCCTGCTGGCGTGTGGTCCAAGGCGCAGGTCTGCGGCTGCTGTATTGCTGATATTGTGGGTTCGAGTCCTTCGGAAGGCATGGATTTTCGTCTCTTGTGTTTGTTATGTGTTGTGTAGTGCGGGGCCTCTGAGACGAATTGGTCATTCATTCAGAAGAGTTCTACCGGGTTTGTGTGCGTGTGTGTGTGTGTGTGTGTGTGTGTGTGTGTGTGTGTGTGTGTGTGATACAGAAAGGTCAACAGTGAGGCGGCCTTGGTCCGTGTTGGGTTGTAGCACCACAGAAGAAGAATTAGGTTATAGGCTTCTTGTATTTTTTCCAGTGTAGTCTCGTGTGTTGTGAATTTGCTACCATGAATAAAAAAGTGGCTTCATACTCAACAAAAATTTTGGTAACGGACTCTGAAGTCTACAGAATATTGTAACTCCAACGAACACACCTACGGGTTCACCATACTTACAACCACAATAGATATCACATGAAAAATACAAAATAAATAAATCGCATTCAGTTTAGGGATTTACATAAACCGTACTGTACTGTACTGTACTGTACTGTACTGTACCGAGACCACCGGAAAAATGTTTCACTTACTCGTATTTTGGCAATGGTGGTGCCCCAGGGTTTACTCCTTGTATCTGCAATTGTGTTCCCCTGCACCTCCATCAGTCTGTATCAATAAGCACAAAGCGCACGACGCTAGCGAATTTGTCGCCCCGGCCATGTGTAAATAAATTCGTTAGACGACCGAAGGGGAATGTAGGAAAATGCGCTAGAGGGCGAAGCGTAGCAACTCGAAAGAGATCTGGATGGGCTTATATTATATACCTTCTCTCCGTGTCTGCAAAATAGTTGTGCATAAATCGATCAAAACATTTAGTCTTCTGTCGTAATTCTTTTCGCATTTGTGTTACTGCGTGTATACAAAAGTTACTAAATCGACAAATGACGAAACTTTTCTACTTACAAAATAAGTGTTTATCGACTGAAATCCTGCTACGGTAATAATAGTAGATCGAATTATTGATAAACGTATTGCCTTCGACCACAAAAAATTGTATTAGTCCCTTCAAAACCTGCTATATGTTTCGGTAGTACTGACCATCTTCAAGCATGAAATACATTTAAAATTCAAAGTAAAATACATACACACTGAAAATAAATGTATATGCATAAAATATATTGAAAATAAAAGTATATATCCTACAATGAACATTCGATATATACGCATTTTATTTTGAGTTTTAAATATCACACATTTAATGCCTGAAGATGGCCAGTACGGCCGAAACATGTAACGTGTAATGACAGGACTAATAAAACGTGTTATGGCTGAGGGCGTGCGTTTATCAGTTTGTAATTTGATATACCACAAGGGGATTAATTCTACAGAAATAAATGATACTACAAATTTCAGGTTGGGTTTCATAAACAGTGTGTCAAAATCCAAATGCTGGCCCGATACGCTGTTATTACTAAGTTCGGCTGAGAAAGAGACGCTAGCACTAAATCCATACAGTGCCTCTAACGATGTCCTTCATGTCGGATTAGCGCACGGCATGATGGGTAGTAACACAACAGTATGGCCACCCCTCTCTCTCTCCCCCTGGCCACCTCCCTCGCACACACACACACATAATAGCAATTTCCACTCACCCCCCGGCCGTCATTCCCTTACCCTATCCACAAAGCTCATGCTCTCTCCCACATACCCCGTAACACGTATTTCAAATGCAGCTATTGGTAACACAATTTACAATTAAGATGTTTCACGTACGTTTTATGCGACAGCTGCATTTTAGATACTTGTGTAACTTGGTAAGGTATTGATTACGAGCTCCCTAAGCATGACACGATAGTGTCAAAAATATGTAAGAGTGTGATAACTTTTGGAATAATTGTGTTTTTGTTGGTCATAGTACACAATAATGAAAGATGCACGGTACATATATTAAAATAAAAAATAGCATATTTGGCCCTTTACATGAGAATTGGTAGGTCTTGTAAAGCCAGTGTAAGGTTAAGGTATAAATGTGAGGATCTGGCGCAAAACATGGAGTTCTTGTGAAAACAGTTACGAAACTTTCGGTT
>Ga0123355_10015376_pt1 | contig 12018 bp, 6 predicted proteins | sample TergutEmb28metaG_3_FD_89872 | JGI IMG/M metagenome (GOLD analysis project Ga0123355, IMG submission 89872) | Embiratermes neotenicus P1 segment gut microbial communities from Petit-Saut dam, French Guiana - Emb289 P1 | ecosystem: Host-associated > Arthropoda: Insects > Digestive system > Gut ... | reverse complement strand
CATCTTGATAGTTGAATAAAGAGAGACCAACTTGATGTCACTTGCTATATTATTTCTTTATTTAATGCTCAACATGTTTCGGATGTTAATACATCCATCCTCAGGAGCTTGCGACTTATTTGTCAAGTTATTTCATGGGTTGCATTGCTCTGGTTCGATGTGTGTTGGTGTTACTTTGTGGTTTGGCTGTGGTGGTGTGGTATCCGTATGCAGGCTGATGCACTGCCTCAGCCTGCATACGGATACCACACCACCACAGCCATACCACAATGTAACTCCAACACACATCAAACCAGATAAATGTAACCCATGAAATAACTCAACTCATAAATCTCAAGCTCCTGAGGATGGATATATTAACATCCGAAACATGTTGAGCATTATATAAAGAAATAATAAAGCAAGTGACATCAAGTTGGTCTCTCTTTACTCAACAGAAAAATCATGTTTACAAAGGTGTGATAACACAGATATTAAGTGTAAATGTGTAGTCAATATATAACAAATAAAAAAACAAGCAAACAAACAAAACAAAACAAAACAACAGTAAATTTAAAAAAATGTAGCTATTTTTACAGTTACACCCACAACTTTAAGTTTGCCTGACATGTTGGCTGTTACACTGCACATATTTCTAAAAGACCTTCCGTGTTGCCAACTAGTAAAGTTTATGCATAACATGCATACACATAAGATTTGCTGCACACATTTTTATGTTTCACTAGTGCCTGTTTTTCGTAAAGCATAAAAATTAATAAAAATGTTCCTAATATTTGTCCACTGTTGATGATTACTTGTCAAAAGAGGAAATTCCTCCAAATTAAGAAAACTATATTTTCGAAAGAGTTTATAAGAAACTCTATGTTCATAACCCAAGCACACTGTGACACTGTCACTTCTGAGTACCGGCACCATTCATTCTGTAATAATTAATATCGTCCGTTTGGTGAAAAATAACAGTATGCAGTATCTTATAAGGCACAGTTATAAAAAAAGTAATTCAAATCTAATTTTTCCTGCAGAAAATGATATTTTTGATATCTTAAATGTTCTTTTCTTTAACACTATACTTTCCCCCCTACAAAATTCAGTACTGACCCGCTTGTCAGGAGGGCAGGGGATAGTGCCTAAACTGCTACAAGAACTAAAGACAAAAAATAAATCTAGCACATGATGGATAGTACAGAACGTATATTAACACACTACTTTATTTCACAGAAATAAATTCCATGGGAACTAAAGTCAATAAGTGTTAAAAGTGTTATAATTGGACCAAGTTTCACAGATTTTTACCTTCCTTACCTAAGTGTTTTGACAACATTAATTGTTTGTGTCAGCTGCTCCATAAGCGCATCATGTGAAGTCATTGCAAGGAAGAATGCCTCTGATTTCTGTGCAACCTGCTGAGCAATTTGTACTTCCACAATATCCAGGTAGTGAGAAAGCTTAAAACAGAAAGAGAATAATAATTTAACTAATGCTGTTGGTATAAGCATGCAAGTAAAGAACAGATTCAAGGGCTGCGGTCCCAGTAAAATTACTGCACAAATTATATAAACCACATTACCATTTACTAGCTGTTAGTGTGTCAGGTCAAATTAAAATTGTTTGACACAACCCAACAGCCCTCTCATCCCCAGACGGATTGCTACATATAATTTTCTTAAGTCATTTTTTCATCCTTCTCTTAGATTGCTCTTAGTGTCTTCAACGGATATAAAATGGGAATCTCTGAATTCAAATTTTCAGTTTTTGGGACAAGCAAAAGTAAGATGGAACAATGCCTCTAACACCAATTATGGGTTTTAGGTAAAGACTGCCTTAGAGGAAGATCTGCACAGGAAAGTGCAATTTCATGATATAAACGACATTTTCTATCAAAAGATTTGGTCTTTGCAGATACTAAACAACCTAAAACTTGAATACAGAATGCCTTTAGCACTGAAAAAGCAGATAAATATGGCTATGTTCTTTGATAGTGATGTACATAAAATTTTAATTCTGGGAAACTGTAACTCTTCTATTTTAAATTCTGGAACTTTGTTTCTGGATCATTCTGAATAGCCCTGGTCTCAACAACAATTACAGTTTTTTCCCCAGAGAGCTGGAAGTTTTTACAATCATCTTTGAATGTTCTGAGTTGTCTTATTTTCTTCTGAATTTTTGTTTCTTATTAATAGCACAGCTAGATTTGTGGGAACCTTGGGCGAGTAATCTCAATGGTTGCATTTATCAAAACTTATGCACTTTAAAAATGTCACCAACGTTTATTAAATTTACATATATTTGCCTCATTGGCTTCAGTGGTCTAGGGGTAGTGTGCTGGCCTTTAGTACCCAAGTTTGCGGGTTCAAACCCGGCCGAAGCCATCGGATTTTTGGGGCAAAAAAATCCTCAGCACGCCTTCCTTCGGAGGGGAAGTAAAGCCGTCGGTCCCATGTCGTAGATTTGCGGCACGTAAAGATCCCTAAATTTATGTGGAAGTCGCAATTTAGGCAAAATTACTACCAGACATCTTTCTCGCCCACAGTTCCACCTTTCGCTGCTAGGATCTCTCATGTCGTTGCGTACAGAGGCACCTGGTGGCTAAAGTGGGAACGTCTAAAGGTGGGGGAAAGCAATGGCAAACTACCCCTAAGTACTTGCCCAGGATGCAGTGTGTCACAGCCATACCGGTCACATGACTGGGCTCTGGTTCCTGCCAAGCCCGGCCTTCAAGGCTGAATACGAATGAATGAATGAATATTTGCCTCAATAATTTAAGATAGGTTAAATGCAAAAATCAAAAGTTGTCATTTAAAATATTCATTTTGCCACTCTTAACTGACTGAAATGTCTACTGATAATGCAAAAGAAACAATCCAAATCATGACATTCAGGTGACCATGCATTGTGATACATTCTTATAATTCAAATCATGTCATTACAAAACACTTGTGACACATCCATTCACGCTACATGCACCATGTCTTTACTTGTGTCAGAACCCATAGCTTTCAAGGCAACATGACTTGTAACTCTGCCTGAAATGTAACTTCATGACGAATACTATAATGCTGCTGAATTCTTGTGAAGTTCTTATTCTCCTTCTTCTACTGATGCCCTCCCATTGGTCCTGATCCTGCAATTATCACCTCCAATTTATAACACATATTATGTTTGATCTTTTTCCACTGAATCCAGCCGCCAAAGAGCAGGTCTGCCTACTTGTTTAGTACCTTCTGGTTTATGGAATGTTAGCTGCTGCTGAATTCTATAGAGGTGTCCTGGCCACCTCAACCTACCTGTTTTGACCACATTCACTATTTCTGGTTCACTACTTGTGAAGATCAGATCAAGAGATTATAATAATGGTACCCACCTTTTCCTGTAATAGTTTCTCCGAACGCTGCGTACTTCGAACATCCTCTCCATTGGAAACTGGTGAGTGAGGGTCTTTTGAGAATGGGTATACAGCTTTGAAAGTATCTACATGGCTGAGATCCAAATTTGCTTGCAGGAATATCTTTGGAATGCTATTAATATCAAATTGACTCCTTTCTGAAAATGCGACTGCAATGAAAAGTCATATATTTGGCTTTAACACAATATTATGAATAGTGTCACTGTAACTCACCCTAAATTTGACTGTAAGCATCAATGAATCTAGGGGTTAGATAAAGTTGCAATCAACTATTTCCATTACTGCATGCATAGTGGAATCTAGGTCCAGGTGAAAAACTTCATGACAACACAAGTTTCAGATTTAAAAATAATTTTTGTTTGAATGGAAATCCAGGAAACTTCTCCAGAATATGTGGACACCTATTTTGAAAACTAGCACTGATGTTCCTCTTACAGAGGTAAATGTGACAGAAACTCATTAAACAAGTTGGACATGAAACATGTGCAAAGTAGGTATTCCATGTCATTAAATAAACATTCCAAGAAAAGGATTCACCACACCAGGATTAAGAACAGAAAGTAAAGTTTTCTGTGCTCAATAATCAAACCCTGAATGTGTGAAATTACAAAACTCCATGCTCTGTCACCCCCAACATTAAATGTTGCTGAGTGATTAGTATAAGATGCAGCAATTATATGCAAGGAACAGAGCCCTTGGTGCCCATTGGATCAGAAACTGAGTGCAGGAAACAGCTGGTCTGGACAAGGTGTTTAAAAAAAAACCTCTGCCCTATCGGGAATCTGTGCCCAAACAACCTGCCCCTAACCAACCACTTTACTGACCGAGCTATCCCAACTTGTTACGTAAAATATGCAGTCACCCTGGAATCCACAACTCTTGTCTGAAACAGATTTAGATTTTGTGTACTTTACACAACATAAATGTAGACATTTCTGCAGACAGCTTGTTTTTTTAATAATCTCACAGAGCTGAAATTTATTATGATTAAAACATAATAAGTTTCTGTCTTACCTAATGATCTGGCTGCTTTGACTCTTGGAAAAAGTTGCAGCAGTTCATTGTGTGAACTCTGTTTAGGTGCAGCAGCATTAATTCGAGCATGTTTATGGTACCTCTGCAAATAGATAGGGCATGACTTCACTCACAAACAACGCACTAATGTCATGTATTGCATAAGGTAAGCACACTAAGTATTAATTCCATCTACCAGACTGCTGCCATTTGGTGGCCCTGTCATTAAATAGACTGCATTATAGTAGACATTGCAATGACCTAGAAACTCAGCAGTTTCTGTTCAGATTTTAAATTTTTTCATGGAAGCCACACAAATGAAGCTATTTAATTAAAAGAAAATCCAGGTTGTGGTGTCACACAAAAATGAAGCTCTATCATAACCATGGCAAACGCTGTGGTTCAATAACACACCATCACAAACCAAGCACATTATATACTGAGTGTAATCAGCACACAGACAATTTCCTGTTAAAAACACATGGAAAAACTGTATGTAATACTTACTCTGGCAATTTTACGGAGATAAGATTCAAAATGAACATGGGTGATATCGGGTAAATAATGAGGTTTTGGAATGTCAGTCTTCTCTAAAAAACTATCACCCCATGTCTTTGTGAAGAAATCCCTCTGAAAGAGAGAACCAAACAGCTGTGAATTCATTTCTGTGATGAGTTTTCATCATGGCTCACACTCTCAGCCAAACTGAATGACCAACTTCCAGATATTAGAACTGAAGGCTGAACATCACTAATAATGAAGCCCTTTATTAGACATATTCCCCAGTCAGTCCAATTCTGTATTCCTCCCATTCTCACAACTTGTTAATCTTAATGCTATTTTCCCACCCACCCTTGGTCTTCCAAGCATTTGTTTTCTGAGCTGTCATAACACTGAAATTCTGTATGCACGTTCCTTAGGGACATGACACCAGGTCACTGGGTTATCAATATCCAATATTTCATCCTCAAGAGTATAGAGGTTTGAGAAAATGCCAGGGTAGGGCCAGAACAGGAAAAATATCCACAACTTAACAGATCAGAATTTGTGTTCCTACACTAACTACTGTTTCCCTAACAACCTCACTTGTTAATTATATGCAGATTACCTGCTTTCCCCTGTTTGGATCATTGAGGACTGCAGGGAGATTCTGTGCTGCAGAGTACACAGTCCACTGCTCTCCAACAACTAAAACATTTGGCTGGTCACTCATCTGCTGGTTCATCAGCTTCCTGAGGTTGCCTCTCCTGGCTTTAGCAGCAGACTGATTTGGGAAGACATGATGCTTGTACACATGATCCTCATAGTCTTCATCACTCACACCTTCAACAGGCAGTGATGAGCACACTCCATTGTACCCATAACGACAAACAAATGAACCTCCTTCTCTTGAGCAGTGCCTGTCACGAAGGTGGCTGGTAGGCAAGGAAAACATTTATGTATTAACACATTAAAATTGGAAGTGAACAAATCAGCCATTCTAAACTGCATATATTAACAGCTTGAGTCTGAAAATGTTGCACACAATTCATTAACCTTCTAAAATTCATGACAGGCTACATTACAGGGCCTACTACTTGTTGACCAACATCCACGCAAGAAGGTACTTTTATTTACCTCCAGAGTTTACAAAACCAATAAAAAATAAGCATAATTTATGATGAAAACATAATGAAAAAATAAGGATATGAATGACATATGATAACCAAGTTATGTACCTCTATTACATTGTATGTATCTAAATGCCATACACAACCAAATAATATGTTTAGAATTTCTGGAAATAAAAACTGTAAAAACATAAAAATAAAATTTAGAATTATAATCAAATATGCTACAAAAGTAAACATACAGTACGATGCAATCTTCTTCATTCCTCTTTATTACACTTCAGAGCAGCCACAGTATTAACATTATATAACCAATGTGGATGATAAAACCTTCAATAAGCCTAAAAGAACCAATAACTCCCCCTTCATTATTTATTAGAAACATGCAGATGTCACATCAATAGCAGGATTCATAATGTTCAATGGAACAGCAGTGATAACTGAAAAAGCATGGTTTTCATTCAGTTAGGAGTAGTTACAATGACCTTGTGAATCCACCTACCAACATAGTACCTTGAATTTGCCTTTAAGTTTGATCCAAAAAAATAAAAAATCCTTGTACAAGTATCACACCAGGGCCTGTAATGTAAAATTTAATTTAAAAAAAAGTGCATCTTACTTAGTTAAATACGGTACTCCATATGGATCAGAAGTCTAGACTATAACAAAAGTACTTCAGCTGCTTAAGTGTACGTTTTGACATCAGTGGCAGGAGTTATACACGATGAAAAGAAAAGAGAACAAAAGAGAGAAGACAAAAGCAGGTACTAGAAATGAGTTACAGATTAATAATATAGGGATATTATTTTATCTGACAACTGTTGCTAGTTGCTGCCTGTCACCTCCCTTACACAATAAAACTCTGACATACAGTAGACACATTTATTAGATGTGACGTGTCCACAAGCCGAACGAAAACATTTAGAGCACTTCAATTATATTCATTCATTTAGTAGTATGTCTTATGACAATTATATATGGCAAGAAAAAACCCTAATATTACTTGCAGTACATTGACCTAAAATCTGAGGTTCTGACTCGCAGCAAATTGGAATAGCGGCAAGCACTGTGCTCCCTGTGACCGTGAAAAAAGGTGTCAGTGAAGTAGTTATACAAGCTGTCAGACGAAATAATATATCTGGGTTACTTAACAGAATTTCAGACTGCAGAAATAAAAGACGTAAACATATTGAAATAATGAAGGAAAACTCTAATTCAATGACAGTTTTGAATTATGCCCCAAAAGGAAAATTGAATATCATTTAGAAGGAGGGAAAAATGAGATTTTAACGAGGAGAGAACATGTAATTAATCCAAATAATTGATGCCAATTAGTGATGTCCATGCACATATTATTGGGGATATTGAAAAACTACAGTACTGCAAAATATAATAAAATTTGTTTATTTTAGTGAAAAACTGACAAAAGAAGCACAAAATCTACTACAGTCACTTTCTGAGGTGCCTTCTTATTCATAGGCCTACTACATAAAAATGGATTCCATTCTGAATCACTGATCACCATTCTGTGATTATATGGTACCAGGTTTTCTACTACCATAACAAAAGCAATTTTAACACATGACACACAAAAATAATAAGTGGATTCTAACAGTAAAACACAAATTGGCAAGTAGAGAGGAACATGAGGAGTACAGTCTACAAAACTAGTTTTCCATGACAGAAGCATCAGTACATGCTTTTGGAAAATAATCTCAAAACACTTGATATAACAAATGAAAATAATGCATTTGGATTCTAGCATATGGTCTCACATTCTACAGGTATATATTTTACTCAGTATAATTGCAATTGTGAATTTCTACTAACCCACTTCAGAAAAATCAACTTGTGTCAAACAAGACGGTAATTTTGCAAAAGGTTCTTGTGACCCATTAATATGAATCAATATACCATCAATTTCTGTTAACCAGTCAACAAAGCAAACTTGTCTCATATGAGAACGAAATTTAGTTTCTTGCAGACAATTCTGAATTCTATAGAAAATGGTGCTCATGATCAGTTAATACAAATTACTATTGTGAATACATGCTCGCCAATTCACAAAATCAATCTGCCTTAAGCAAGTGGACATCTGTATTTTTGAAGTCATGATATCCTCTTGCAAAGTTCTGCCATTTAAGGACATTCTGTTTTAGTATACTTGATCACTCAAGCAGTGTAACTGCTTCTGAGCATGCGTGTATCCATGCAAATCATCTAACTTGTTTAACCACAGTCATTTCACACTTTCCAATATCACAACACGTACTGAGCCACACACAATGATTAGCACGTGAAACTGAAATAATAACAACCACTGACTGATGGACACTGAATTATATGGAACACAGCAGCTGTGTCTGGTATTACTCCGAACAGAACTTCATTAATAATACATCACCTCAAGTGTATTACATACTCACAGCTTGTATTTATTTACTTAATGTACCACCCACATTAATTAACTAATTATAAGTAGTACAGCATAATACAAAATTTTACCTTGAAATGAGAGGACACATTGTCCTTCCTATAGGGCGCTCTGTTACAGGTAGCTCTGAGTGTACACTGTGAGTTATGAACAGTTGTACAAACATTTTCATCATGTTGGCAGGCAAATAAAAACTATATGTCTTACACTATGAGAGATGCTAAAATTCCAATAGTCCTAGGAAGTGAGTCATCCCCGTTGTGTGTGTGATAAATATGGGTGGTATGCAGTCCAACACAACTATGTCGAAAAGGTGTATATTGACTAAATAAAAACAACTACATGTTTCGGCCTGAGTTGGCCATCTTCAGGTTGCCCTCAGGCCGAAACATGTAGTTGTTTTTATTTAGTCAATATACACCTTTTCGACATAGTTGTGTTGGACTGCATACCACCCATATCCAATAGTCCTTCTCTCTTCTTGCTACATACTCTATTCTGCCACCTTGTGCCCTTCCCCCACCAAGCTTCATTCCAAGTCTAACAGGTTTAACTAAATAATAAGGTAAGCCCATGGAGCAAGTCCATTTTAAACAGATAATGATCACTCTACTGGTAGAGAAATTACAAGTGCTTTTTGGAAACCAAAAAATATTCCCACACTCACAAGATCCCACTTGACTGATTCCCATTCTGATCTTCATAAATTCAATCCATACCCTCTCACTCTATTCCTTTAAGTTCCATTTTAATGTTACCTTCCCATATACATATAGGTTTTATTTGTTGTTAAATCATAATCTAACAGTGTGGCTTCCATATTTCACAGTAGCATCTCTACTTGCTTAGCAGGTGTCCACTCTTTGTATCAGATTTTAAGTCTTGACAGTCTGGACAAATCTTTTTCCCAATAATAGGTTTCAGTCATGAGAGATGCTCACACATGCTTAGTTTTAATGAAGGTCATTAAGTTCCAGATTTGCTGGTTGCACTGTCATGTGCATTCCATGCATGTATAGACTTACACAATACCCCTTACTAAAATTAAAATTTAGTAACACTGCCATGAAATTATTCAAAGTGGCTGGGAAGGCAGCCAGCCAGGTTTCTGTTTAATGAGTGCACCAACAAGTTTCGGAAGGAACTGACATTCTACGTAGTAAATAACGCAAAATACAGCATATTCTTATTAAAAATATACTAATGTAAGGAAACAAATTCCAAATGAATCTGATATAAATAGAACAGAGGTAACTTAATACAACATAACATTTAAAAGACTGTTGTAATATATGACTCCCTGAAGTACAAGATGGTATGAAGGTGCTGCAGAACTAGTCATGCAGTAGAAGGTACTGATGGGCAAAGCAAAAGCATACAACATACCTGGAACTTAATATATGCATAGCAGTATCCAGATTTATAAATGACCCCAAAATATTATCAAAAATAGACTATCAGACAAATCAGATTATGTGAAATAAAAGGGAGAGGTGTTGATAATTTCTTACCTGACAGATTACCTTACAAATTATCAACTCATACAATAAATTACTCTTGCCACTTCTGTTTGGTGTCAAGGCAAAGTGTAAGGATACTGAACAGCAATGCTAAACACTAAAATCAGACAAATCTGTCTAGCCACCTGTGATTTTGATGGACTCATTAAAAATCACTGTCATTACTTTGTGGATCTGAAACCTTGTTTGTGCTGATCAGTACCTTCTATTTCTTTTAGCAAAACACCACTGCTGAACAATCAAGACTTCTCTATCGCTGGGATACAATATGCATTTTCATCTGGTAATTGCAAAAGTCATTACAAATTTCAGTATTGATTGATATAGTTGTATGTCTCCCATCACAACATGAGTCAGTACAGTTGTGACATTTATACATGAAATTGCGTGACGTGTATCATACAAATAAATTAAATAATACCGTCTCAACTACTGAGACAAAGCAAGCACATTTCTACTCTTCCAAAGCACTCACCGAATAAAATCTTGTTGCACCTTGAAGTCTAGGTTGGTGCAAAAACTGCAGTTTTCCCATGCATATTTTGATTCTGATAAACGACATGCTTTTTCCATGTTCTTACATTCATGGGAAATAAATTAATGTAAGCGTCTTAAGTCTAGACATATAACCATCAGACTGCAGATTCATTTTTAAGAATACATGCCATAAAATCTTGAAAATATATGTTTATAAATGACGCACATTACACACATCATTAACCGTTCTTTCGTTAACGTAATAATACATTGTGTCAATCCCTCCGATGTGGCAGGCACAAGTCTAATTCCACAACTGATATGCGAAACTAGGGTTAGGAAAATATTGCCACATAAGGTTCCATTGTGTAAGCGCTGGTACAGAACTTATATTGATTGACACTGGATTACTTCGTAAAATAATTGCTTTCACGTAACTGTTCGTTTTTAAGTAACATAAAACTAAAATAACGAATACAGCTGTAAACAATTCTTCTTCAACGTACGAATCACCACCGTCAATCCTTCGTCTGCTTCATCAGCTGTATAACTTCTAACACGACGCTTGTGAGCTGTCCTATTGCAGACCTTTTCTGCCATCTGTTAGGTAGAACATGAACGACAAGCAATAACTCCACTGTAACTCGCGCACAGAATCGATAGGTATTGTCAACATCTAACGCAACAAGAAAGGCAGTGTACGTATAACGCAACGTAGAGACATTTTGGCCTAATCATTGTTGGTGGATAAGCAATAAGCATAACATATTCTAAGTGTGTACCTTAGTTATCCGGCATGCAATGCTCATGCGCCCAATTATATTAAGGTCTTTTTATCTGGGCCCAGAATTGAAGCCAGCATTCTGAAGACAGCTTTCTACAATAAATGTTGTTCGACAAAACGCTTTCATAGTCAAAGTTTTGACCGGTAAAAACATAGGGTGGTTAAAAACAATTGACCTTGTTTTTCTTAGGCCTATACAGTTATCATCTTGCAGTATAAATATTTACTTACTTACTCCATGGAGCAGAGTCCTTCTTGAGAAGCTAACTGGTTCTGCAGCTAGTCAAGAAATTCCCTGCATTTATGGAACCCAAAAGTTCATCACCGTATTCACAAGTGCCCGCCATCTGTCCCTATCCTGAGCCAACTCCATCCAGTCTCCACCCCCTCCCACTTCCCGAAGATTCTTAATATTATCCTCCCATCTACGTCTGGGTCTCCTCAATGGTCTCTTTCCCTCAGGTTTCCCCACTAGAACCATGTACACACCTCTCCCCTCCCCCATACGCGCCACATGCCCCGCCCATTTCATTCTTCTCGATTTTACCACCCGCACAATATCGGGTAAGGAGTAAAGATCCCTAAGCTCCTCATTATGTAATTTTCTCCGTTCCCCTGTTACCTCGTCCCTCTTAGGCCCAAATACTCTCCTTAACACCCTGTTCTGAAACACCCTCAGCCTACGTTCCTCCCTCAATGTCAGCGACCAAGTTTCACACCCATACAGGACAACGGGCAGAATTATAGTTCTATATATCTTGATTTTTAAATTTTTG
>Ga0123355_10015375_pt1 | contig 12019 bp, 4 predicted proteins | sample TergutEmb28metaG_3_FD_89872 | JGI IMG/M metagenome (GOLD analysis project Ga0123355, IMG submission 89872) | Embiratermes neotenicus P1 segment gut microbial communities from Petit-Saut dam, French Guiana - Emb289 P1 | ecosystem: Host-associated > Arthropoda: Insects > Digestive system > Gut ... | reverse complement strand
TTATGAAGCTCCTCACGATACACTTTATGAAGCTCCTCACGATACACTTTATGAAGCTCCTCACGATACACTTTATGAAGCTCCTCACGATACACTTTATGAAGCTCCTCACGATACACTTTACTACAACTTCCTTTTGCTTTCCCCTTCTGAAGCCCAAACATTTGTCTCAACATGCCGTTCTCGCCGCAACACCTAGTGTTAGTCAACACGTTTCACACCCATACAGAGGAAATTCTGTTGTGTACTTTAAACTTTACGTTTCTTGGAGAAGATGAAAGACAATATTTTAAACGAGAGGTCGTCAAGCATTCCACGAGTTTATTGTCGCTTATAACTTCGTTAATGTAAATATAACTCCTCGGAATTCAGTGTGGAACAATTCCTTAAACATGTTTCATCCATCAAGTGCTATGAATTTTAATCTCATAGAGAATTTTGTCTCTTAGTTGCATACAAATATCTTCACTTCGCATGATATCTGTCAGTGTCGTTTCATGTATTGTCACAGAATTAACATGTACTACGTACCTTACCGTAAAGTTTTCACTAACTATGGATCTCGTTATCTGTGTAGAAAGTGATGAATTTGTGGCTGCGCTTAATTAAACACCATTCCATATGGGGGATGGAGGTACAGCCGTATATCCACATGGATTCATTCGCACCTGCAAGTGATTAGTGAGCCTCACGAAAGTTTCTTTTACTACTGTGATAGAGAGTCCCTTACCCATTTGACAGTAGGCTCAGTGGTTCCCAAAATCGGACTGAACGTGCAGAGGAACAGACAGATCTCTGTGCTCTGTCACGATTCCCACAATGATTGTGCTCCCGTCCGGCCTGTAGCTTAGTCACTATACCAGCTGAGCTATACCTGTTCTTTATTATCCTTGTATAAGTTTAAAATTTAAGGGCTGCTTTAGACGTGGTATTATACAGGGCACACTTCTATGAACGCCCGAATTTAATTTATCTTCGTTGTTCTTGGTGTTTATTGTACGACGCTCTGAGAATATCAGATTGTTTATCGCCGAAGGTGAAAGGACGATTTGTGAATTAGAAGTTGTTTTGTAGGATGCAGTCATGGTCCAGTCGAAACATTTGCTTGGAAATATTAAAAAAAAATCTTGAAATAGGCCAGACAGACAGAACGACGACCCAGCTGAGATGTAAGCTAGCTGTCTGCCAAACATTATCTTAGAATATCTTCTGTGTTTATAGAGCACCAACTACCTCTATCACAACTATTGTACCATTTTTAGGACACGCGAGCTTCGAAGCTTATGTTGACATCATCTTCAGTGTCTTCTGCAGAAGGTAGTTTATGGTTGTCAGTACGTTCTTTTCATTGTTCTGGGTGTTTTTGTTAGTTGTACTGTAACGTTATGTCTTTTGGCAATATCTCTGCCATCTCTTTACAAATGTTCTTCCGCTGTAAGATTTTCGATGTGATCTGGTACGCACTTACACTACATGTACACTACATTTACACTACATGTACACTACATTTACACTACATTTAAACTACTCTATTTTATGTACATTGTTAATTGTGTCTGTTTGGTAAAGAAGAACTACTTGAATCAGTTTATTATTCTTTTCTTATGCACTATTTTCTTCAGTGCTATTGTACTTCATGTCTGTCTTGGTTTTTTTTACTTTTTCCACTCTTATTCCTTCTTCCGTGCCACCCGTCAATAAAAACATAGAAAACAATTGTTCTAAAAACGAAACAATTCTGATAGAGGCAGTTGGTAGTGTGTCAAAACGTACGGTACTAAAGAAGCTACAGGACATGCACAACATGGTATAAGCTTAGAGCTTTAGACGTACACCTACTCCTTAGGTAATGTAATTTTTGTGTCCTTTGTTAATGCCAAGTAGAGACCTAAATGCCCTCTTGAAAATCTGCTTAGCAAAGACAGGGAAATATATGAGAAACCTTACACGGTGTGTCAGTCGAATCAAGAGCCAAGCATCTTCTGATTACATGTCCGACCCAGTTACAAGAATTTGGTTCGAGGACAGAGATCAGTTCCGTGAAGTGAACTGGCATTGTAGATCCGAATTAATCCAGTTATAAATAAAAGCTTTTGATAACTTGTTAACGTGACTGCAATGTGGACACTCCTTTCAACTCTTTGCCGGAAATACCTGAGATAAAAATTGCCTTCGGCTGCTTTTGTGTCTTACTTAATTGTGTTCTGTGGAGCCAGTGACTTGTCTCTATTAGTCTCCGTGGTAACTCGCGCGGCAAGTCTGCTGTTGCTCTATTAATTTACCATCAGCCCTAACATAGCTGAACACACGCAGTCTCTCCATATTGATTGCAAGAGCTGTCACTTTATCACCATCAACACAGGATCAACAAGTAATACTCAGCTGCAAGCCCAGTCTTATGCAAACCAACGTAATATGGTAGACAATGTACATACAATGTTACGTTTTATCGCGTTTGCATAACAATTGTTGCTATGGAAAAGCAATAGTGCGTTCCCTTTTATTTTGTTGGCGTGGCTGAGCTGTTAACAGCACAAAAGTGTTCAATGTTGCCATGGAAGGGCAACATTGGGTGCGTTTGCACTCCTGTCGAGCTACAAAATATTTCATGCTGCTATTAACAGTAATGAGTATTAAATATTATGAACGCGTGCGTGTGTCTTATTCTGTCCTTAGTTAACCTAGCGTGAATTTCCTGCACCGTATTTTATTGTCATCTGGGATATGTCTGGCTCTACGATATTTTTCCACATTATCTCATAAAGGGCATGATTTTGATTTTCTTTACAAATTTTGTCTCAAACATTTCTCATTATAAGATGAATTCAGGGAGATGTTATAAATTTACATAGTTTTTCATGTAAAATATGGGACACTCTGTGGCGCAGTTGGTTGAGGCACTGCGCTACAAGCCGAAAGGTCGTGGGTTCGATTCCCGACGTTGTTATTGGAATTTTTCTTTGACATAATACTTCCGGCCGCACTATGGCCCTGGGGTTGACTCAGCCTCGAACAGAAATGAGCACCAGAAATATTTTCTGCTCGTAAAGACGGCCGTTGCTTAGGTCTGACAACCATACCATCTTCATGTGCAGATTGTCTTGAAATCTGGGAGCCTGAACCTTCTAGAACCCTCTGGAGCCTGTCCAGGCCTGTAATTGAATTGCTTTACCTTTTCATGTAAAATATCTGTTATTCTTTTTATATTTTTATGACACTTTAATTTTCTAGTGACTTTCGAAAAATCCTTAAATAACAAGTTTAATGAAAATCCGTCAAGTGCGAGCAGAAGGAAGGACAGACGGACAGACATTTTCACAAATTTGCGAACACGCCTAAAAACTTACAAAACCCATGTTTTCTACCGCGAGCCTCACAGAGAACATCAGAAGATACGAAGAATGCCATAGTTGTAGCCGTTACAGCGATGCGCATGTGTCGCGTGTAAAGTCTGCTGGCTGTTAGAATCCTCGTATCAAGTCTACTTTTAGATACGCTCGCATGTTCCCAAAAAGCGCCTGCTGACTTTATCACGTTATTTTGTTTTGCTGTCTGTCCGTCTGTCCGCATGCATCAGCGCAGCTCTCACTGGACGGATTTCCGTGAAATTTAATTCTGGTGACTTTTACGAAAAGCTTTCGAGAAACTCCAGATTTGGTTACAATCAGTCAAACATACCGGGTATTTTATATGAACACGTGAGTAGGTTTTGTTGTTCCCGGCTACATAAATGCGTCATAAGGACACTGTTGTGCAACACTTTATATTTTATACTGTGTGCACTAACACAAAGCTAAACAGAACGCAGTGTTGCTTTTCCGTTGCTAAAAGATTAATGTGAACGCTCTGCAATTTTACGTTGCACGTACATTACCTATCCTGTTAAGTACATGAGTAAATCGTAGAATCAAAGTTCACTGTTATGTATTCTTCACAGTTCAGCTACTATATTTTGAAATATTAACGTACGGAGCGAAGTAAGAATACCTGTGCTTGAGACATATTGCACCTGGTACGTGGACAGATTTTTGTATTTTCTTTAGAACCTTCACACAAGTTGTACTTAGTGAAACATAAATAGTCACATGTGATTGTGTTTCACTCTGGCCAGGGCGGCAATGAACACAGTAAGGATTTCAGTCGGCCTTCAATTCGCCCACACTACGTACGTTGTCGTCCCCTAGGAGACGCCTTCACCGACAGTGAGAAGAAGACAGGGAAAGTGCAGCCGGAGCGGAAGGCAGAATGCAGATGTCAGTGTGTGAAAGTGGGCAGACGCATGAAGAGCGAGTGTAGTCGCTGGGTATTTCGGTGAAGGACAGTCCACTTCCTCTAACCCGCTGAAAGTGCACTGCATCAGAAGCATATGCATGTGATTGTTGCGATGTTATGATTTTCCTGCTACTGTTGTTATTATTATTATTATTATGACTATTATTAGGAGCCGGGATAGCTCAGTCGATATAAGGACTCGCTACGGGCTGGACGATCCGGGGATCGAATCCCAGTGAGGGCGAGTTTTTCCTCGCAAGTCCAGACGGGCCCTGAGGCCCACCCAGCCTCCTACACAATGGGTACCGAGTCTTTCCCGGGGGTAAAGCGACCGGGGCGTGATGCTGACCCCCCACCCCATCTAGCGCCGAGGTTAAAGAGAGAGTATAGCCATACCTCTACTCCCCCCTGGACCTTCGTGGCCTGTTATAGGGTGAAGTATACCCTATTATTATTATTATTATTATTACTAACAGAAATACTATTATATTGGTAAAAGGTAAAAAGGTAAAAGTGATACCGTTACAGGCCCGGTGTGGCCCAGAGGGTGGATAGAGGTATAGCTCTACCCTTCCATGACCGCAGCACTAGAAGGGGGTGAGTGGTCAGCAAGCACACCTCGGCCGCACTTTACCCCTGGGAAAGACCCGGTACCCATTGTACAGGAGGCTGGATGGGCTCCAGGACCGTTCTGGACGGGCGGAAAGTCTCGTTCCCACCGGGATTCGATCCGGGACCATCCAGTCCGTAGCTTAGTCGCTATACTAACTGAGCTACCCGGCCCACACTATTATATCGGTGGTGGCAATATAACACCAAAACAAGTCATCCTGAATTGCTCATTTAAGCACGCACAGAGCCAAGCCGACTGCCAACAGCCTCCCGCAATGCTTAATATTTTAATTCCACTTCACCATCTGTTTGTGTGTACAGTCAGCACCTATATTTTTTATCTTGTAGGGATGTCCTTACTCTTTTAAATATTTGCATCGAATTTTCGTTCAAAAAGCCATAACTTCCATCTTCACTCTAGGTTGCGTGACATCATCGGAATCCATCGCTCTTCTGAGTCAAAACGTTAAGATTTCTGTGAAGTGAAGGTTCGTACGTCTGTCCAAGACTCTTCAACTGAGGAACCTGTATGTCATTTCATGGCTTTTTACCCTCCGAAGAAGTTGTGTGCGTTTTATTCTATGTGTACCTTCATTAGGTCCCTGTACAGTTATGCATCTTTATTTTACATCAGAATTTTTGGTGGTACAAAAATTGCCTAACAGTTTCTCCAGCAAATTTACTCTCAAACATCTGAACAGTCTGCTTGTCATATTAACTTATTCGTGGGTTCATAATCGTATACACACACACACACACATATATATATATATATATATATACAACAAGTTTTGAACAGGAAAAATAACGCCAGATGCTGACGAGCTGCTAAATTGATAAACACAAACACAAACACGCACAAACACAAACACAAACACACAGGTGTCTGTGGCATGGAATTCAATTACGCACAGCGACAACTGACAACTTCACTTTCCACGTACTTCATATGCAGTGGTCGACTCGCCTCGTGCAAACTTGCACCCCTCCTCTCCTCCGCTCACACAGTTCCGGTAAATAGCCACAAATGCTGTCAGCGCTCATGTAACGAATACACATCATGAACTGCAGCTGCATCAGTCTCACGGCTGGGACAGTTCATACGTAGAGTTCTGCATGCTAGGGGGGCTGGTCGTATAGAAAAACGTTTTAAAATTAGTTGGTATGGCGGCCTAGAGGTTGTACACCGTAGGAAGCGCGGCTTCTTTGGGCTGATCCGTGGAAGTAATGCTCTTCACTACAGTGAATATTTGTAGGCCGGGATATCGCAGTCGGTATAGCGACTCGCTAAGGACTGGACGGTCCGGGGATCGAATCCGGGTGGAGGCGACATTTTCCGCACCAGTCCAGACCGGCCCTGGGACCCAACTTCCTATGCAATTGGTATTGGAACATTCCCGGGCTAAAGCGGCCGGGACGTGGGGCTAATAACCCACCCCATCTAGCACCGAGGTTAAAGAAAGAGTAGTAATATACCTGAATCCACTCTGGGCTTTCGTGGCCTGTTCTAGGCTGAACTCTTACAGTGACTATTTCCTTTAAATAAAGTAACTTAAAATTTGTCCTTGGGTTTTACTAAGCACGAGCAGAGTGAGATCCGTGTATTATTAACCTCGACACTGGATGGAAGTTAGTGGGCAGCTCCATGCCTCAGCCACTTTACCTCCAGGGAAATAAATCCTGTTATGCTTTGAATATAAAACAGGATGGTTCTGACAGCCGGTATAGAAGCTTTTCAGTCCTCATAACAAAGGGACCTTAAATTCACATTCATCTATATACGTGGTTATTTGAAACTCGTTCAAATTGGCAAGAAGTCAAAACTGTGTGTGAATGAATGAATAAAGAGTGAGTGTTAAATGTAATGTGTTCTCTATTATTACACACAGTAGGTGCAATTAAATATCTATGTGTAACCGATGTCCTACAAGCCTGCGTTTCAAAATCTCACTGAAACAGAGCATAAATAAAGGGAGTAAAATAATTATAATTCAAAAGCTGTCAAGTTATTTTGCTTTGTTACATTAAAGAATGGTATTTTCGGAAGGCCCCTATCGATTTGTTTCTCGAAACTGCGAAAAGCGACCATTAGATTCGTTATGTCTGCCTGTCTGTCCCTTTGTCCCTCTGTCGGCAAGGAAGAACTCTTCTCCCACTGCATGTATTATCATGAAAATTGATATTTGAGGATTTTTGAAAATATGTCGAGAAAATCCAAGTTTCACAACACTCCGACAACCATAGCGGTACTTTACACGAAAACCACATTATGTATATTTATGATAATATCTCGCTCAAGTGTTCTTAGATTAAGAAATATTTCTGCCGCAAGATGTAGAGAAACTCAAAACACTCATTTTATGTCCACTGGCCTTTCCCGAAAATCGTGCCGTTTGTGAGATAATGTGGAAAAATATGATAAAGCCAGACAGACTACAGGTGGCAATTCAATCCAGCCTATCCACATTGCCTGCTGTACAGACACACACTCAGAATACGTAATAATCATTGCTTTTCCACAACAACAGCGGATACAAGAAAGCCCCACAATCTTCCGTTATAAGTACATTGCCTGTCCGTATTTTGTCCATATCCGTGCACTGATGTCACTATTTTACTTATAAATCCGACTAATGCACTGATATATCTTACTTCAACATTGTTACACTCCTACATGTTTCAGCACTCAAGGGGCCAACCACAGGGAGTATACATAATATATATTATATTGTATACTTTATTAGTCAGTATAACTTTCACATAAACATAGTTTGACTTACATATATTTACATCTGGACACGTATTTTGTTGACCCTGCTCACGACATGTATCAGCACTCCCTGAGGATGGCCCATTGAGGGCTGAAACCTCTAGGAGTGTAGCAGTGTGAATAATGCGGTACTAATACATATTAGTTCATTAATCGGATTTGATGGGCCGGGATGGCGTAGTCGGTATAGAGACTCACTACGAGCTGGGGAGGTTTTCTGCACTCTTCCAGACCGACCCTGGGGCCCATCCGGCCTCCTAAACAATGGATACCGGGTCTTTCCAGGAGTAAAGTGGCCGGGGCGTGACATTGACCACCAATCCCAATCTAGCTCCGAGGTTAAAGAAAGAGTAGGGTTACACCTCTTATCAACTTCTGGGCCTTAGTGGCCAGTTCTAGGGTGAGATTTGCCTTTACCTTTACGTTTATTAGTCGGATTATTACATAAAATATTGCATATCTTGTTAAATATAGAAGTATGGAAATGAAAGCACGGCAACTATTTGATTTAATTATCTTGAAGATCAAAACAATTACGGGGAAAAAAAATATTTCGGATATGCAGTGTGTCAATCATTCGCTTCTACAAAATTTGGTCCATATTTTTCGCTGCAGTAAATATTTTTGTCCTGATAAACCTACACGTAGGTGTCACGTTTGTTGACATTGTCATTTGTGGATGAGAATTAGAGCCGCTCGACATTTACTTATAAAATTTTAATGTGAGATTTTTGTAAATCCAGTCCTCAATTCTCTAGCTATTATACGTGTAGAAAGACAGACAGACAGACGGACAACCATTTTAATGAGCGTTTTGCAGGCATACGAACATGCGTAAAATGCAGCGTTCTTTATCCTAAAGCAACCTTAGCAGAGGACAAGTAGGAATATTTTTAATTTAACGTCTCATGTACTGCAGTGTTCAACCCATTTATAAATAATATTGTAGGTCTTTTGGATTCCATTAGAATCACAATTTTCGGAAAGTGAGCTTTATTATATGTTAACACCTTCAACTTCTTTGTATTGTTGTATTGACGAAATGCTGGGCGAAGATCAGGCCCCCCTGCATGTAGACTTGTGGTTTATTGTTACTGTCCTGACTCCGTCAGCACGGGCTTGTATTGTCTTAGAGCAAACTGCTTATGAGTGTATTGGAACTTTGAAGACGAAATGTCTGAGGAGGGTGGAGTAAATTCTTCAACGTAACACTTCAGAAATTTAAACTTCAACAATGCTCTGGAAGAGGATGAGATATGCGAGGTATGTAGCACGTATTCAGACTAGAAATGTTTGTAACAGTTTATCAGGAAATCTGAAAGAATTAACCAACTTGGTAGACCTAACCTTAAATATAAGATGATATTTGAGTCAAATATAACTAGAGTTAGAATTTGTGAATTGATTCAGGATTCAGTTAGATATTAAGGAAATCCTGCAACGGTGATAAATCTAAGTGTTTGTTTAAGGAAGTAATGAAATTTAGTGAAATGATGGGTATACGTCGACGTTTCAAGGAAGATTCTGTTTTCTAGATATTTGAGTAATTTGCAGTTGATCTCATATTTTCTAGCAGATTGTGTTAAGCAATTTTGGAAACGAATTAAATTTATACAGGGTGTTTCGGTCAATTACTGTCAATTTTGGTTGAACGATACACGACAGAGGAAGTTCATAGCTCGATGTAAGTGGTAGCGCCGTAATCGGCATACATTTTTCACACACTTGGCAACACTTTGTGATGTCTGATAAGAAATGTCGTAAAATGTTACGTAAAAATTTTTGCGCCTTTTTAAATTAGGAAAATGACGACGCGAAACTTTTAAGCAGTTGGTTAGAAATTCGAATGACGACTGTCTTTTGCAGCGGAGATGTTACATAAGCACTATTAACACGTGTGATTACTTTATGTGACTATTTTATGTACACACATACCTTACAAACATGTCCCACATTTACATACTTAACACATCCTGAACGCAGAAGTCTGTTTATTGTATGTGTTTGTTGAAAGGGAGGGTTAAAAAAAAAGGGAGAAAAAAAGATAGTCGTGGGGAAAATGAGCCACCATATTATAGGAATGAGGTGTCAGAAAGGGCATAGCTTTTCTGCGGGCTTGAACACGGACACTACTCAAACCCAGCCGCACCAAATCTCCAACACACAACGAACCGAGAACAAAACGATCGATGTGGTAATTCAACAGCACAGTCGCAAGCTCCTGATGATGGATATATTAATGTCCGATACATGTTGAGCACCTAAGAAGTGAAGTAAAATAATAAGTGACATCAAGCTGGTCTTTTATTCTTCAACTGATGTCAATGTGTTGGACTGTAACTTGGGACTAACTCTTAGGAGTGGCGTTTACGGCTCAGCTCTGAGTCAATCCGATGTTTTAGGTCTAGATCTTCGTTTCACACTGAGACAAGCGCACTTGTCTTGTTGAACACTGGCTGTTATTGTGTACGAGTTTTATAAGCAAAAGAAGATACAAAGACCGTTATTTTGTCAGAACTTCACTAAGTCTAATCCTTTCGTATGACAAGTGATTAAAATGAAATTTGTCATGTTTCTAGACATACTCAAACTAAATATAACTTATGCAGGCCTCGTAAGGGACCGGGTTAGGTCTGTCATTACAGTGATCAGGCTACGGACTGGAATATATGAAAGTTCGGAATTCGATTTTCGACAGGAGCAAGAGATTACTTCCACACTGTTCTGATGGACCTTCCGTCTAGTCGAAGCTGCAGGCTTCCTCCCAGGTTTTGAAGCCGACCACTGTCATTTATCTGTGCCAGAGTTAAGAAAGAGTGAGCTGTCGCTTCAATTCTCAAAACATTGTCCTGATTTGGTATTTGCTTCATCACGGGGGCAAACATATCTTTACATTTATTGTCGTATGGGCCTAGAATCCATATATGTACGGCTCATAATGTGTGCATTAAGAGTGGGCCCGACTTGACGGAAGGAGCGTCCGTCTCTTCCGCCTCTCTACTCGCTCGTAAAACGATGTACACCCTAATTAGTATGAGAAGGAACTTGTAGCGCGGTTCTTTTTAAGGCCACAAATGCGCGAAAAAGATGTCAGACGATTTCAGGACACTGCAGTTATTCTTTGTTAACCATGGTTTTGGAGGTTTCACCGCATAGACATTAACTGCAAACCGACGTTTCTAGGAACAACACTCCTTTCTTCTTCGAAGTAAAGGTTTCCCATCACAGACAGTGTGGTGTCATAACCCCAACACATAAATAGCATAACACTATCAGATGTCTGCAGCTTTCTTAGAGGTAAATATGCTGTCTGTACCAGATGATTTACAGCTCGGAACACACTGAGAGATGGCCAGTGTTACAAAGAATAGGAAATCTAAGAATAGAAAGAAGAGAATGTGGAAGTATGAGCTGTTGAACCAATGGTGTTTGAAGGCAGGAGCTGTGCATAAATAAACTACGTGTGATATAAATTAATAGTTCTAAAACTCAATGTGGCTATTAAATACGTTTTTTAAGATTAAAATTGCGGTCTTCCATATACTCGTAGTACAGTCCGACCAGATTCCGATCTTCAGTTCTTCACTGAATGCCGATTAATTTACAGTTTGTAGCCGTGTGACACACTTCAGACTTTATTGCATTTCCCACTATCTCTGTTGAACTGAACTTCCATTCTTGCCTTCGCAGTTACAAAACGCCAAGACCTCTCTCAGCCTTTAAATCGAACTTGAGTGCGTTAAGCCAGTGGCAGGAGAATTTCCGCTCAATATGAAGGACAATCCTTGTCCTAGTACCACATTTTTGGACTACACAATAAAATATATTTTGCGGTCACATTTTAGTCTTCTGATACGCAACGATGTGCAGTTTGATACGTAAGCCCTGACGTTTCGGAGTAATCAGCTGCCTCCATCTATCGAGATCCTAAATTATAGGGCCCACCGGAACGCTTACGCCATTGAAACCTGAACATTCACGATGTCTTCATTCTGTATGTTTCACTTCTTGACTTTCTTTCAATATTTCTTTCTTGTTCGTTTTCCGAGAATAAGAATGTTTTAAAATTAGTTCCATAAGCTTTGTTTGCGCTGATCCATGATGAATGGATATCTTCATGTACAATAACCAATAAAAGCACCATAAATCTTTCCATGACAAATTCTTGGATTTAGTGCAATTCAAACGCAAGGCAGTCAGCCTTTACTAGGGATGAAAGAGCTACCCTTCTGGAATAATCTGTTTGCAACAAAAACACATCCTTATATCTATGAATAAACTTCAGACCCAGCAAATATGCATTGTACCTGGTGATGTGATGATGATGATGGTGATGATGATTATTATGATAATAATAATAATAAT
>Ga0123355_10015374_pt1 | contig 12020 bp, 3 predicted proteins | sample TergutEmb28metaG_3_FD_89872 | JGI IMG/M metagenome (GOLD analysis project Ga0123355, IMG submission 89872) | Embiratermes neotenicus P1 segment gut microbial communities from Petit-Saut dam, French Guiana - Emb289 P1 | ecosystem: Host-associated > Arthropoda: Insects > Digestive system > Gut ... | reverse complement strand
TTTTTTCTCTTCAAAATGCAGTTTGTTTCATAATTCTAACATATTTGGTTCCTGTTTTATTCACATTTTATATACAGAGTGTGCTAAAATTTAAAAAAATAATTCCGGCGCCAAAAGGTTAAGAGTAGTAGCAGATGCAGAGTTTATGCCATATTGAAAAAGATGTGATGATGATAAGGAAAGACGAAACAGCAGGGTCTATTTCTTAGTATCATTCTGTGTGGATTAAAGAAAATAAACAACGATCTATTTTTTTTTAAGTTCACTAAACCCGCATCTCCTGAATGCATAAAAAATGATGGGCAGATTACGGCCCGTAGATGTCTAGCCGATGTCAGTTATAATCAGTCGTCACTGACGTAGCGGAAATTGGGTTCTGTGTAGCCTAATGAGGCACTAAAGTTTTTCCATTTTACCTTGCCAGCTTTTCAGCGGTTTCTTAAAATTTCGCCTCAATTTTGATGTACATTTATGAATTGTTATTATTTGATTTTGTAAAGAAATCGGCCAAGTATGACGCTTGTCTTCCATAACTATAATCCATAGATTCCACAGGTCTACGACACTTCATTCTTCTTACACTTATACGCATGAATGGATTGAAAATTTTAATCCCTTAAGCATACTTCAAGATCCAAATTCGTTTCGTTCTTGTCTTATGAAGCTCCATGCAACATATACTTTCTCTGAAAGTGGCTGTAAATTAGCCCTTCACAAATTCCACGCTCCTCCACCTCCATGGAAATAATGATTTAGAATCTTTCGTTCCCTTTTATTTAAATTTTCTAAATTTAATATTAAATGCGATGCATTGAAATAAAATGGACGGACCCTAAAATGCATTGAAAATTTGATCAAGCAGCGATCGCTAGGCTGTCTGCCTTCATTCGAAAAGTTTGTAATGTCGAGTGATGTGTATTGTTATTGAAAAACTTTCATACACACGGATACAGTTTAGTCACTGGCCACTACTACGTCCTGCCCTGTCCTTTTGTAATCACTATGATCATTTTCTCATATACTTTGCCTTCTAAGAATGAATGTATTATTGTTGTACTGAAATCAAAGAGAAATTTTCATGTATCAAGTGTCAAGTGAGAAGTGTCGCAACCTTAAATCGAGATTCCGAGAACACATACGTTACATTAAAAATAACGACCCACACTCTGCCTATGCTTTAAACATACTTAACTGTAGACATGAATAAGGCAATATCAATGCTACTATAACACTTCTCAAACAGATCAACAGACCGTCCCTCCTCCTTTCGTACAGTCAGCTATTCCACCACAATAACGAACTAATTCCCGAACAACACCTGAAAGAGCACAATCGCATGTTTGATATCATCCAACATAAATACTACACGTCACATCCTACCTGATAGTCAACACTCCTACTCAACCCAACCATTTCCTTCTCAACTTGCACACCGGACGGTCACTTACAGAGGTAAACAATATGTTTCTATAATAATCTTGTTGCATTTTCTGTAGGTTCAATATTCATTACGTAATGTAATTAGACAGTTTTTTTAAAAAAATCTTAACGATCATGTAAAAACCTCTACACAACACAATACACACGTAATGATGCCAGGCAATACCACAGCCTTGTGAGTTTCATCCTGATTTTATTACAATTACTCATGTTTTATAAACATAATGTAAATATATTTTAGTAACTCAGACCACTCACTTATTTCAGAATACTATACCAGATGCTGTATTAACACAATTCGACCTCCTGATGATGAGCACAGTGTTGCACGGAACGTGTAGAGGATTGTAGTAATAAACTTTTTATATAAAGTAATTGTGCATTAAGTTGGTCACTCACCAAGAGTTCTACCAGGATGCACGGTCAGCAAAACATAATATACGGAATGGCGTTTTGCTGCATGACTTAATCCCTTGAACAGCCTCGCCTGAGCAAGCAACAAAATTTTACAGGGCTACTATCCTGTAAGACTTCATATATTCCAGATTTATTTTATTCTAAGTGGCACTGAACCAAGAACGTGTGTGTAGAAATACCCTATTTTATTCCCAGTCTGGTTACTGGAAAACGTGCCTCAGGATTGCTGTAGTTTCCTTAATTTTCCCAAGCGAATTCTGACTCACTGATATCTTGAAGCAGGACACGACTGCCTTTACTTTTTCTCTATTCTTTATCGTCTTTCATCGAATGTTGCGTCGAGTATTTCACCCTCTTCTTCCATACTCGGAATGCCTTGGGGTTAATTTCTTAGACCTACTGTCTGTGCTTTTCTTTCCGTCCAAAGAAACGCCGAATTAATAAGTCAAATTGGGTCACAATCGCTTTCTTCCATGTCGTTTCAAATGATTAACCCTACTGATTGATGATATATAGACCGAGCTGCTAACAGCATCATTAAATAAGTATAAAATAAAGTACAAAATAAAATATAATATTTTCATCCCCCTGCTGAAGAAGCAACTTTCACAAATCACAGTATCAATAGATCAACACGTGACAGGAGCGAACAATGTAAAGGATTTATTAATGAGAAGCGAAAAGGAAAAAGAAATGTTTGGAAATATCTTTACTGTATCATTATTAAGTCTTATAGTAATACATTTTTAGATATCAGTGATGTGTGTGTTTTCTAAAGGGATTTATTAGAACACGTCCAGGCTTGTCCTATTCCTATCGTTTTGTTATGAAAGTTGTGGCATTTAGTCTTATTGATTTTCGGAAAACTTCAAATAAACAAATTTTAGGTTTGTTTTAGTAAAAATTTATTTCACTGGAATTACATTTTTTATTGCTTTCACACAGGGTGTAGAAAGGACGACAGATTATTTGACATAAATCACAAAATAATTAGATAATACGGCCTCCTAGAAAGTGGACATGTCACATCGATTCTTCTGTGGACACCTAGCGTGTCTCTTGAGGGATACGCAGGTTTCTAAACGCAGAATATGTTTTGGTGCAAGAGGTCATAATATGTAAACTCCTCTATACTGAAGAGTAGGCCTATGTATAAGTACAGCCTACTTGATGACATATGTACTTTATATCCACTCACCTACACACATAGCCACGCACATACACACACTACCGTAGGCCTGTCTACGGCCTTTCTCCCACAATTCTCTCATTATTTCCTACACCTATTCATCGATCTATCTGTCCATTACCACCCTCAGCGCTGGACACGACAACGTGTGACATCATTTTGAATACAATTGCTCAAGTGACTACAGGCGGAGTTGAAGGAGAAACGTCAAAACTCAATGAACAGACACAAGTGTCATAAAATTTAAGACATCGAAAATTTTTCGTTTCATCTCCTTGTGCGTTTAGATCCTATCATCCTCCTCCACATGATCGAAGGAATGCTGAATCGAATTGAAGGCTATTTAATCAATGTATGTTTTGCAAACGGGCACCAGAAGTCACATAACCATCACAAGAAGAGATTCAAGCTGTGATTAGTTCAGTCATTTTTGTGACAACCAGTAGACCTGACGTTTCTGGGAATAACATAATGTACTGACCACATTAGAGACTGGACGACCGAGGAATAGTGGTTCGATTCCCGCTAGAGGAAAGGTATTTTTCTCTTCTCCGAAACGTCCAGACCGGTTGTGAGATCCACCCAACCTCCTGTTCAATGGGTACGTGGAACTCGTTCTACCGAATAAAGCGGGCGGGGAGTGAAGCTGACAATTTGTCTCTGTGAAGTATCGAGATTAATAACGAGTGGAACGTAACTTCTACGCCTCTCTATATGTCCTCTTGGTCTGCAGTGGGGCTCGATAATTTCCTTTACGTTATATTAATTTTTTCGGTAGAACTAGCATTAAATGGTTAATGCATCTGTCAACTTAAATAACAACGTAATTAATATCTCATTTTATCATTTTTTAGTATTTACTTGTATGTCTGAGATTTATCACCATCTGATTTTAGCATGATGGTGAAACGCGTCAAGTTTATAATAAGTTTATATTTATTTTTGGTAACTTCGTATTATGAAATATTTAAAGTTAATATTTTGTTTTCTCTTTCGATTATTCAAGACCTGATGCCGGATAATGTCACAGATACAATAAGTAGTTTGCCGCTACCCCTGAAGAACATAAACCCTAAAGTTGAAGACAGAAAATTGACAATTTTGATACACTGATGTTTAGGATACTTAATTGCAAATGCCACATAATTTAAATTCTTTGGCCCCCTATAGAATTCAGTCTCTCGCTTGAGAGTATAAAGCAAGTAACCAAAAATTATTATAGACACGGGATCAAGGGTAATAATTTGGGCGAGGAATTCAGCTTCCACGGAGTGTGAGAATGAATAAGTTTATGTACAGAAACTGCAAACTCTGAAGGGAAGAGATTTCTTGGGAAAACTCAACACAGATGGGACAGCAATAACTGATAATGCAAGCAGCATACGTGTAGCACACAATTTGTGGGTTACTAACACAGTCGTTCGGAATCTACGTACAGGAATTGCTGTAGGAAGAAGAAATCTTTAACACGGTAGGTGGATACTCTGCTCAGAGCTGAGATACATCGCCAAACACAGGCCTACGATTTAGATTCGCTGAGGACCACTTCCCTTCTTGGTAAAAAAGGAATGCAAGGTATATCTGAAATCAGGCGTTTGCATGTGTGAAGAAGATAGACGGTCATTTCCTTCAAGCACTTTGTCGGTGTTTACACTTGAAATGACGATATTCATAGAAAATAGAACGTCATAAAAGCTGTATTTGATTAAGAAACAAAGACAAAATGTGATACACTGACATTTTACTTACGTTCATTTGCGACATGTAGTAGGCCATTTGAGTAAAATTCATAAATGTTAGTTTAAAAAATTTGGACCTTTTTAAATTTACGCAATAATATGCCTTACAGGGTTTGTCGGGGGTTTATTTCTTGATTTAACGTAAGAGAATATGAAGCCTTGATTTCCAGCAGTATCTAAAGGGGTTTCCCTGAGGATGTCCAGTGAGGTCTAAACATCTAAGAATTCAAAGTAAATGTATTTTTCATCCACAAATTTTGTACTTTGGTGGTTGAATTATCAGTTGAAATTGGATTACATTTTACAAATACGAGTATATTAAAGTTACAGATGAGATGGGCTGGGCATGTGGCGCGTATGAGTGAGGAGAGGGGGTGTATAGGGTCTTACTGAGGAAACCGGAGGGAAGGAGACCACTGGGGAGACCTAGGCTTATATGGGTGGATAATATTAGGATGGATCTCCAGGACGTGGGATGTTGGTATATGGACTGGATTGGGCTGGCACACGATAGAGACAGGTGGCGAAAGGTTGTGAGTGCGGTAATGAACCTTCGAGTTCCGTGAAATGCGGTGAATTTCTTGACTAGCTGCAAACCAGTTAGCTTCTCAAGAAGGACTCTGCACCATGGAGTAAGTAAGTAGGTAAGTACGTTAAAGTTACAGAATAATTTTGAAGTAGGTCTTAAAGCAATTCTGAGTGAGTGGCATGTGCTCAGCTGGCCCACGTCATGGCCGGTGACTGGGTCATGTGACGACCGTAATAAACTTTGTATTTCTGTAAGAAGCCTGGACTTCTAGCGCAGCTGAGCGAGTTCCGGCCTCTTCGGGCTTCTTTTCGTGGATCGGCATGTACATTGTCAGGCGGCACTACATTGTGCGAGGAAAAATGTTTTGTTTAAGCGTTATCATAAAAAATATCAGTAACACAACTCTATAATTATTGTGCAGTTCTTAGTTGAAGCGTGTAATAGAAATAAGATTACGTACGGTGAAAAAGTATTTAAAAAATGTCGAGCTGCAGATGAAACAAGAACCGTGAACGGAATACACAACTCGTTCCGAATACAATGTAGTCAGGAAGATATACTCACGTACATACAAGATATTTAACATATTTCGGAGCCGGACACAAATGAATCCCACAGTATCAACGAACACCAAGACATTACATCCGTCACGTGTCTACCCACACGTGAGCAACAAAGGAAATTGAACACTTACAGCGACTTAATAATTAAATAAATAATCAAAGCTGTAATTAATAATAGTTATTTGAATTTATCTTCCAAATTAATTGTAAGTTTTCTACATGAAGGAATTTAAGAATAGTTAATGGGACTATAAAACAAGATACCTAAATTAAAAAGCTTCTAGCTAGTCATTTTAAATAACCTACCTTTAAAATAATAAAGCCACTAACAAAGACATATTTTGTACAAATGTAAATTAAAAAAAAATAGACCTTCAAGATTCAGTGAGATGTGACAGTGAAGAACAGACCTGTATGGTTTTGTATTTTATTTTCTTGCTTGTACAAATTATTTGTTCTTGGGCTGATAATGGTCTTTTAATGCTGAAACGTGTAGCCTCATATTACATAACAAATATACAGCTGCGTTTTCGGTGTTTTAGAGAACGGTTATGGTTGTACAAAAACAATGGGACTCCTCCCATTAAGCTAATTGATTATTTAGAAAGCTGAAACTTTAGTTTCATATTCGTGAAAAGGAGAGACGGCAATAGACCTACTGTGGGCAAAACAAAATATTCTTGACAATTCTTAGCTATACAAATATTAATCCCTCTGCCCGAAAAGTAATGGGAACGAAGGGAATTATTCTTAATTTTATGTAACGAGTGCAAAGAACTCATAAAATTTACAGCGCCAAGAACTAACAACAAACAGTGCCAGACTGTGCTCCACCCGAAGGAGACAGGGTCAAATTCAGATGTTGCGTACTTTACGATCGATTCTTGAATAGTTCATTTCGCTGTATCAACTGTTATGTAGCGCAGAATGACGTATTTGCAAATACGTCAAAGCCAAATTCTCCTCTTGTGTGTCATATTTATTCCAGCAGTGACCAGGTGGCCTATCACGAGGTTTCTGCCTGCACAGGGCGCAGTAATACTGAGAGGCATAAAAACATATCTTTATAATACAGTTCCATTCGAAACCGCGAGTTTAGTTTCGAAAGGTCCGAGACTGCACGTTCCTTGGAATAGCAGTGGTTTAGACTAATAAATTTATATATTCTGTTATGTTGAAATATTTCAGATAAATGTTCAAATAAAATTCAGTCTACTCGGATGGATCAGATTACGTAAGTGCGTGAGATGGAAAGGTGGATTATATGTGCTGTTGATAGGCCAAAAAATCTGTACTCAATACATCCTCCATAGAACCACAGCCGTTTGTAAATCTTAAATGTAAATGGAAATCTTTTCCATTGGTATCTTTGTCAGGAGGATAAGCACAAATTTTAAGCTCCTGTCTCGGTGTATAACCTGTATATATTACACAATCGTCCGCCATTATTTTCTTTGCTGTATTCTTCTTTCAGCAATCCCGACCCATTTCTACACGCCTCCCTATTCTTTCCCATAGGCACAATCTCTCCTACCTGTTCCATGCTTCGGGTGATTAAAGTAAAAATTTTGTTAAACATCATGAGTTATGAAACTCTGCTTTTGTTATCTGTCAGATCCAAATATTTCCTCGGCCCCTGTTTATATTTCCTCAGCCTTGTTTATATTTCCTCGGCCCTTGTTATACTTTCTCATCCCCCGTTTATATTTCCTCGACTCTTGCTTATATTTCCTCAACCCCTATTTATATTTCCTCGGCCCTTCTTTAAATTTCCTCGGCCCTTTTTTATATTTCCTCGGCAAGTGTTTTCCTGAGACTGAATGCACGAATGACACACTAAGTTTCCCGCCCATATCAAAAAATATAAACCTGTGTGTTTTAGTTTTGAGTTTTTGATAGTAAACTGGAAGTTCGTAGATTGAATTTTACGATGCTTTTCCGGATCTTAAGGTGGTTTTAATTTTGTTGTTAGTGTCATATATTAATTAAATTGCACACTAAAGCCGAAGGCATCAAAATACCAAATCTTAAAAAACAAACAGATTTGGAACATAAAAGTAGGCCTACATCATACACAGTTTACACTTTCTGTAGCTTGCGCCGACGTGTTATATACAATGTTCAGTGGCAAAAATAACATGAAGGGAAGAGGTTGGGCCTAGTGTTGTTAGAGTGCCATCTGCGACTTACTTAAAACATAAACTGTCGATATTTTTGAACGAACGATCACTTCTAAACGGACCTTGAGCTAAAAACCCGGGTGTTCTTCTTCAGTAATTTGTTTTGTAGACTTATTGACAGAAATTTACCTCGGACTGTAAAAGCTGCCGTTCTTTGTCCTGAATGTGGCTACTGTCCATATTCATATAAATATAGTAGCTAAGATTACGAACATGTGTTTAACAACATCTAAATATTAGAACTTGCTTGTGTAGTTAATGGGGTTATGCTATATTAGAAAACGTTTTCGAAGTACATTTAGGAATTTTACCTTATATTTTTACACAAGTGAAACTGTCATGACTACCGCACATATTTAAGTGTACTGAGTAAATGATGTAGTAATTCTATTTTTGGTTTTTTTCTAGTCCTCCCGCGGTAGCAAAGATGAAGCAGAGAATTTGCAATTTTAGATGCTTTCGCATTCCCTATATTCCTAAGTAAATTATAATATATTTTTCATATCCACACGGACTCTAATTGCTGTTTTGCCAGAAAAACGTGTCATTCATCTCCCGTACTTTTTTCAAAACGGACGTTTTTCCAGTTGTTTTCAGCCCAATTCACTTGTTTATACGAAAAGCTTTACATATTGTTTCAAACACGCGCCATTTTGTGTGTTTGTCCCCTAGAACGGTGGGACCAACTGGCCAGATCTCATGCAACTAGATATGCAACTCAGGTCACGAAAACAGACTCCATCAATAAACAGAAACATATTAATTGCACAATTTAAACGAACAAAATGAACCTTTTCTGCCTTAACATACTAATTCTTGACATCAAGAATTAAGACATTAATTTAGAAAAAGTGCATTTTGTTGGTTTATATTTTATAATTAAAACTGCAATGCACGGTGCAAAAAAAATTTGACTTCAATTAAAAGCTTCAACAGTATCACAACTGGGGTCGTGCAAGATTCCGAGGTAATTTCAAGGTATAGAGGCCTTCGTCAGAAGAAAGTAAAGCCCCACCAAACATTTTAAAATTCTAAGTTTTATTACTCTGTTCACAAAAGCAAGCAACTAGACCATATGCTGATCTCAATTAATCTAGTCCACGCCCTTCCAGCCCGTTACTTTGAGAATTATTATTGTAATATATTTCGTTCTAAGCCTGGGTGTTCCATCTTTTCTTTACCTCAGATTTCCCCACCCAAACCCTGCATTTCTCTTCTCCCCCACAACTGCCACGTCCTTCTCAACCGGTAAGAGTACTCTCCCACAAAATAGGAGGTGCAGTATCCTTAAGGTTTGCAGTAGACCTTACAAAAACATACTGCTTTATTTAAACGAATTTAGCTTCATTTGATACGAATAATGACTTCGGAGTCAGCGTAAATTCTGAAGGTCTTTCCTATTACCCGTTTTGATGGTCATAACTGATGGGCCAATGTACTTCGAGCTTAAAAAAAGTGGAATAGTTATTTGATACAGATAATATTTTATATCTTTCGTCACAAGTGGAAAATGTGGCGTCGGAGTCAAACTTTAATGTTATGTCTGCAAATGTAAATTAATAGACATGAGTTAGAACAGTCAGGCAAATTATGCACAAGATTGACATGTGTGAGTACTTTGTAACTTTGTTACGCATTATGGTATAAAATATTTATCTGAAGGAATTCCGTGACATCATTTGCTCTTGTTTAAAATAAAGGGCTGATTACAGCCAATGCCGGGACTTTGGCAACAACAAGGAGCGCTAATTGAATTTACTCGAACGTTGTGTTTTCCTTGTCCAGAGGGATTTAATCCAAAGGGGTGTTGCTTTAATTGATCGTCAAACACCATTAACTTTCTTCGCAGTCTTCTACTTGGGCTTAAGCTTCACCTTCAGCTTCAGCTACGCTGGTATATCAACCTAACTGTAGTGATCCCTCCTTTTGTCTCTAAACCGTATTGCAGAATTGCATTTGACTTACACATGACAGTAGCCGAAGTCTCCAGCCTTCTAAGTGCAGTACGTACTGAACAGTAAATTTCATGCTTTGTGTTACTGATGCTTCGAATTCCAGGTCTGTATTTCTCATATAAACGTAGTTCGAACTTTTAATACTTATTTTTATTTATAATCTATGTTATGTTGTCAATATATATATATATTTTTATTTATTTCAGTGCATGAATGCATATTACATTTTCCTGCTTTCTGTATACGTCATAGCAAAATCTTCTGGACAATGTGTTGAGCCGTAATATTTGAACATTTTATAGGACATAGATAACCATTCGTAAATTTTACTTTAATGTTATAAGTATGAACTCGTCCAAGCAGTTGGGACAATTCTTAAAAAAAATTGTTTAACTTACGGAAACATATTAGAACAGGTTCTTAATGTGAATAAAAAATCCAACAGATGCAACAGTATGCAGATATTTACTCACTGCAAAACTACTCTACATGTTTCGGGTGTCACAGCACCCATCATCAGGAGTATCTGCATACTGTTGCATCTGTTGGATTTTTTATTCACATTGAATTATGATGCACGGAACCACGAGCTTAAAAAAAACAGGTTCTTACTAACAAAAGGCCTAATGTGGATGCTGTTCATTATATAAATTGGTTAACATGACGGGAACCTCACCATTATATAAATTGGTTAACATGACTGGAACCTCACCATTATATAAATTGGTTAAGATGACGGGAACCTCACCATTAATACCTACCTAAAAGGGGGGAAAACCTGGTGTGCTGTGTTCTTTATGCAGAACAGACACGTCGTCCACAGATAATTGTTACGTGTCTGTAATACATCTAATAATTTTTTAACCTGTTTCCTTCATCAGTCTCCTCATTTACTTACTGAGTTATCAGGGACGACAATAGGTCTACATCGGCGGCTCTTAGGTCTGTGATGGAAGTATTTAATCGACCTCAAATACTTGTTTTGCTTCCTAAGAAAAACAAACTCATGCAGCAGTAACAATTTTGTTGTTACAAGTGTACAGTGCGTCTGCCTGCTTAGTGCCATCACGGTGTTCGCTAACGACCAGCAGTTTCAAAGTGTGTTGTTGTTGGCGGCTCACAAAATCTCTGAACCAAGAGTAAATGTGAAGAAGCTGATGTTTATAGTCAGAATGTTTCGTGGAAACAATAACCTGTCTCTCAGAATCAGTCTTTCGCAGATTTTTTGACCCTACAATTCCAGAGTTGCCGAAAGAATGCGGTTATGAATAAGTGTTGTTTAATGATATCATTCGCTTTGTAGTCTATCTCGCGACAGGCCGTTATCTTCTTCAAAAGTAAATTCTCCAGCATGTACAATCAAGTTCTTCCTGTTTCAAATTCCAGTACCATCTCTTGCCCTTAAGGTCATACAGGAGTTGCTTATCTCTTCTTCCTCTTCTTCTCAACCTGTCTAGCGTTCCTTCAGTAACGCGTTTTGGAACACTGTTCCTACGCAAAATGTAATAAATCCAGTTAGCTTTCCTTCATTGTATTGGATGTAAGATCGATCATTCCTCTTTGATGCAATGTCGTAAATTTAAATGTTCGACACGGAATGTCGTGGAGTGTGATTTCATGCCCTTTCTTCTCTAGGCAGATTTTATTTCCAAAGTATCATGTATTGTGATGTACCTACTTGATGCCACATAACATAGGCAGTATACACGTATTTCTTAAATATTTGCTAAGTAAGATACCGAACAACATATACTTCCATTAAGTCCATTTAAAAAAAAAATATCAACACTATATTAGTTTATTACATGAAAAGTTTTACTACTCAGTTGCTGGACGATTGACAGAAACTGGTGGAGATATAAACTGCTGATGCCCAGTAACACTGCGTATCTTATGTTTATTGGACCGTGCATCATCTTTATAGTTGCGTAAAGAGAAAAAACCAACTTGATGCCACTTATTTTATTATTTAATATTCATTCATTACTCAACATGTTTCGGCCGTTAA
>Ga0123355_10015373_pt1 | contig 12020 bp, 12 predicted proteins | sample TergutEmb28metaG_3_FD_89872 | JGI IMG/M metagenome (GOLD analysis project Ga0123355, IMG submission 89872) | Embiratermes neotenicus P1 segment gut microbial communities from Petit-Saut dam, French Guiana - Emb289 P1 | ecosystem: Host-associated > Arthropoda: Insects > Digestive system > Gut ... | reverse complement strand
AAGCAACAAGGGGGGGGTGACAAAAAGTGGGGGGAGGTAATTTTTTGTTTCCAAAATTCCAAAATTTTTTTTTTGGACAGGTGCCCCCCCCCCCCCCCCCCGTATATGCTTCATGTGGCCACATTTGCTTCAAGTAACTTCTTGAAGTCGATGATAGAAGTTCATAATGACACATATCTTCCTGAATTCCTCTGCATAACTTAACAAGCATTCCTCTCACATCATATTTATTGGATGGTTCATGTGGGAACAACTTCTACTTCAAGAAACCCCATAAGAAGAAGTTGCAAGTTCAGGGCTGAAAGGTGGCCAGAAGTTGCCACATTTGTGATGATGCAGAAGTGTTTTGAATTGATGCAAGGGCCAAAAACAGTGTTCAAGAAGTCCAGCATGACCTTTGCAGTATGTGGTATGACACCATATTGATAAACCACTGTGTGTGCAGAGGCAAGCCATTTGTGTTAAGTTGTGGCAAGTTGTTGTGTCCAAATAAAAATAAGCCTTATCCAAAAATCACGTGTTGAAAAGAATTTAGTCCTTTCCATCTGCCCAGGTTCTGAACTGAAGTCACCTGTCTTTGATGTTGTCAGAAAGTTTATGCACCACAGAAGTTTCTGTGTAGGAACATTTTCAAATCCATTTGAAGTATTCTTTGCATCAAGCATTGAGACATTCCTTGCTCATGAGCTGCCTTCCTTGTTGATTTGCTAGGGCTGTGCTGAATTGACACACAGTTTGAGGAGACTTCACATTCAGTGTGCAGATGATTCTCTTCCTCTGCACATTCCGTCTTCTTCAAACTTTTGCACAAGCGAAGTATAGTGTTTTTACTGGTGCCCAACAGGTTTAAAAAAAAATAAGTTGAAATCTTCTTGGCATGGTGGTAACGCTCTTCATTTCAGCCAACAAAACAACATCTTCGGCTCTCTGCTGAACCTGTAATGCAACTGCGATCCGCCATTTTAATGAACTGCTTCTGTGACAGTTGTTGTTGTGGTTTGTGAGACTTAAAGCCACCTAAGAGCATTTCCATGAAATACCCTATACTTCCACATAACTGAAATAGCCTAGCATGAGTATTTATTTTTTTATCCTTTTGACAAATGTGTCAACTATTTGTGTCACTCTGTACGACACAATGGAGATACTGCTAAGATTTGTAACTTCTAATTGAAACAGTATTGAGGGTGGTTGGTATGTAACAAATTGCAAGCAAAAATATCTAATGCCTGAGCATGTGTATTATTTGTATCACTTCCAAAGGTAAAGACAGTGCCAAAGCACATCATGAGGTTCAAGTTTCACACTCATACACTTTGCAGGGTCTGTAATTGACATGGTATTGTGCTGTTTTCAAGGGCTCCAAAGGCTTTTTTGGTACAGTGGTGAAGAGAGAAATATCCTTACTTCCTTGCAGAACTTAACCCCACAGTCAACCAACTAATTTATTAACAATGGCATTTTTGAATCTGCTGCTTTGTGTTTATACTATTTAGTGTGTCTGTTTATAGCATATTTGAAATGTACCAGGTAACACTGAGGCTAGTGAGGATCACAGTAACACAAAGAACATAGGCCTATCTGGGTCCTGCTAATATCTCTCCTCTGTTATTAGTTTGTACTGAGAACTTATACTAGTATATTGTTGCAGGCTTCGTCTTAAACAGAACAAGTATCCTGTCATGTTCCTGACCCAGGGGGTGACCAAAAAATATCCTCCTTATAGAGATCCTCGGACACATACGATGCAGATGGCTGTGAACTATGCTAATAGTGCTGGAATATTGGTTGGTATCAGTTATTAAGTTTGTGTTGGCATGTGAGCAGTTTTGTATTTAATGCAATATAAATATTTGTCTCTACTAAATCACAACAATTCTTCACTGGGGCAATGATGTAACAGAAAACAAACATGAAAGCAGTGACTCATCACATTCAGTTGATAGCACTGGGGCTTATACCCCAAGAAAAAACTGTTTGTTATAACACAGTGCTCATTTATCTGTCATTTCTGTTATCATAAATATCTTACAACATTTTAAATGGGGAGCAATACTGTCAGTGCGCATTGTTTTTGAGTCCACTGGTAACAATTTTAATTTGCTGTTATGTGTTCATTTCGTAATCCGTGTGTAGGATGTGTCTGAAAGATAGATTTACAATATTTGATGAGTTAATGTGACTGTTCCGTGGAATGAGTGTTAGGTTTACTATTGATTTTTAACACAGTACTCATATGGATTTGTGGGCTGGGTAGCTCAGTTGGTATAGTGACTGACTACGTGCTGGATGGTCCGGGATCGAATCCCGGTGGGGACGAGATTTTTCACCCATCCAGACTGGCCCAGGGGCCCACCCAGCCTCCTGTACAATGGGTACCGGGTCTTTCCCAGGCCGGGGCATGCTGCTGACCACTCACCCCCCTTCTAGTGCCGCGGTCATGGAAGAGTAGAGCTATACCTCTACCCACCCTCTGGGCCACACCAGGCCTGTAACAGGATCACTTTACCTTTACCTTTTACTCATATGGATTTAAATTTAAACATCTTCCTCCCCCAGTTTCCATAGATGATGTATATTGAATGTGTCCCATCAGTATGTCCATTGTTCGTACAGTGTTTTGGCTAATGAGACATGGTGTACAAATTCTGTATTTATCTGGTTGTAAGATGTGAAATTTGCCTAATTTTTTTTTTCTGGAAAACGGGGGTTACCTTTAATTGCACACAACTTTAAAAATCTTTCTTGTAGTTGATTTTGCTGGAAATTGAAGATCGTGAAGAGGTCCCATCTGAAATGCAAGGGTGTCTTGTATTCAGATAATTACAATATTATTTGGCTGATAATGTGAAGGAGGTTGAATTGGATGGTGTAGCATGTAGTATGTAGAGGGAGATGAGAAATTCAGCAGAATTCTGTTTATCCAACTTGTCAGATGGTACCTGTACCGACCTAAGATCTTTTTTGGATACTGCTCCAACACTAGGAGTGTTCAAGTGATCAGGGGAGTATTCCATTTGAATATCTCCTTTGTCTGCTTGGTCAGGGTCATCAGGGTCCTATTCTGTGTTTCCTGGATTCTTCATACTTGAAGTAGTAGATGAAAAAGGAAACAAGTGGTCAGGAGATACTCCAACAGTTGATGCACAGACACTGTTGGAGGTCATTTTGAACATGCCCTTGAGAACTGCCATGTTTCATTAATTAAGCTTTTTCTGGTAAAAAGCAAAACTTATGGTATTGGGACTACTGTCCTCATTGCCATATTGTTAGGATTTCTGCATTATTGGACATTGGATGGAAGGAAAGTTTGCAGTATGTTTGGAACTGAAGTCAGAAAACCTGAAGAGGAAACCTTTTTAGACACTTGAACGTGTTAGAAAGATAGTGTTTAGGTTACTGTTCATGAATTAAAGATTTGGACTGAATTTATATGGCTGGGGTAGGATCCAGTGTAGAGAGCTCTTGTGAGTGCAACACTAAACATTCATTTTCCATAAATGGAAGACAAGTTTTTGACCAGATGAGTGACTGTGAACTTCTCAATAAGAACCGCCATGTATATTGCATAGTTGGTGTCGAAATGTAGCATGTTTTGTCACAGTTATGTCATACTTAACTACAGCCATAATTCCTGTACTTGTATCAGTTCTTCGTAACATTTAGGTGTATTAATACAATATGGGTGTGTGTGTTCTCTAGGGTGTTAATGCTCACACAGAAGACATTTTGAGAGATACAACCCAAGTGAAAATGGTGATAGATGCAGGACTTGTCATCTTTTGTTGGGGCGATGATAACAACAATCCTGCAACAATAAAGCACCTTAAACAGCTTGGTATACATGGAGTTATTTATGACAAGTATGCATAATGAAATATTACATTCTTATAGAAATTAAGAACCGATTAATTTCATGAAATTCTTGCTATCATTGAGTTCAGTTTTATATGCCTTCCCATCTCATGTTCAGAATCATCAAGATTATGTATTCACAGTACTGTAATTTAGCAATTGTTTTTGGTGAGTACAGAACTTTGTCTTCCACCCTAAATGAAAGACACTGATTGAGGGTGTTAGAGAACAAAGTGCTGAGGAGAATATTTGTACCTGAAAGAGAGGGAGTGACAGGGGTGTGAATTCATGCTTCTGCCACGGAGCAGATGAGAACTGCACTCTTCTAGGCTAGTAGTGGTATGACTACTTGTTGCATAATAGCCCAGAAGAGCACAATTCTCTAGTGCCAGGAGGATGGAGAAAATTGTATAATGTGACTCTACCTTAACTACTATATTTTTAGTTCTTGAATCAGGCCTGTTGATGGCTGGAAGCCAGAGCCAAAACTAGTTCCCTGTAAAATAGTTTTAATGTTTGTTGAATGTGACAAGACATTTAGTAAATATACTTCTGTGAACTTCACCTTTTTAATTAGCATATTGAAGCTGGGGAAGAGAAGGGGACAGACATGTGATGCACATGAGGGTGATAAGAAAGGCATTAAGGTCTTAGAGAAAACCTGATGAAAAGGGAGGCATCAGGGTAGATCATAGGATATATTAAAATATGTTGTTCAGGAACAAGGTAAGAGTATTGACTGGATTCATATGGCGCTGAAGAGGGTCTTAGAAAAGGGCTGCTCTGAACAAGGTAATGAATCTTCAGGTTCTGTGAAAGTTAAGGAATGTTTGATTCAGCTGAGCCATTGTCAGGTGCTAAAGAAGGACTCTGTTATAAGGAGTCAGGGAAGTCCAAATTGAGACTTGTAGCAGCATCACATAAGTTATCTTTAGAATAATCATTGTGTAGAATTTCTTCTGCACTTAACTGGGGTTAAGCTGATTTGAGTTTATATGAATCACAAGTCATTTGTGTTTGTCCTAAATCATCATCATTTCCTAAATGCTCTGGTTATTTCTGTTTTATATATCTACATTTCATTACTCCACTCGGTCACTGATCTATATCCATTATCTTATTTGTTATGTTCTGGAGGGAATTTGTTTGTTTTCCCTGTATGTCACATGCAACTGGCCATGTCCTGAATTTTACCACCAAATTTTTGCTGGAATTTCTACCCTGCAATCTTGCTGAATGTTATAATGGGACATATCCTTATGGTATTAATCTGTAAGAATGCTGTACTATTTAATTCTGAGTGTACTGGTCTGTCTACAGGAAGTAAAATTGGCAGCTATGACTCCTGCATGTCTTTCTGTTGCATGTTTTTTAGTGCCTTTTCTACTCTCTGTTGCGATCTCATTATGTAGTGAATGTTACTGGTTTGCCTTACTTGTCTAACATAACCTGACCTGGCCAAATCTGACCTAATCTTCCTCAGAATTAATTATGTCTGCATGAAACACTGGACTCATTATTCTTCCCTCACTCGGGGCACACCAAGCAGCTTAGGTGCCAGCTTACCACCATCAACTAATTGAAGACAGAAATTCTGAGTCGTTTGGCTGCAGGAGGTTTACAAATGTGGCTTTGTAAGGCTATATTTTCAATAATTTTGTTTTGGTTCTCTCGAGGTTACATTTGTGTTGTATGTGAATAAGCTGACTATGCTAGAACATTGAGTGTTTAAAATTAATATTGTATAAAACATGTCCACTAGGAATAATCAGAGAAAATTGAGAAGAAAGTTTTCTATGGTTTGAACAGAGATTATAATTTTGTTAACAAAGCAGGTACCAGTGTTGTGCTGTAAGATGATAAACCAATATGAGCACTTAGTATCAACACAAGCAAAGCTTGATGTACTGTAATGTTCATGTCACAAGCCTGTGACAGTACTTCATTCAGGGACAGGAGTATCAAAGTGGACTGCAGAGACCACAGAATGTCTAAGACAAGCCTTTAATGGATTTGAATGGACTGTGGAGCACAGAAGCCCCCATTTCATAGGCAGGGTTCACTCATTGTTGTGAAAGTTGGTTTTGGGTGTACTCTGAGTTTGGGGAGGATTATGTCAGTCCCATGTTAGGCATTTAATTTTGAGGGGTAAATTTGGCAGTCACTTTAGCCATTCTGTAATATTACTGTTGCAGTTGACTCAGCACAAACCCCCATAATGAGCATGCATTGTGGATGGATATTGCCTTGTCATAGTTGCCCACTTTTTTCTTTCTGTGATGTGTGTTTACTGTTGCATGCTTTATTCTTGGTTGTCCTAAATTTGAGTGTGAGGTGTGATTTACCTTAACATGGTAAAAGTGGGGTTGGGTTTGTTTCATTTATTGCTTTGCTTGAACAGAGAAGAGATGTGGTTCTTGTTGGTATGAGGATCAGTCAGAAAATAAACATGTATTGTGTATATTTGGGTTATTTTTTTTTGGCAAGTAGCAATTCTTGCAGATCCTGCCTCACAGGAGGGCCTCCAAATGTACAGAATTCCAAAATTTGTTGTGGATTCTTTTGCACTGTATTATTTTCTGCTGTGAGGAGGCAGTGTTGTGACAGGCTATTCCGAATTAGTTTTCAGCAAAGAAAGTGGAACAAAAATTTGGCATGTGATGTTTAAACACATTGTTAAAATTGGCCCCTCTTTTCCAAGTTAGGTCATGTTATAGAAATGACTGCCGGACCTTATGCCTTATTAACTGTCTCATGATAAAATTCTTACTGGATTTGTGTTATGAGATTTGAGAGTAACTTTGTTAATTTCAGCGGTCCCAAGACCGGTTATCTACACCAGTGTTTTTGGCAGTAAGAACAGTTTTGATTTTCTTATATGGACATCCCACTGCTTTTTGACGTAGTCTGTGGTACTGTTGAATCTTTTATCATATTGTGAGGCTGCTTTTCTGTTTTGTGCTGATGACCTATATTTACAGCCATAATGTCACAACTGTTTCCACCTCGTGATCATCTTTAGATTTGCGGCTGCCAACATTGTGCCTCTGTACTGGAAACAGGTGGTAATTGCATGATGATGAATCTCCATGGTATAATCACAATCAGTGTAGGTTTTTAGTTACTGAATTATACAACAACTGAAATGTATTTTTTTGCCAACCCACCATTCATCAGTGATGTTCCATAGGCTTCTAAAGAAATGGTGTTATCTATAGGAAAGGCGTTTGCATATGTCTGTACCTTCCTGTATTGAGGGTTCATTATTTACAGATGTTAAGTTGCTCTTCTCATCCTCTTTTAAAGTGCAGCATTTTAGAAGTAGCTGATGTTGAAAAAATGAGATCTGTGACATGTACAAATTAATTTTGCAAACCTAATCGCTGCTGCGTAGGATAGAGCTAATCGAGTCACAAAAAGTCGTGCACGATTTTATGATAGTGTAGCTGTAAAGCCTGTTTTCATGTTGTACACTTACTGATACAGTATAATTGCTTTCAATCAGAATTGACAAGTATAACTCCAAGGAAGTTAAGGAGAGTATATTTCTGGCTGAAGCAAGGGAGATGCAGACTCAACTACTGAAGGCAGCAGAGGCACTGCAGGATGCTCCAGTCACCTCTTCCTCCAACTTGGGTAAGTCTTACCACTCTTTCTTTGCAGAGACTGGATACCAAGGGACTAAATAATGTGCTGTTACACTGTGTCCCTGAAAACAGGATACAAAAGTGATACAAGTATCATGATCATGATATATTTGTCAGTATAAATTTCATGATGAATCGAAGAGAGCAGCATATGGAGATATTAGTAATAGAGGTTAGTGCCATTGAGGTTGAGGTTGCTGTTGAAAATTCAGTGCAAATGCAGGGTCAGTCTAAACACGAATCTTATTTTATTTCAATTGTCAAGCTACATGCATCAGCCCTATACACAAGTCATCATCAGGCTTCATATAAAAACAGTATGTAAAAGGTACAAAATACTTATTTTGAACCTGAGTTGATATTGAATATAAAAACAATGGGATGACAATCATAAGTAAATGCTGTTGAAAAGTTGGAAAGAAACTGACTAGGTATTGATCATATGTATGCAGAATTTATGCAATGAGGAGGTGAAACAGCATATCCTGAGATCCATAAAATTAATAATTGTGTTTTCAATTAAGTGAGGATTTCCTCAACATTGGAAGGTGTTTTTATTGTACCTATTTATAAGATGTGTTACAACTCATAATCGTGATTATTGAAGCTTATCTCTCTGTAATCAACTACACAGAGAATTTTATTTTTCATCTCTCAAGTTCAACTTCATATACAGATGGAATTGTTGGGTTTATCAGTTTGGTTTTTAATGTACTGGATCATCTAATGATAAGATATTTTGCCTTTGTTGTACACATTAAAGAAGCCTATAAAGGTAAAGCAATCCCATTGCAGGCCTGGACAGGCCTTGAGGGTTCCAGGAGGTTGAGGCTCTCAGATTTCAAGACAGTCGGCACATGAAGGTGGTAAGGTTGTCAGCCCTACGCACCAGCCTTTACCCCCAGGAAATATTCCTGGTACTCATTTCTGTTAGTGGCTGAGTCAACCCCAGTGCCATAATGCGGCCAGAAGGATTATGTCTATGAAAAATTCCAATGACACCATCGGGAATCGAACTCGTAACCTTCCAGCTTGTAGCGCAGTGCCTCAACCAACTGTGCCACCGCGTGCCCCCCAGAGAAGCCTATAAGTCTGTGTAACTCTGCTGGTTTGAAAGTTCATCCCTACCAGCCTTGGTTGCACCCAGAACCTGAACAGTAATCCAAACATTAACAAACCTTCCAGCATCAGAAACAGTCTCCAAATAGAACTGAACAATCAGCACTCCTTCAATGTATCCCTTTGCTCCAGGGATGGTAGAATGAGCTGTCCCCACCTGCCCCAAATTCATCTCAGTATGGATAGTGCGAAATTTACCTGTTCCAAGACTGCTGCAAGAATCAGAAGATCTAACAAGCCCAAATAGTTGTGTTCAGTTACCTGCTCATGGACCTTCTGCATTGAAAGACTAATAGATTTTGCACTTGCTTCCCAGAACTTTATATCATGCAGAGGAGATATTCTGCAACTACTGCATGTGGAAAACACATCTGCATTCCTGAGAGATTATGCCTTGTAGACATACAGCCACTTGTCAGTGAAAGGGTGAATTATGGTAGTACAATCTTTATCCCAGACATTGTGTAATCTTGTCAGGCTGAGCTACAAAATCGTATAAAGTCTGCATCTGCACGTGTGTATATAGCCAGTCTGAAACTGACAAGCTTTCTTGTGTATCCTTCACCTTATATTCCAGTGACATTGGCCAATCTCCAGGATTTAAATTCACCTACCTGCTTGGAGACTTAAGTGCATAACTCAAGGTTTGGGGTAGTGAGGATGAAGGTGAAGGAGGTCATAGCACCGTGATTATGTAGTGGGCGACTCCATTATTGAGGGGTTTGTAATTGTTTCACTTAGCACCAAAGCTAGTTTTGTGGGTTGGTTAGTTTTGTAGTAGTTGACAGACATCTTTTGTAACAGTATATGACTGTTAGTTGGATTGAGCTGGCTCACGATGGTATCTGATGACAGGCTTTCATGAAAAGAGTGATGAGCATGGGTTTTGTAAAGGTCAAAAATTTCTTGACTGGGTTAAGTATGAGCTTTTTTATATTCGTGGTTCTGTACATTGTAATTCAAGGTTGAAGAAATCCAACGAGATGCAACAGTATGCAGATATTTATTTGCTGCTATATTACTTTACATGTTTAGGGTGTCCATCGCACCTGAAACATGTAGAGTAATTTAGCAGCAGATTAATATCTGCATACTGCTGTATCTCGTTGGATTTCTTTCAACCTAAGTATGAGCTGTTTGGATGATCCTGTTCACTAGATTCATACAGCCTTAATGACATAATTTAGGTCCATATTCCATTAATGTCTGTAGTCAGAATATTACAGAGTTGTGTGTAATAGTTCTCTTTTGTGATTTTGCAGGTGTTTGAACTGCATGGTATGGGAAGTGCTCAAAAGAGTCTGTCCACTCTCTCAGCAACTTCTTTGTTGTCCTCGTTTTCTGTTAGCCCTTTTACTGTTTCACTGCCTAGCTTCCCTGAAACTTCCAATGGGGAAGGACACACCAACACATGTTTGATGCTAGTAAGGTATTTCACATAAAGCCACCTTAAATACATTTGAGATACAGTTTTATATCCTGAAACCACTGTAAAAAACAGTAAATAGTTTGCATATTTTATCGTATGATGAAAATGAGGTTATGGAGTGTATGTGTTTGTTTCACTGTATAGTTTCAAGCATTATCTTTGAGTCATTTGTTTTTGTGATAATGCTGGTAGGTGCTATGCTTCAATATCCTCATGCTTGTTGCTCTTCTAAACAATAAATGGCCTTATTGGGCCATTCTGCATTATATATCATAAGCTATAAGAAGAGCTACATTAGCTACACCATTCCAAATTGAAACAGTATCATATATTTTTGCATTTTTTATGTTAGAATATGTGAAACAACAATGACTAATTATTCTTACACATTTCAAGCTGACCTGTAATATATGAAAGTTAAGGTCTGGCTGTCACTATTCACCTGTCCATATGCAAATACTCAGTGGATGTACGTGTGATAAATACCCAGCTTCATTTATGTGACCTCTTATATGAAAATTCAGTTTGGGACTACAAAAATATTTGAATGTACATTTATATTTTGTGATGGATTGGTTACTAGAGTCCAAACAGTGTCTGATGATCAGACTGCATTTTAAAGCCAAAATTAATTTTTGAAGTCAGATTTTTTATTTTTATATTTATCTGTTGTCCTTATCATATCATCATTGTCCTAGGTGTTGTCATTGTCATCAACTACAAGAACATAACAGATAAAAATCTGTAGAATACATGACAGAAAGATTTAATATATACAAAGTTGCAGATATATTTGATATCTATCAGTTTAAGGAAATTACTTTCATGATTTTATAAATGTTATGGATCCACATATATTTGATGGTCATAAATATTAATTTAAAAATTGGAGAGAAATCAGAAGTTGCAGATATATTTGATATCAGTTTAAGGAAGTTACTTTATTTCATGATTTTACGAATGATATGAATCCATATATATATATTTAGATCGCATCATAACTTTAAGAGAATTGTTTCAATTTTTAAAATGCTGTAGAAAGTAAAATAATTTGGAAACATGTATGTAAGCATTCATCCATTATTATGTGACCTACTGATGCATGTTTGCCATCTTTTAACACTTTGAGTCCCAGCCCTCTAGAATTTCATTGGTTCCAGAAACCTGGGCATTTTTTGACATATTTCTTTCCGCTTGCTACCATACTGACCTTTTGTATAAACTACCAGATGCTACTGACCTCTCTCCTACATAAACATCATGTATCACTACATTTAAGAAATTAATTTGGATCCTTCTAATTAAAGTAATTCTTTCCAACAGTTATAGTATGGTCATCAAGTAACCATTAAAAATGTACATACAATCATGAAATTGTATTGTTTATAGTTTATTTATATAACACTGAACACTGTAAATGAGATAGGTATAAAACCTTGAATCTGTGGTGTTGTTATGTTGGATTGTTTTTGTCATCCCACAAGTTAGATCATTAAATTTGCGTTGTATGTTGTGGAGATTTCATGGCACTGCAAGAATAACAGAAAAGGGGGCATTATTGCTATGATACAGGCATTAACATGTCATCATTTTAACATATCTAAATACAGCAGTATCCTTTATGAAATACAGGAACTGTAACAAGCTCAAATATCATACAGTAATTAATCAGTTTCTATAGTAGCATTTATTTTCTGGTTCTTAATCTAGCACTGTCCACAGTGCACTTCTACATTTGCAATGTTTTGAGAGGACATTCAGGGTTGCAGTATATTACAGTATGTAGCTTTATATTGTATAATATGAATATAAAAATATCAGTTTCTATGTATTATACCTTTACTGTTATAGTGTATCAAACATATTGTTGTTGTTGGTTTTTTTGTTTTTTTTTTTTTTTTTTTTTTTTTTTTTTTTTTTTTTTTTTTTTTTTTTTTTTTTTTTTTTTTTTTTTTTTTTTTTTACTATTT
>Ga0123355_10015372_pt1 | contig 12020 bp, 11 predicted proteins | sample TergutEmb28metaG_3_FD_89872 | JGI IMG/M metagenome (GOLD analysis project Ga0123355, IMG submission 89872) | Embiratermes neotenicus P1 segment gut microbial communities from Petit-Saut dam, French Guiana - Emb289 P1 | ecosystem: Host-associated > Arthropoda: Insects > Digestive system > Gut ... | reverse complement strand
TTTGCTATATGCAAAAATGGTGAAAAAATAGGCGACATAAACCTTCGCATAGGCCATGGCGGCGGGCCAAAAAACGATAATTTATATTACTGCGGTCACATAGGATACGCAGTTGACGAAGCCCACCGCGGCCACGGCTACGCCGCAGAAGCCTGCAAGCTTCTGCTACCCATAGCCCGCGCCCATAAAATGACAAAACTACTTATCACCAACAACGTAACCAACACAGCGTCCCGCCGCGTATGCGAAAAACTTGGCGCAAAGCTTATCCGCGTTGCACGTTTACCGGAATGGATAGATATGTACAAAGAAGGCCAACGGTTTTCTAACATTTTTGAATGGAGTGTGTAAAATGCAAAAATCACTGCCACAACGGTTCTACGACCTAAAAACAAAAATAGGCGGCAACCGGGAAAGAACATACTACGACCACATCCCCGGCCTGTCGCCGGAAGTACCGCTGTGCATAACAAAACCAAACAAGGAAATACGCCGCATCATTGGCCAACTGGAATTTTCCTTGCAACTAATGGAAGAGAACCCAAGCTTCACCTCACCAATTTCAACCGCGCTGGAAATTCTTGAAACCGCAATGGAGGCCGACGGCGTTCTAACCAACACCGCCTGTCAAAATGCGGAAGCCGCACTTTCCCCGCTTCAAGAGACCGCAAAGGAATATGAAATTCTGCTAATTTCCCACGCCCACATAGATATGAACTGGATGTGGGGCTTGCAAGAAACCGTAGCGGCCACCCTGTCAACATTCCGCACAATTCTGGCACTTATGAAGGAGTACCCACAGTTCACCTACTCCCAATCGCAGGCATCTGTCTACAAAATTGTGGAGGATTACGACCCAGCAATGATGGACGAAATCAAAGCCCGTATCAAAGAAGGCCGCTGGGAATGCACAGCCAACGCTTGGGTAGAAACCGACAAAAACATGCCTAATACAGAATCGCTGCTACGGCATATTTCCTGCACTCGCGAGTATATGCGCGATACATGGGGCGTTAGCGACCTTGAGGTAGACTTTTCGCCAGACACTTTTGGCCACAATGCCAACGTTCCGGAAATTAATTCCTATGGCGACGTTAAGTACTACTACCACTGCCGCGGGCACGAAACCCATCACTATCTGTACCGCTGGAAAGCCCCGTCCGGTAAGGAAATTCTCGCTTATTGCGAACCTTATTGGTATAACTCCGAAATAAACGCGGAACTTGGCGCGGGTGTTGTAGAATTTGCGCGTATGGCCGCGGGGCTAAAAACAAGCATGGCGGTATACGGTGTGGGCAACCATGGCGGCGGCCCCACGCGCCGCGATATTGAACTGGCCATAGAAATGCAAAACTGGCCTGTTTACCCCAAAATGAAGTTTGGTACATTGCACGAATATTTTAAGAAAGCCGAAGCCGTGCGCGATAAACTGCCTATTTGGGATGGGGAAATAAATTTCATATTCACAGGCTGCTACACCACGCAAAGCCGCATAAAAATGGGCAACCGCAAAGCTGAAGCTGCCCTTACAGCCGCCGAAAGTTTGCACGCAGTTGCCAACCTTACAACAGGCTACAGCTACCCGGCGAAAAACTTGACAAAAGCTTGGCGCAACGTGTTGTTCACGCATTTCCATGATATTATAACCGGCTCCAATGTACAGGAATCTCGCGAACACGCAATGGCTCTGTATGCCGACACAATGAGCATCACAAACACCATGCGCGAAAACGCCGCCCGCGCTATTGCAGAAAATATCGACACATCCATGATAAAAGTGGATGCAAACATCGCCGATACGTGGTCGGAAGGGGCTGGCGTAGGGTATGGCATCAGTAATTTCTCCGGCGTTCCCAACCCGGAGACGGGCAGGGGCAAGGTGCGGATTTACACCGTTTTCAACCCGCTACCGCACCCCCGCCGGGAAGTTGTAGAGCTTACATTATGGGACTGGGTTTGGGATATGAGCCGCCTGCAAGTAACCGACCATACTGGTTGCGAAATTCCATTCCAAATGCGCGACTACGGCTTCCAAGACTATTGGGCGCATAAATATTTCCGCGTTTATGTGGACGTAGAAGTCCCCGCTTTGGGCTACAAAACCGTTGTTGTAAGCGAAAAGGAAATGGACAAGTACCCGCTGTTTACAAAAAATGACTTCCCACGTGCCGACGCGCCAAAGGGGCCAACAGTGCTGGAGAACGAGCATCTGAAAGCCGTATTCTGCCAAAAAACAGGCGCGCTTACCTCGCTTATTGACAAAAAAACCGGACTAGAGCAAATCAAACCCGATTCTGGTGGGGGCAGGCTGGTAAATGTATCTGCCGAGAATAAGGGCATGAGCGCATGGCGCATTGGCAGGCACTTAGGTCACACTCCTGTGACAAAAACACTTAGCATGGAGGTGGATACAGGCGGCCAGCTTCGCAAAACCCTAACACTTGTGCAACGTGTGGAGTCTTCCGAAATTAAAACAACCATATCCCTAGACAAAGACGCCACTGCGCTGGCATATTCCTTTGATATTAACTGGGAAGAGTACTCAAAGCTTGCCGGTGGCGGCTGGGACAATAAACATGGCGAAAATATCCCGCTACTAATTTATCATTTGCCGCTTGCAAACACCCCTATGGCATATCAGACAGACATTCCGGCAGGGCATATACGCCGCCCGGGCCGCCATCAAGATTTTTGCGGTCTGCAATACGGCGCAGCTGTGTATGAAAATTCCCGCGCGGTAGCAATTGTCACCGATTGCAAATACGGCTACCGCGGCGTGGACGATAGCCTGTCGTTGACCCTTATCAACACGGCCAACTACCCCGACCCATACCCAGAGCGCGGCGTGCATAAAATTAATTTATGGGTGGCCGTGGGGAATAGTTGCCCTAAAGCCTTAAAAACCACCGCAGATAATTTCTGCTATCCAATGAACTATGTAAGTACCAGTAGTCACAGCGGTAAATTGCCGCCTGTAAATTCACTGATGCAGCTTGATGCGAAAACTTCCGTGTTTTCGTCTGCCGGGCTTGCGCCGGACGGCAGTTTGTATGTACGCGTATACGAAACCTGCGGCAAAGATGATACTGTTTCGCTGACACTACCCTTTGCGCCAAAGTCGGCAGTACTTGTGGATTTACATGGCAACGAGAATGGTAAAGCGACTATAAGCGGTAATATCGTGACTTTCTCCGTAGATGCTAATTGCATCGCCGGAGTAAAAATTATGTAGGAATAAAAAAGTGAAGTTGTGACTCTCCGTCACAACTTCACTTTTTTTATTCTGCGTAATATCTTCTTACCCTAATCTTACCACGCACCAGCACAGTCGCCACCAGCACACCTGCACCTAGCTTTACCATCAACCAAAACGGTAGGTTATTCACAAACACGCCCATAAGCGGCCCAATATCATAGTCGTTAATTACAAGTACATAATTAAGTCGCTGGGTTGTAGCATCATTTGATTCAGCCTGCACTGTGCCGGTTACTACCAAACCTGCGGCGGCAGTTGCGTTATCTACCGCAGTTGAATTGCGTATACCACCTGCGGTTACAAACGCAGTTTGCTGGTACACGTCAACCCAGCCTTCCGTTACGGTATAGGCTGTACCATACGGCACATCGGCAAATGTTATAACATCACCATGGCGAAGGTGCAGTGGCGGGGTTATACCCGCTGTGCTAACAACCCTGTCTACCGTTACAGGGATTGTGTATGTGCGCGTTGTTCGGGTACGCGGCTGCACAAAACTTAGCCCATCGCTATCGCGCACATAGCCTTCTACAGTTACCGTAATTGCAGTTGGCATGTGGTGCGCCGGTAATTCCGGCAAATCCAACACAATACCAAACTCAAAAAACCTGTGCGCACTGCCCAAGTTGCCTGTTACATTTTTTTCTACTTCGAAATCGCCAATGCCGGGTGGTGGTGTAATGTTGTTGGCAAATTCTATATACTCTTTGCCTGCGGCACTGCCCGGTACCCCGGGCGAACCGGGTGTTTCCGGGTTGGCAGGCCATGCGAAGATTTGTGGCACCGGAGGTGTTGCGTCACTGCCCAGTACGATAAGCTGCTGGAATGTCTCGTCCCGCCAGCCAACATAAACATGAACATAAAAAGCAGAGCTATCGTAATTCATATCTATTATGCCGCTGGTGTTTGCGTTTTCTGTAACGCGGAAAATAAACCTGCCGGGGTGCGGCCACGCTACGGAACCAAAGTCTAAGTAAGCAGTACCTTCTAGCAGCCTGTTGTTGGACACGCTTGGTGTCATTGTTGAAATAGATAGTGATGCTGGTAGTGTAATGGTTGGCAGTTCTTCTGCCGGGGTTGGCTGGAATGTTTCCGCTACAAGGTTGGCAGAGAATGTGAAGTTACCCGTAGTTGGTATGGCTACGCGTTGGGGTACTAGTAGAGTTTTTTGGATGGGGAAGTAGACATCTGGCAGGTTAGGTAGTACAAAAGTGCCAAAGTTGATGTCATAGTTGTTAAGCGCATGTGTACCGGGGACGCTAACCGTAGCCCAGTCTATGCCAGACGGAGCTCCGCCATTGCCGCCGGCAGCGTCGGCAGCAGCAATAGGCGTGGCAGAAAGGCGGTTGCCCTCGCCATGGTCGTCACTGAAACGGGCTGTGTTGCCGCTAAACTGCACTGTATTGGAAGTAGTTAGGTTGCCGTAGTTTGCTATAAAAATACCGCCGCCGTTGCCATCGGCAATGTTGCCGCTAAAACCGCCCTCGCGAACCGTTACGTTGCCGCTTGCATTCATACCGCCGCCATTGCCGCCGGCACGGTTACTATCAATATTGCCGGCTAGGCGCACCGTAGTGCCTGCGGGGGCGTATACACCGCCGCCGCGCTGCTGGGCTTGGTTGTTAAGCAAACTGCTGCCGGGTAGCATTGTAAAACTTGCGCCGCTTTGCAAACTTACTGCGCCGCCGTTACCATTAACAGAGTTGCGTATTACAGCACCATCTTTCATATATAGGCGGCCGCCGCTGTTAACATGTACGCCGCCACTGCTGTGGGAAGGAACTGCACCGGCAGGGTTAAAGTTTGCGCCGCCGCTAAGCACTATATTATCAAGTATTAGAATTGCACCGTCATGCACATTAAAATGCCTGCCGCCGCCGCTGCTGGTTTGTGTTATTACAAACGGGTTGCCTACCCTGCCCTGCGCCGCCAAAGCATCCGGGCAAGACATTACTATAACCGTGTTGGTTAACATCATGCCTAGATGATGTTGGGTGTTGTCGCGGTGGGAAAGAATATTTGTTGTTGCAGTATAGTTGGCAAAGGTACTCGTGTCCATGTCGCTGGTTACCATAATTTGAAGGATTTCAGCAGGTTGATAACCAAATTCTCGGGCATAAAGGCCCGGAATTAGTAAAGTTGCATTCGTCTGTGACCATACTCTAGGCCATCCATCGCCAGGAAGTGAGGTGTTTCTGCCTCTACCAGCGTCCCCCCACCCCGCACCACCAGTAGGAATTCGGGAGATGATATGGCTATTTAAGTTGTTGATGCTGTCGACACCAATAATATCATCGTGCTCGGCAGACTGGACAGACGGGACATGCCCACCCCAACGGTCCACACGCCTAAACGACAAAGCCCCCCGGTCAGTAGCTGAAACGAAAAAGCAAAGCCCGGTATAGGGTGCAGCAGTAGGAATTGAATAACCCATACCTGGACGCCAATGATGCACCGAATGCCTTGGGTGCCAAGCGTCGCCTGCATTGCTGTTGTTTGCTGCCACAGGCAAACTGCCCAGCAGCATGGTAAGGGCTAGTGCTAGGGCTAGGGTAATGGTGGTAATTGACTTGATTTTTTTCGTTTTGATTTTTTTCATGGTAATTTTCCCCTTATATTTTTTTATAGTGAACACGCTTAATAAAACAAAAGACACCCCACTAATGCCGCGCATGGCAAAAAATGAGGTGCCTAAAACATCCCGATAAATTATGCAAAATATATGATAAATAAACACAGCTATTGCAGCTAGTCATGGCTCAGATTCCCCCCTTGCCACTTTTTGCAATATATTGTAATACAATTGCGTAATTTGCGCAATCAATTTTGAAACAACTTGAATTTTTTTTCACTCTACCTTTGGCGAATTGTGCCAATCCCGGCAACTGTCCTGTTAATTTGCGGGTCACCGATATAGTAAATGGTTCCCACACCGCTAATTGTAGCATTTAACACATCCGAAACCGCAACGGTGGCACTACTTGCCCCGGCAATACTTACAGTTGCAATTCGCGTTTGCAAATCTTCGCCGTTAATCTCGCCTGCGCCAGCAAGGGCAAAATTTGCAGCATCGGCAGTTCCGCTAAAATCAAATGTCCCGGCACCGGCAAGTACAAGTTCAAGTTCATCCACTTCCATGTCAATTGCGGCATCTACAGCACCGGCGGCATGTATAAATAGACGCTCTGTACGTATCGTGTCCCAATTTTCTGTGGTTAGGGCACCGCCTACATGTATCTCGCTCAAATAAGGGGCAGAAACATATATCCGTGGAGTATTGCTGCTCGATGTTCTAAATGACCGTGTAGAACTTATTTGCAAAACGCCTTGGCTGTTTACGGTAACTTCCAAGTACTCAAATAAATTTTCTTGCATATTTACTGTAACTGCGTTTGTTTGTGAGTTTCTGTAGACCACAACATATCCACCAGCTATATCAATGCCAGTGAAATTACCTACAGCAAAATCGCGAGAAACCATATCGCCCGTACCTTGTACGGCATTGATGCCGCCCATGTTCATTGATGTCACTCCAAGACATCCCGTGAAAAGTACCAGCATCCCCGCCAATAAACAAACTGAAATAAACTTTTTCATCTTAAAATCTCCTCTAATTAAAATTTCCTATCCGAATTAAAATTTCTTATCGGAAATAAATGCGGCGGCAACAGCAAGCACCAATCCTTGTACGAACATAATTGCGGCCATAGCCACCAACGGCCATATACTTGTGCTTAAAATATTTATATTGAAGAACACAACGAATCTTTCCATCTCGCCAAAGGGTAGCAGCACGATATTTAGCCAGCTTAGTGCACACATAGCCAGTACAGCCAATATGACAGACAAAAGTTGGCGCAATGGTACACGCGACAAAATAGTTCTGCTAATGGTGCTACCAAACACTACAGCCGCCATAATTAGCATATTAACAGCCGCGAAAATTAGAACACCGAATATAACCATATACCATTCGTCCGTGGTCATTTGGTTCACCGGAGCACCGTAAATATCAACATTTACGCTTTCACCCAAGCCAAGTCCCAACAACACAATAAATAATATACTAATCCCAATGCTAGCCACGTTGTAAACCGTCGCCGGTATAATTGCCCCAATAAACTTTTTCCAAGCAGGGACAGGCGTAAGCATTTCCAAATAGTTTTTCTTGTCCTTCAGAATCGCATCAAAGTTTACGAACGTTGCATATATGCTAATTCCGAAAATGCCCATCAGCGCAAATGCCGAAAACACAATACCAAGTACAGTCACCCACTCTGGCGCACCCATTCTGTTTGCTATCAAAAAGGCTCCGTTGCCAAGCAACATAACCAAAAACGCAGTCAAGCGTACCCACAGGCGGTTTTTGGTACTGTAATATATTTGATTAAACACCGCCAAACACCTCCAGATAAATTTCTTCTATTTTTTTGCCGCTCTCATAGCGTAGTACTTCGCAGTCTTGTTCGTAGGCAATTTTGCCATCCTTTATTAGCATTATGCTGTCAAAAACCGTTTCCACATCTTTTATCAAATGAGTGGAAAGTAGAATTGACGAATCTTCCGTATGGGTTGCGATTATGGATTCCAAAACTTTCATGCGGCCAACAGGGTCTATGCCGCCAAGTGGTTCGTCCAGTAAATATAGTGCCGCACGGCGGGAAAATGTGACCGCAAGCGCCACCCTTTCTTGCATACCCTTAGATAATTTTTTGATGGTATCGTGGGGTGATAGGTTTAGTATTTTTTGCATTTCTTCCGCTTTGGTGCTGTCATAGTCGGGGTACATTTTTTGGTAGTATGCGAATGCATCCGATACTTTCATCCAACCCGGGAACTCTAAATTATCCGGTAAAAATGCGATTGTGGCTTTAGACTGCGGGCCGCGTTTCGCGCCCTGCGGATATTCAATTTCACCGGAATCCGGTGGAAGAAGGCAAGCTATAGTTTTCATCAGCGTAGTTTTGCCTGCACCATTTGGGCCAAGCAGGCCAATTATTTTGCCCTTGGGGATGCTGACGTTTAGGCCGTTCAGCACACGCTTGCTCCCAAACCGCTTGTGGAGGTTTGTAATTTTTAAAATTTCCATTACTGCGTCCCCCCGTTTACATAAGATTCAATTTCGCTTTGGATTTGGCTATCTTTAAACCCTAGCGAACGCATTTCTTCCAAAAATCTTGATACAACGTCTTTTACTATTTCCGTTTTAATTTCCGAAACCATGTTTTCACCCTCCGTGATAAAGTAGCCTGTTCCCCGCTTTGAATAAATTAGTTGCCGCCGCTCCATTTCTTGGTATGCGCGTTGTACTGTGTTTGTGTTAACTTTTAGTGCAATTGCAAGCTCCCGTATTGAGGGAATCCTGTCTGATGGTTTTAGCTCTCCTCTTATTAGCGAACGGCAGACTTGCATAACTATCTGCTCGTATATGGGGGAACGCTCATCGAAGTGTGAGTGCCATAAATCATTAGCCGGCATAATATTTCTCCTTCCGTTTATTTTTTTGTTTCGCCGATTGCTGGTGTACCACCATACTACTACACTGTTTTGATATTGTCAATAGCAAAATTAAAATTTTGCAAAAAAAAATCAACTGGTACGATTTTCGTACCAGTTGACTTCAGTCATATTACTCACATGCAAAATTAAATTGCTGAGTTTTTGTAGTCATATTTATATTTCTGATTGTACTCTTCAAGTGCGGCAAGTTCTTCATCGTCCAATGCTGTTATATCTATCTTGCGTATCAAAGTCCCCTTTTTGAGATTCTTTATATCTTCGGGGCTATAGTATTCCTTTACAGTAAATCCACTTTCCATAATACGTTCGTAAAAAGGGTTTTTAGTCTTTCTATTCCCTCTTACCTCAGGGATGTCACTCAAATCAATGTTTGCATAATTAGTCATTTAAATCACACCTCCATACAAGTTTTCTTCATGTCTTGTCGCTTTCCTAGCAGAAATTATTCGTGTGATGGAGTCATCTTTCCCACGGTGGCAATGACACACTGTTAAAATCCTTTCGCTCTCATCCATTCCTATTAGCATAAATCTTTCTTCGTTTTGGGAATGGTCCTCATCTTCATACATTTCTGCGTGTGGGTCAAAGAATGTCTTAGCTGCAACCTTAAATGTGATGCCGTGCTTTTCAATGTTAGAAAGATTTTTGCTCCTGTCCCATTCAAATATATGTCCTTCAAGCTCGTATCTTTCTGTTGGCATAACTATCTCCTTTAATCAGTTTTTACGTCCGGTGACCGGAATTATAACATATATTTTGACTCTTTACACCTTAGCCAGCGTCCACTTCCCTTTAATAAATCGCGTAAGCAACAGCGCAAGCCTTGCCCCTTGGTCAATAATTATTGCAATCCACGCGCCCTGCAAGCCCAACCCCAGCGGGAAAGCAAGCAAAAACCCAAACAACGGACGCATTACACCAACAGTAATTAGCATAGTTATTGCTACGTAGCGGTTGTCCCCTGCCCCGCGCAAGCTGCCACCCATTACCAACTGTGTTGTTTGAAGCGGTAATGCGTAAGCCAGTATCAAAATAAGCCCAGCGGCAACGCTAATGACATGGTACTCGCTTGGGTCTCGTGAAAACATGCCCGCAAATTGATAGCGAAATAATACACAAAACAAGCTAAGCACCACGGAGCATACAAATGCCATCCGCAACCCTATTTTGCCATACATAGTGGAAAGGTCGGGCCTTCCTTTTCCCAAAAACTGCCCCACAAGCGCGGTAGTTGCCGCGCCAATGCCTTCGGCAAAAGTAAAGCTTATCATCATAACCTGCATGGCAATAACATGGGACGCAAATGCGTATGTTCCAAGCTCTGCAATTACACGGGCGTATACCAAAAAGCCAAACCGCAGACCAACTTGCTCCAGCATTCCGTTGGCCGTAAGTTTCCCAATGCTTCTTAAAATAGGAATATCTAGCCGCCAGTTGTCCTTTATTCTAATACGAAGTGAGCTGTCTCGGCGCAAAACAGATGCCATTGCAAGCACAAACGCAACCAGCATTGCAATTGACCTTGCCCATGCTACACCCTCTACTTCCATACGTGGGAAGCCAAAACGCCCTTCAATAAGTAAAAAGTTTAATGTGAGGCCAACAATTTTGGCGGCCACGTTTACTTTCAATGTTATTTTGGTGTTGCCAATTGCGCGTTGTGCGGCGCAAATTGTCATTGTCATGACCTGCGGCACAACAAAAAAGCTAAGTATGCGGAAATAGGTTGTGGCATCATCTATGGTATTGTACTGCGCACCAACAAGGTTCATAAGCGGGCGCGCAAAAACAACTGCAATAATAGTTAGCAATAGCCCAAGCACAACATTTAACAGCAGGCCATGACGCATTGCAGTTTTTGCGGCATTCATATCGCCTTCGCCTTTTTTACGGGCAATTATTGCGGTTAGGGCAATGTTCAGCGCAAAAAAAATCGAAAGAATAAGCATTCGCGGCTGGCCGGATAGCCCTACGGCCGTTACAGACGCAGCACCAACGCCCCCTATCATTATGACATCTATCATGTCCATTAGGGCAATGCTTACCATTTCGACCACAGCTGGGCCGGCTATGCGCAGGGATTTACCGTAAGCTTCTTTGTTGGACGGTATTTCGCCACGGCGCATATGTTCTTTTACCATGTATTCAGTTGAGGTGAGACGTTTAAAAATATTCAAAATTTACGTCACTCTTTCGGATAAATGACAAATGTTCAAATTTCGCGTCGTCCTTCCAGTGCGCGGGAAAGCGTTACTTCGTCTACATATTCCAAGTCGCCGCCAACGGGCACGCCATGGGCAATGCGCGTCACTTTAATGCCGGTGTCTTTTAGTATTTTGCTAATGTATAGTGCTGTTGCTTCACCTTCGACGTTGGGGTTGGTGGCTACAATTACCTCTTCAATTTCGCTTGATTGTTGCAGACGTTTTAGTAGCGCGGCTATAGTTAAATCGCCCGGGCCCACACCATGCATTGGCGAAATAGCCCCATGCAATACGTGGTACAGACCATGAAATTCGTTTGTGCGTTCGTAAGCGGCCATGTCGCGCGGGTCTTCTACCACCATGATAATTTTTGGATCGCGTTTTATATTTGCGCAAATTTGGCAGGGGTCGTTGTCTGTTAAATTGCAACATTGCGAACAATAGCGCACATTGCGTTTTGCGGTAAGAATTGCTTGTGCCAGTGACTCTGCCTTTTCTGCCGGTAAATGGATAATATAAAAGGCCAGCCTTTGAGCAGACTTGCCTCCTATACCCGGTAAACGTGACAATTCTTCAATTAGCCGGGCTACATGCCCGCCGTAAATATGTTGCATCCTAGAACAAGCCGGGCAGGCTCATGCCGCCGGTTAGTTTAGACATTGAGGCACTAACTGCTTCGTCCATTTGGCGGATAGCCTCGTTGACGGCAGAAATTACTAAGTCTTGCAGCATTTCAACATCGTCTGGGTCTACAACATCTGGGGAAATTACCAAGTCGGTAATTTGCTTCTCGCCGTTGATGGTGACTTTAATTGCGCCGCCGCCAGCAGATACCTCTAAGGTTTTGTTTGGCAAATCCTCTTGCATTTCTGCCATTTGCTTTTGCATTTTTTGTGCTTGCTTCATCATTGCTTGCATGTTCATGCCGCCGCCCGGCATTCCTTGAAATCCTTTTGGCATTATAATTACCTCCTATTAATCTACCAACTTTCGTCAGTTATCATTTCTATACCTACCGCGCCCCAGTCGTCTGGCTGTTC
>Ga0123355_10015371_pt1 | contig 12020 bp, 11 predicted proteins | sample TergutEmb28metaG_3_FD_89872 | JGI IMG/M metagenome (GOLD analysis project Ga0123355, IMG submission 89872) | Embiratermes neotenicus P1 segment gut microbial communities from Petit-Saut dam, French Guiana - Emb289 P1 | ecosystem: Host-associated > Arthropoda: Insects > Digestive system > Gut ... | reverse complement strand
ATCAGTTCCTGTACACTGACAGTCACAGCACACCGTCACTCTATCAGTTCCTGTACACTGACAGTCACAGCACACCATCACTCTATCAGTTCCTGTACACCGACAGTCACAGCTCACCGTCAGTCTATCAGTTCCTGCACACCGTAAGTCTCATCTCATCCTCACCCTATCAGTTCCTGTACACTGACAGTCACAGCAAACCGTCACTCTATCAGTTACTGTACATCGACAATCACAGCACACCGTCACTCTATCAGTTACTTTACACCGACAGTCACAGCACACCGTCACCCTATCTATTCCTTTTCAACGACAGTAACAGCACCCCTTCACTCTATCAGTTCCTGTACACTGACAGTCACAGCACACCGTCAATCTATCAGTTCCTGTACACCGACAGTCACAGCACACCGTCACTCTATCAGTTCCTGTACACCGACAATCACAACCCACCGTCACCCTATCAGCTCCTGTACACTGGCAGTCACAGCACACCGTCACTCTTTCAGTTCCTGTACACCGACAGTCACAGCACACCGTCACCCTATCAGCTCCTGTACACTGACAGTCACAGCGCAACGTCACTCTATCAGTTCCTGTACATCGACAGTCACAGAACACCGTCACCCTATTAGTTCCTGTACACTGACAGTCACAGCACACCGTCACTCTATCATTTCCTGTACACCGACAGTCACAGCACACCGTCACTCTATCATTTCCTTTACACCGACAGTCACAGCACACCGTCACCCTATCAGTTCCTGTACACTGACAGTCACAGCACACCGTCACTCTATCAGTTCCTGTATACCGACATTCACAACACACCGTCACCCTATCAGTTCCTGTACACTGACAGTCACACCACACCGTCACTCTATCAGTTCCTGTACACTGACAGTCACAGCACACCGTCACTCTACCGTTAGCTGCACAGCTTATCGTGTCACAGTCTCTTGATTAATGCTCAGTTTGTTGATATTGGCTTTTCGCTTTTTCTTTTAAGATATTCAGATTATTTAAAATGTCACTCTACGGCAGTGCATGTATCTTATTCCTGCATGAGGATGTGTGAAGAATGCAAGGTAGGGGTAAAAGTAAAGCAATACCCGAACATGGTCGGTCTGGCTCTGATAATTCTAAGCCTTCATTCTCCTGTTTTCAAGACAATCGGCATAAGAATGTAGATAATTGTTCAGCCCTGAACCTAAAGGGCCTTTACCGTTTGGAATTATATTTGTTAAGTATATCTGTTAAATGTTGATTCGAACAAAAAGCGATTGTGAAACGGGAAAAACGCCTTCAATTGAAATTGAAGGGAATTATATTAATTTTGTGCCATGAAATATACATAAAAAAATTAACTTTGATTTTGTGTAACTATGTGTTCTGACACCAAGTGTGTGTTATATTATTGTTTTGCACACTGAACGTACATAAAAAATTGTAGTGTGACTGTATGTAACGGTGTGTTCTGACAGCAACACATTGTGTGTTACAATATTGTTGTGCACACTGAACAAAAACAACAAATTGTACTGTGACGGTCTGTAACGGTGTTTTCTGACAGCAACACGTTGTGTGTTACAGTAATGTTGTGCACACTGAACATACATAAAAAATTGTACTGTGACGGTCTGTAACGGTGTGTTCTGACAGCAACACATTGTGGGTTACAGTAATGTTGTGCACACTGAACATACATAACAAATTGTACTGTGACGGTCTGTAACGGTGTGTTCTGACAGCAACACATTGTGTGTTACGGTAATATTTTGCACACTGAATATACATAAAAAAATTGTACTGTGACCTCCTTATCGGTGTGCAGCTGTCAATCCCTACTCTACTCAGATGTACACAATGTATTACCTCAATTCCTCTGTTAAATATGTCCTTCTGAACATTTCACATTCAGCAGCCCATCGTAGAGTAGACCGATAATACAGAGCTTTTCTAATGTATGTGGCGAAATTAGTACATAGGGAGAGATCAGTCTGAATGCGTGGTATTATTTGTTTAATGCTGATGTGCACAGGGGATATCTTTGAACCTGTGGGAATTTAATGGAAATGAATTCGTGTATGAATACAAACAAAACCGTTAAGGGAATGAAGAAAAATAACCAACCCCAAAAAACATACAAAATTGTAGAACTTCTACAAATTTCTGTAGGACGTCTACTATATATTGTCATTAAAGTTACGAAAAAATGTTCGTTCCTGTGTGCACAGCAATATGTGACTGTCTGTACAGCAAAATGTGACTGATTCTACAGCTATATGTGACTGACTTTACAGAAATACGTGACTGTACAGCAATATGACACTGACTGTACCGCAACATGTTACTAACTGTACAGCAATGTGACTGACTGTACAGCAATATGTGACTGACTCTACAGGAATATGTGGTTGCCTGTAAAGGAATATGTGACTGACTGTACAGAAATTTGTGACTAACTGGACTGCAAAATGTGACTGACTGTACAGCAATATGCGACTGACTGTACAAAAATAAGTGACTGACTGTACAGAAACATGTGAATGACTGCACAGCAATATGTGATTGACTGTACAGCAGTATGTGACTGACTGTACTGCAACATGTGACTGACTGTACTGTAATATGTGGCTGAATGTGCAGTATTATGTGACTGACTGTACAGCAATATGTGACCTACAGTACAGCAATATGTGACTGAATGTACAACAATATGTGACTGACTCTAAATCAAGATGTCACTGACTCTACAGCAATATGTAACTGACTGTACAGCAATATGTGACTGATTGTACCGCAATATGTGACTGACTGTACAGCAGAATGTGACTGACTGTACTGCAACATATGACTGTCTGTACTGTATTATGTGGCTGACTGTGCAGTATCATGTGACTGACTGTACAGCAATATGTGACCTACAGTACCGCAATAGGTGACTGACTGTACAAAAATATGTGACTGACTATACATCAAGATGTCACTGACTCTACAGCAATATGTGACTGCCTGTACAGCAATATGTGACTGTAGAGAAATATGTGACTACCTGTACAGCAATATGTGACTGTAGAGAAATATGTGACTGCCTGTACAGCAATATGTGATTGACTCTACAGCAACATGTGACTCACCGTACAGCAATATGAGTGACTGTACAACAATAGTTGTCTGACTGTTTAAAAATATGAAAAACCAAAGTTTCCCAGTTCGGACTGTTCGTATAATGTGCAAATATGGCCGCTTTCTTTTGCGCCCTGTCCAACGCACTTATTTGACCCTCCCTGTACGGATCCCAGCACGCGGCCCCATATTCAAGAATCGGACGTACAAGTGACATGTACGCTAAACTTCTGGTATTAATATTACCCTTTTTTAGTATTCGCATTGTGAAATGTAGTGCTTTCCAGGCCTTTTTCATCGCGTAGTTAACTTGATCCGCCCAACTTACGTCGTTACGTAAAATTATTCCTAAATATTTACAACTGCTCGCTTGCGGTATTAATGTACCCATTAACGAATAATTTAGTGGAACTTTTACCCTAGCTCTCGTGAAGCGAATTGCCTTACTTTTACTTCGATTTATTTTCATCGCATTTTCAACCGCCCACTCCCCCAGCCTGTCCAGGTCTTTCTGAAATTTTTCCATGTCTTCCTTTTTATCATTTTTTTGTAAATTACACAGCCATCAGCAAAAAGTCTAATAGTTGATTCCATATTCCTCCAAATATCATTTACATACGCTAGGAACACAAGAGGGCCTAATACACTTCCTTGCGGTACATCTGACGTTAGTCTAACTTCTGCGTATGGTTGCCCTCCCTCCCTGACTGTGTGCGACCTGAAATGAATTCCCTTATCCATACCACTACCCTAGAACCCACGCCCGAGTTTGCAATTTTGTTTAGCAGCCGACCATGAGGAACTAAATCAAAAGTTTTCGAAAAACTAAAGCTTTCGAAAATCAAAAGTTTTCGAAAATCAAATGCTTTCGAAAAGTCAAAAGCTTTCAAAATATCGAAAGCTTTCGAAAATCAAAAGCTTTCCAAAAATCAAAAGCTTTCGAAAATCAAAAGCTTTCGAAAATCAAAAGCTTTCCAAAAATCAAAAGCTTTCGAAAATCAAAAGCTTTCGAAAATCAAAAGTTTTCGAAAATCAAAAGCTTTCGAAAAGTCAAAAGCTTTCGAAAATGTTTATAAACACTTCAATACTGCATAATTACGTAACCCTTCATTATAAACACAATACAGTTCACGTAAATGTATTATTGTGTTTATATTTATATAGGTGGAGAAACGGGAAATAAGAATCCTCGCCAAACATCTGAAAAAAAAAATTGAATAAAACGAAGCAGTTTATCATCTATTTATAGACTTCAAGAAAGATTATTATTCAGTTATGGGGAAATGCTGTATGATATTGTGACTGAGTTTGATATCCACATGCAAATGGCAAGGCTTATAAAAATGTGTTTTAAATAAATGTATAATTGATCCGGGTGAGAAATTTTGTCTGACGTGTTTCCTATTAAAATGGTCTAAAAGCAAAAAATGCATTATCGTCATTGCTTTCAAGCTTAGCTTTATATTATCCCTTTAGGTAGGTCACGGTAAACCGGTATAGCGTGGAATTATATGGCACATATCAGTTTCTGGTTTGTACTGGTGATAATATTATATTAGGAAGAAGCGTATATGCCGTAAACAAAATTATATAATCTTTAGTATATGCTAGTAAGCGAATTGGACTAGAAATAAATGCTAATAAAACTAAGTACATTGTCATGTATTAAGATCAGGATGAAGGACGAAGTCACAATATAAAAATTAAGAGCCGATTGAAGTCACAGAATGATTACTGTCATTCGTTGTGATGACGTTTGTCTTTTAGCTGGCTATTCAAAAACATAAAGTTTATCACACTGAATTATAAATTCTTTGTTTTTTTTTTAATCGGTGTGAAATTTGGTGGCTCCTATTGATGGAGGGGCGTAGGGTGAGATTTAGAAGGGGCAGGAAAGGAGAGGAGAAGAGAGGAGAGAAGATGCTTGTACAGGTATTTTAGTTTGGAAATCTGGGGAGAAGAGACTACTTGGGAGAAACAGTCATAGATATAAGGTCAATATTAAGATGAATCTTCAGAAAGTGGGATGTGGGGGTATGGGCCGGGACGATCTGGCTATGGAGAGGGACAGGTGGTGGGCACTTGTGAATGCAGTATAGAAACTTGGTTTTCCCGAAAATGAGGGGATATTGTTAGCTACCTAAAAACCGGTTATTTTAAAGATGGGGCAGTGAGTAAGGAAATTTCGCCATATTTATAGCACCAGTACTGAAATATCCGGCTTTTTAATGTGACTGATGTTTGTAAACAGTAATAACTGATTTTGTGTTTGATACTTCAATTGTACAGCAGTATTTGTTGTGCGAGATATTTTTAGTGTAGATTTTAAATGTAATTATTTGTTTAATTGTAGACTGGAATTTAAAGATATGGTGCTGAGGGAGATGTTTGGTGGTGAGATGGAGAGGTTAGCAGGAGGATGGAGAGAATTGCAATGGGCTTTGGGAGAATGAGATTTGTGGTGCAGGTGAGACGTTTCGGAGAAATATAAATTAGGTGCAAAACTTTTGTCCGAAAATCTGAAAACAATATTTACTGGTAGATTATATTATTAATATTGGAATATATATTAGATATTTCGGCAGTGGCATATCAACTGGATTCGTCTCACTCAGTATAGAGGGCAACACTGTACCAGTCAAAGTGATGCTGTCAGTCCGTGATACTGCAATAGCTGCACAGAAAGTTTCACCTGAATTAGAAAAGAGCAGCTGCTCAGTGCCCCTGGTGCTATCAAACACTGTGCTGTTTCTGTATGACCAAATGACGGACATCCGACCCAGAGAGACCATGGGTGTGGTGTTAGTAATTACCGGTAATTGTCCGGAGAATACTCACAGTTAAATCCCCACGCACGTGGTGTCTGTCCTGCGTGTTCAGGAAGGTTTATTAATATAATGGAGTTAGGTTTTGGCCTGGGTTTTTGTCTTTCCAACAGCCAAACGATATTTTTGTTGATATCGCATTTCAGATCCTTAAATATAAGAACAGACATTTATATTGTCTTCACTTCAAATTCATAATCTATATTTCTTAAAAATGTCTCACAATTCCCCCACTCCCTTCCCTTCGCTTCCCACCCTCTATCCAATCCCCCTAACACAATCTGTTGTCAACACAAATTCCCCCACCCCTTCTTTTCCCACCATCTATCCAATCCCCCTAACACAATCTGCTGTCAACACACAATTCCCCTATCGAAAACTGTGCTGTTTCTGTATGACCAAGATGCGGACTTCGACCCAGACAGACCAGCGGTGTGATGATCACGTTGACCGGAAATCCTACTCAAAATGCCCACAATTAAAACCGAACGCACATTGCGTCTTTGCCGCCTTTTCAGGCACTCCATGCAATACAGTGCAACTTCCGATGTCTTACTGGTTCAAGTGCTGTACAAATTACTAAACACGCCAGTTCAGTGTCCTGTTCAGAATGCTTGCTGCTGTTCACAGCCATAACCTTTATTAATATTATGGTGTTCGGTCTTGGACTGGATTTGTGTCTTTCAAACAGCCACACGATATTTCTTAATGCGTATTTCCACTAAGTTGTGTCTTCGCTTTTGGAATTCGCGATGAAATTTTGTGGGGTCATTTCTTATCTGTTATGTGTGCCGTTATGTTATCCCATCTCGTTCTGGACACAACCAACTGTCTGTTTACACCCTTACTTCATTGGCTAATATTTTCCGGAACTTTTCGATTAAGAACTGTTGTTATAACTTAAAATGGCAGAATCGTCTCCTACGTTTGTCCTTTTCAAAATCAGATCCTTACTTTCTGTCGAAACGTCTGCAACCAATTACCCAGCAACGTAGTTTCACATAGCAGAAGAAATGTTAGGTTATTTATACCGCTGTGGAAACCTACACACTTCCGTAACTGCATGAATCTTAGTGTTAATTGTATAAGTTAGAAACTCCTACATTTCTATCAGACTGTCACTGCACATGTAAAGTCCCATTCAGTCACTTTCGCGTAACAATCTGACGTTCGAAGTTTCAGGGTGCGCTGTGGAAAATTATGACGAATCGCCTGGCAGTAACTTTGAAAACAACGGACTAGCATCCTTGTACAGTGCGGAGTGGAAGGCTGTAGTGTGTGTGAATTGGAGGTGAACGACGAACCAAACGAATATGTTATGACAGTATATTGGGCATATTGACAGACTGTTGTATAGCGGACAGTAAGTACTGGACAGACAGTAACGTTGTTATGGTATTGCAGACGGTACAGTGCGGTGGTGTGGAATGTTGAGAGAGATTGTTACTGGGCTTAACTGGCTGCAATGTGGTGGGAAGGGAGTGCTTAGTGTGTTGTGTGAAGTTAGTGAAATGTGTTTTGGGACAGTTGACTGTGATGATGCACATTGCTATATTGCAGACGGTACAGTGCGGTGGTGCGGAATGTTGGGAGAGTGTTACTGGGCTTAACTGGCTGCAATATGGTGGGAAGGGAGTGTTTGGTGTGTTGTGTGAAGTTAGTGAAATGTGTTTTGGGACAGTTGACTGTGATGATGCACATTGCTATATTGCAGACGGTACAGCGCGGTGGTGCGGAATGTTGGGAGAGTGTTACTGGGCTTAACTGGCTCCAATATGGTGGGAAGGGAGTGTTTGGTGTGTTGTGTGAAGTTAGTGAAATGTGTTTTGGTACAGTTGACTGTGGTGATGCACATTGCTATATTGCAGACGGTACAGAGCGGTGGTGCGGAATGTTGGGAGACTGTTACTGGGCTTAACTGGCTGTAATGTGGTGGGAAGGGAGTTTTTAGTGTGTTGTGTGGAGTTAGTGAAATGTGTTTTGGAACAGTTGACTGTGATGATGCACATTGCTATATTGCAGACGGTACAGTGAGGTGGTGCGGAATGTTGGGAGACTGTTACTGGGCTTAACTGACTGCAATATGGTGGGAAGGGATTGTTTAGTGTGTTGTGTGAAGTTGGTGAAATGTGTTTTGGGAAAATTGACTGTGATGATGCACATTGTTATAGCGAAGAGGTAGAATATTTTGAGCAAAATTGAGAAAGTGTGATAGAAAGTTTGAAGCAACATTTGTGTGTTGTAAAATTTTCATGCTGTCTGTTGGCAGCACTCTGTATGTAATGGACTGTAATGGAGCTGTAATTAAAGAATGATTATTGGAGGTTAAGATTTGTGTAGAAAAGTTCGTTTCGGAAGTTAAAAGTGTTACAATTATTTTAACAAGAAAATTACATGGAGGGTCACAATGCACAGGAAATGTCACCTCAGTTCAATAAAATATGTTCCGGATATAATGACTGACTGTATCGTAAATGCGAGAAAAGGGATTTCGCATCTTCAGGCAGCCCCTCCCAGTTCTTGACTGATACTGTCACGCACAGTAGCCACTCCTTCCCCCAAGGTAACATTGCTAGTTTCCCCTGAGCAAAGTTACAAACAATTTGCTTAATAAACTTAGTGACCTGAATACATACATATATGGTGAAGTGCTGACGTATGTAATTACTTTATCTGTCGTCAGTAGAGAAATTTTGAGCTTTTTAAATAGATTCCTATATCAACAGCTTTGGAAAATAAGGAACTTCCCTATATTGACACAGAAGAATCAATACGGATGTCTTGATCAGAGTAGACAGTAATATTTGATGATAGACGAGACAGAATTGTAACATTGTAAAAGGATAGGACAGGATCGTATGTCTGTACGCAAAAAGTTGCTGAATGTCCATACATTCGCAAGAAACGTGAGGTGTGAAACTGCTTCAACAGAGGGGAAATGTTGCTAAAACTGTGAGATGAGGTTAGTAGAGTTAAAAAGTGCAATTTGAGTACAATTAATAAATAATCAGTGGATATATTTTGCAAGACATTCGGAATGTGTGACGAATAGGAACCTGTAGACAGGCAACCTGCGAATTAACTGTGGATGCAAAGAATTTACCATTTCGGTATTGTTACAAGCCAGTTGTACTGTATTGAGTGATGTGACGTTAAAAGGAACGGATTTACTGACACAAAACTGCACCAGCGTGACTGTTGTGAAGAATTGTGTCTGAAGTTCAAAACTAGCCACTTGTGTGTACACGTAGATGTGAAATGCAGCAAACAGAATTTATTTTGACGACATAAAATATGCAAGTTTTAAGGTATCTGGTTTGGAAGGGAAATTACAGAACAAGAATGGAAAAATCACGACAGTCAAACACAACACAACTTCTGTCGTTTTACCACAGTGCGATTATATTTCCATACAAACTGCATACATTTACCAAATGGTCCTGTTGGAACAGACGATATTTTAAGACTGTCAGTTGGTCGTCTGTGGAGACACAAGTTTCTGCAGAAGCAGGTGGAACTGCAGATACACAAACAATGAAATATTTTAAAATAACCCCACAGCGGTGCAGCGGAATTGTTCCAATCAGACAGCACAATAAGAAATGCCCCCAGACGGTCACTGCAACCTGCCAGTTGCTGAATCACACGTTTAGTGGAAACCGAGTTAAATAGAGGTGTAAATTGAGGTTTAAAATAACGGGGCGTTTTGTAAAGAATTTACAGATTTTTATTTTATTGGAAAGTACATCGGAGCGTGAGCACACGCACTTTGTAATTTGGTGTTATTCGTACAGTTATCTTTAGTACACAAGGACAAAATGTCCAAAGACTGTGAAAGTTACAGTAAAATTGTTGCATGAAATGAGTACCGTACTGTGCGTGACGAAAAGAATATTTTGAATGAGAACATCACGATGTGATTGTAATACAATTGTAATGTACGCAACATTTGGTAATCACTTAGTCTTTCTATGAAAGCCGGAATGTGCTGGCAGTGAAACTTTATTTGACGTAATTAGAAAACACTGGGCAGCTTATTTCACAGTTGTTTGTTGAAAGGTGTATGCGTGCCCCAGATAAGTGTTGTAAGTATTGAGAGAAATATTTGAGTCAGCACAACGCCACTATAAAATCCAAAGGAAATTATGTTAAAGGGAAGACTCGAGAGAGACTCGACGCAGATACTCGCACACTCGCAAGATTTGTCTCAAGAAGTAATTTTGGTCTACGACACGGCGTTATTCTGTGGCCTGAAGGAGTTATACTTTATAAATATCATCGGTTGAGATGTCGGGCTGCTTCGTACTGTGGCTGGTAACAGGAGGTGAGCTGGTCTGACCGATTATCTAAATTCTTTGTGTTAGTGAGTTACTTTTGGAAACTGAATGCTTTTCTAAATTTCACGATTAACGGTTGGGATTTAATAGTAGCGTGACGGTTAATTAACTTGCAAATTATTTACAAATTAGCGTAACTACGGGATTGCAGAAACTTATCTCGGACCGGTGTAACCTACATGTATATTTATGTATATACATAGTAGAAAATAGAATCTTTTATTAAGTTGTTACGCAGTTCGTCTCCCACAAAACCCAAAAGAGTCCTTGATACCCAGATAACCGTAAAGCCACTGACTAGGCAATTGCTACTATTCTCATGATAGGCCTCTTAACGGCCACAGTACAGTCGCCCAAACTTACCGCTCGGCTGGGCGCTACACAAATTAGTGACGGTGCTGGGGACACAACCCCCGTGTCATTACATAGACTGTTGACAGCGGTGTGGACACAAAACACGGACTCTACAGAAATAGGTGACAGCGGTGTGGAAGACACACGCGGTCACTACACTAGCGGTATACAGACGATATTCAGTATTTTTAAAGTATTTGTGTTTCTTCCGGTAGTGTTTTTTTTTTGGACTGGTTTGTTCATGTTGAATGACTTTTTCAGGTGTTTTCTGTCTTTGTGGTGATTCCGACAATCCAGTTCGCCTAAAATTTGTTTTTACGATATCGTGTTCTTGATACAGTTGAAGATTAAGTATGGCGGTGTTTGAGGACCGTGTTGAATTGAATTAACAGTCAGCGGTTACTGTGACCTCATTCTGATTTGAATCGAAGTCATTCAACGTACATGCATTGTCTACCCAGGTGTCGTCAGATAAACGTCACACATTCTGGCATGAATCCAATGAGGGCCAAAGTTTGCTACAAGGGTCAGCAAGTTGGGTGGTGTAATTGGCTCATCACCCAGAATTCTAGGTACAGATATAACAAAATTGGCAATATTTTCTCCTTATTTCCCAATTCATAAGCCAGTTCATGTTGAAATGAGGTCTTTACCAGCACTTCTGCCTTTCTGAATTTGTTTGTTATTGTTGTCTCCTACTTACTTCAAGCTTTGAAAATCTGCGTTCACCAATTGACACCGAACAGCCATGCTGAAGTGTCTGAACTAACAGTGAAGTGGAGAGGTTTCTGGGAAGGATTAACCAAAGTACTGTTGATCTGTTAGCAGGACGTTCACTGTACGATTACAGGCTCAACATGGGGCCAAAATTGAATGTGCAATAAAGCAAAGTGTTACGTTGTCTGACGATGTGTGACAGACAGTTGTGTGTGGATTATCAGTGATGTTACATTGTAGAAGGTACTGACTGTTACTGCAGCTTTTACATTCTTACTGCAACAGTATACAAAATCCTATACCTACTACAGATTCATAGCTAGACACTGCACAATCCACAAACACATGCACATATATATCCAATGTCCCTGTTATTAAATTGATTATTTTCCACTGCCATATAGTGTTGTGGGCCTAGGAAACTCCCAAAGATGCCCTTCCAAAAGTTTTCTCTTACGAAGGGAAGTCTGTGTAACTGTACAATCAGTCTGCATACATAACTCGTAAGTACATGAACAGATGATTGTGTAACAGCAGTTGCACTGTGTTGTATTTTCGGAGAGTTACTGGCTAATTCTCATAGCCCATTATCGAGGGTACTGGAATTATTGAAGATGATTATATAATTTTAAGATATTATGTTGACTTAACAGCATCT
>Ga0123355_10015370_pt1 | contig 12020 bp, 5 predicted proteins | sample TergutEmb28metaG_3_FD_89872 | JGI IMG/M metagenome (GOLD analysis project Ga0123355, IMG submission 89872) | Embiratermes neotenicus P1 segment gut microbial communities from Petit-Saut dam, French Guiana - Emb289 P1 | ecosystem: Host-associated > Arthropoda: Insects > Digestive system > Gut ... | reverse complement strand
GAAGGCCCTTCTAGTGTGGGGAGAAATCAAAGTTTCGGCCAAGGCCGGTATTCTAAAAAATTATGGATCGGCCGGGAAAATTGGCAAAGGGGGGGAACACCGAGCCCCCCCCCCCCCACATTTACATTAGACCAGTTCTTTACATCTTTCGCATTAAAAATCCCGAAATCAACGGAGTCATAGAGATTAAGTTCTGCCAATTGATACATCTTGTGTATTCCTTACATGAGATGTAATCTTCGGTTAGAATTTTGAAATTGATGCAGTTTTGTATATTTTTACTGGGTTCCCTAGGCAAAATTTGTCATATTGTAGGATAAATGAGAGCAGAGAGACGGTGATGTGGCCGTCAAGACATCGTGGCTTCAAGTGACTCAACTTCATTCTCACTCTGAAGGTATACACCAGATAATTTACCTGGTATTGACACTGTAAGTCGTTCGGTAACAAAAACAACAAACACTGCAACACATAAGAGCGAAATGTGCAGTGTGAATGTGTTAGGGTCACCAGATGAGCAACAGAGTCCTATAAATGAAAGAACAGTGTACAAAGAAAAGCTTTACTTTGTCGCCCTCTTTTGTCTCCTAGGGAATCCTGAGACGGAGAAGATAATTTATTAAGGCAGTCTATATCCTCAAGACAATTGAATGCTCTTGTCAATTGAGACGTGATGCCATCCGAGACGGTTTAGAGTTCTGTGTTTGGAAAGTGTATATTACTGCACTAGAGGCAGCATTCTGACGGATGGAAGTAACTGATATTCTTTTCTCAATTTATTCATTATATTTTATTTATTTATTTATTTATGGTTTATTTCAATCTCGGACTATATTTCCTTGAATGTTAGGATAGAGTAAAGTCTGAATCTGTTCGAGAATAGGGTGCTGAAGAAGATATCTGACTCTTAGAAAAAGGCTGTCCCTTTATATGCCAGCAGACGTAGACGTACACTTGTACTCGACAGCGGCAAACAACACCACGCTCCAGAGGCTTTACCCCGTCTGAAACATGTAGAGCGTCATTTCAAAATAAAATAAATTTGATACATTCGTGCATCTATTTGGTTTTACTATACAAATAAATTTTCACGTACTTACACAGTCAAGCTATACTTAGCTTTACTGCATAGTGATGGACCCGCTTGTATACGTTAACTGTAAAGTTTAATTTCTCACTCTACCAAGCTCCACGACACTCCACTTCTAGAGACCAGACCAGTCCCCAAAGACGCAGTTGTTCCTAGCCTGCTAATTCGGCGCGGAATGTCAGGATATTAAATTGAGGAAGCAAGCGATAACTCGTCTTTGAAGCTATGCCAATAAAAACTTCGTATTCTTCTGAAGGACCAAGTTTTAATTACAAACTTATAACATTAGAGCAAAATATCATCCAATTACTTCAATTTCATCCACAAATGGTGGAATCCATGGGTTTATTGCAGTGATCATATTTGAGTGGTCGTACTCCTCCATAATTAGGTTTTTCTTCCACTCAGCTCTTCCCTCTCGTGATCAGAATGGTTCCAGGTAGAAGATGTGTCCAGTGGTTAATGAAGCACAACAACACGGGTAAGTGGAGAACACAGACCCCAGTATGATGTGAAACAAGTGGCGCGATCAGGCAAGTGCATGGCTTCCAATCGATTTCAGGCCTAAATTAACAGACTAAGGTGTGCAATGGGGAGTTTCTTGCGTTTCTTCGATTCCCTCCTGTTTTTTCCTGACTCTTTCTTTCTTATCATTTTTATCTCTCTCTTTCTCACGGTCTTGTTATTCCTTTATCTCTGCGTGCGCACCAGAAAATCGTATGTCAGAGTCACTTCCATTTCGCTTCGTTGAAAATAATGCCATAAAAGCCGAACATATCACTTTAGTGAAACTTTTGATTTGTGTTTCGGGAGCTCCAGGTTTAAGCATCGGCCAGGAAACCAAATATCCTAAGGGTCTTTGTGGTTTTCTTCGGTCGGTTCAGTCCAACACCATAATATTTGTTCCAGTTACGCCAAACTGTTACTTCCAGTCTGCCAAATCAGCCTTCAGTGTCATTTAATATTTCGATGATATATATTCTCTGTTTCTGATAGAGTTTCAGCTCTTGCAGCCTAAAGGTTGCTTTATGAACCACCAGGCTTAACATCAAAAGTTTACGCTCTGCCCACGGACAGCATTTATGTGTTTTGTAAGGATAACAGAAAAGAAGGATTATTAACCCTTACAACAGTAATGTTTGGATATTATAACCGAGGTTGCGTCTTTAAGCGTAAATCATAATAAGGGCCGTCTAGGAAAATTTTATGTAAAGTATATACGAAAGCAACCCACATATGCGCGTGATATTTAACAAACCAATGTACAAAGCTCCATGAATCTTCACGTAATCATCATACACTAATTAGGACCTACTTTTAAATTCCATATCCAGTAACAGCTACGTAAAGGCTGTGCGTATTTATAAAATGGTAGATTTGCCAAGAAACCTAGGTGGTCGGTGTTAGAGTATGACACTATAATGCGCAACACAAAGTACCTGAAATTTATTGCAGCACATTGAGGTTCTATACACCGTTACTGGAAAGGAAGTATTGGTGGCCGAGTAACTATGATGTAACTTTCTGACACAGAAAGATCGTTGATAAGAGAGACTCGCCTTTCTTACGGTTAATTCGCCAAGAACTTGGTTTGCTTTCAGACAGAACTGCTCCGTAAAACCGTATCAATTAAAACCCCTATCGGGTTTAAAACTTGACTAAGGCAAAGAGAACTTAAAGGTCTTCTTCTTCTTCTTCTTCTTCTTCTTCGTATTTGAAAAAGTGTAGGTTTCAATTTTTGGCTTAAAAACGGACATACCCATACAGAGGTTTTCTTTCTTCCCTATAATGTGTCCTGATAAATGCTGGGATATTTGTTTAAAGATAGGCCACAACGGTATCCTCCAAAATCCCCTCCAATTTTTCATCTATAAGTCACTGTAATATTCCACACAATAGAGCCTATGCAGTTTACAACGAGTAACTGGATCAAGGATCAATGAAGCAGAACTATTCTTATTCAATGATTGCTTTATCAGAGACAGAGACGAAGGACCAAACCACTGTCAGCAAAAACATGCATTTTATGTACAGTCCTTTGTAGATGAAACGGACAGGTTGGTAGGTCTAAACATCTAAGTTTCCAGACTTGATTTTTAGAGGCTGTCGTTTCGAATCATGGCTGAAATATCGGATAATTGGACTGAGAACTTCCTGTTGCTTTTCCTTAAGTTTCGCTAGCCGGTTCCTTCCAAATCCCTTCCAACTCATCACTTGCCAATTTTCCTGTCTCCGAGACCATGTTCTGTCTAGAAGACAGCATCGCAAAACAACCACACAATAAACGCTTTACAACTAAAAAAAATCCTCTCACTGGCTATTAAACATCTTGTAGATTAATCTAAAGTTATTAGGTTAGCTTCCATGCAGCACGCCATGACCCTGTCACACGTTAACTCTGCAGCTTGAGTACGGCAGGCGATCAATTCTATGCTATAAGCGAGTAGTGTCCGGACTCCGGCGGTAACAGGCCATAAAACCGGCAGCAACCAGCGCTTGCCACCTTCTGACATGCACGGTATATGCTGCCGGCTGCTCCTGATTTGTTATCGGCTCAGTACAATACTTGCAGGGCAGCGCAAACTGAAGCCGACCGCAGAAGGAGACTAACAATACGCTACGCCGGTAGCAGACAGCCTTTAATTTGAAGCGGACTGGGACGCAATAAATGCAGCTGGATACGAGTGTCGTTTAACTGGACTAAATATCAGTAAAGCATATTCAACAAAAGACTCTCCATTAAATCAAATCTCTAGACCACATGAAATTCAACTTTAGTATCTCTCTTACAAATAAAAAAGTTGGTGAAAATACACGTGTGAAATTTCAGTGGTCCAGTTTAATACGCCATAAGCAACGTTTTCTCATTTGAAATTCAATTTCGCCAGTTTGTGACAAGCACCAAGAATTTTGCATGCCATGTCGTTTTACAAATTTCTTCCGATTCCATTGAATATGGCTTAGACACAATTTTTATAAGAGTACCAACACGTCACTAAATGTTCCGAACAGTGGGTAATACTTACTAAAAATTAAGGCATGCACTAAATTGATGGATAATTAATAGACTTCAAATAAAACAGCACCCTTTCAGGAAGCCGAATCAGATACGTACAGTTTAATTGAAACTTGTTAATTATATTAGCGTACAAACTAACTTGCAAGTCCATTCCGTCGCTCAGACAATGCGACATGGAAGTGGTTAAAACCAAGTGCATAATGTTGTTAGGGCAACCTTAATACGAGAGAGAATATCAAATTATTTCCTATTTAGCAATATGCAGGATATCCTGTTATGAATTAAACGTAATGGGAACCTTAGAGTTAATGGCCCGTATAAAATGTAATTAGTTATCTTCAGAGAAATTCAGAAACACTTATCTTCATCATTGTGTAGTTTTTCTATATGCAACTACTGTGTCAGCTCATGCGAAGTGCATTAAAACACTAAATATTATGAAACCGCAAAAGACGGAGTTTACAATAGTGGAATGGGTCAGAGAATATTGTTTGGTCACTGGTCAACATGGGTACAAATTCCTCGCACTTCCAAGTTTCACACTACTGGAAAGGTAAGTCACATTAGATTATACCGAAAAAGCAAACAGTAGGATATTTTTAACGTGCCTTGTTCTCATTTTCTTTTCATAGCTGGGTATGTGTATCTGTTTTGTTTAAAATGCTTTTCAAACTACGTCAAACAAGGTAAAGTTCACCCTAGAACAGGTCACGAAGGCCCAAAGAGAGAGTAGAGATATAATTCTACTCTTTCCTTGACCTCGGCGCTAGATGGGGGTGGGTGGTCAGCGCCACGCCCCGGCCGCTTTATCTCCGGGAAAGAACCTGTACCCATTGTACACGAAGCTGGGTAGGCCCCAGGGCTGGTCTGGACGGGTGCGGAAAATCTCGCCCCCACCGGGATTCGATCCCCGGACCGTCCAGCCCGTAGCGAGTCGCTATACCGACTGAGCTATCCCGGCCCATATGTCAACCACGTGATGAAAAAAGTACTGTCTTTATTCCTACGCGTTATATAATAAAATACATAATTTAAATTATTCGCTTATTGTTGTTACAATGAGTACGCATTATAATAATGCGAAATTTGAGTTTATCAGAAGAGTAATGATAAATATTCAAGTCTTATGGGATATGATATCGTGTAGACTGGTAATTGTTACGTACAGGACGGAAATGCTACCCCTTCCTTTAGGGTAGCGCAAGAACAGCAGAGATGGACATAACAAATCCTTCCAAAAGTCAGTAACTACTGCCCAATCTACAAGTTGTCACGCCTCAGGACGCTTTATGAAATTTTCAAAACACATTATTGTGCATGGGATACACACGTATTGTACGAATGGAGGGAAATGGGAGTGCTTAGACAATCTGATCAAAAACGTACAGGGAAGAGATTATATTGAAGAACTAAACTTCGATATGAATACAATGTCAAAGTAAATCCTAGAACAATAAGGTGTGCTATTTTGTTCTGTATAATAGATTTCCCTGGTAAATATTTCAACAATATGGATTGCAGGAATCAATACGAATTAATTAATCCGCTTTTCGCGTGTCACTGCCCGCCATTCGAAAGCAATTGGAGAAGCACTACACGTGTTAAGGATATCAGTGAAATCATCACGTGTGCATTGAAGTGAGGTTTCCATTAATATCCCACTGCACGCTGCAATGTTCTGATGACCGGTTGCTCGTTTTCTATCAAGTTACTGAGATGAATGCACAGTACTAGTGCTGATCGCATCAGAATGAGCTCCAATACTGACAAGCAAACCCAAATTTCAGTGTAGACCATGTCCCCTCCTGTTGCACATTGAAAGAATCTGCCAGGAATGCGTCTACTTCAGTTCATGTTCAAAATTTCAATTGGAAGGCCTGACGACATAAGTGGGATAATATTAAAGTGGACCCCAATTGTGTATAGACAACACTAGTTTGGCAGGTCAAGGGGCACGCGATGGAGCAGTTGGTTCAGCCACTGCGCTATTAGTCGGGAGTTTGTGGTTTCGATTCCCGATGGTGTCACTAGAATCTCTCATCTACGAAGTACACAATCCTTCCGGCGGCCGTGGGGTCGACTCAGCCTCGAAGAGAAATCAGTACCAGGAACATTTCCTGGGGGCAGAGGCGGCCGGTGCTTAGGGCTGGCCTTACTACCCTCATGAGCAGACTGTCTCGAAATCTGGCAGCCTCAACCTCCTGGAACTCTCTGGGCCTTACCACGTCTGTACAGGAATTGCTGTACCTTTACGTACTTTAAAACAAAACCTGGCATATCGACTGTGTTTGTGGAGTAGAGTATCACCAGTAAAAACTTCATCTTACACACTGCACACACCATGACTGCTAAAATTATAATGTCTTGCTGTTGCCAACAATCAGATTCTCTCCAATTTCGTCTGTTACCTCGTACATTATTTATTCATTTAAATCCTCGTTGCTATCAATTGTTCATTGATTTTCGAAACTACTCTCTCCATTTTCATAGCACAATAGCATTAAGTCTCTTTTAGCCGGAAAACTGATGCAGCAAGTTCTTCCGCAACGTTTACACCAACAATCAGACCACGTGGTGTTCCATTTCGGAAGGCACCGATCCAAATATGTCTTTCATATGTCAGTCCTTAACGTTTAACTGCTCATAGGCACCTTGGATCTCTCTCCTTTAATGTATCTACATAACCGAATGGTATCGGAATTCGAACATGAGACTAGAACTGCCTCTGAGTCTAAAGCTACGTCATGCTGGCACACAAATTATTTAAAGTAAAGCATCATGCATTTTTGACCTTTATTAAAGCTCGATTCCTGAAAGGATAGAAACTCTTCTCTAAGAGCCCATAACAAGAAGATCAACTGCTCACAAATTCTTCTTTGTTTTCAAAGAAGTGCCTTTCCAAAAAATTTCCATACTAAACTCTAGAAGTGTCTTTTGTTTTCCCATATGCGCTTCGCATCACATCCGTTCAGCAGATCTTATGCACAGAGGGCGAAACGAACTGTAAAATTTACGAAGTCCTTCATTTCGTTCTATTCGATTTTCCACTGACATTACGCCGTAGCTAAAGATATTTTCCGTAGAATTTTATCTTGAAATACCTTTGAATTATGACAGTAACATACACGTAAAGTAATGATCAGGTTTGAGAGTATCGTATGGAAACAACGAGGAAATTGCTATAACTTTATGGTTGTACCTTAAAATTCAAACTCACTGGTAAAGACAAGCTCTTGAGACAGTGTGCATTGTGCTTGTTTGTCTCAAACAGGACCCTGTGGGCTGTCGTGCTGGTGCTATGTTTGGTTGCAGCAATTGGGATGGTATGGATTGAGTGGAGCCGAAATGATATCAGCCCAACGTTCACCGCACTGGACACATCACACTATCCGATCTGGAACATCGACTTTCCGGCTGTCACCCTCTGCAGTATAAACAGAATACAGAAATCGAGGGCCCTCACTCTCTCTAATAAACTGTACGTAAGAATAATTGTCTCTTTATAGTCATATGATCCGTAGGTGGGAGTTTTGTAACCGCGATGTAATAAAATTACTTAATGTGATACAAATACCTGTGCGTGACACAGAGAGAGGGGGAGAGGTGCCTTATTTAATGACGATGCCAGTTACTCAGTTTATATAGCGTCTGTGATAGATGAATGAAATGGGGAGAGGTGTTTTATTTAACGACGATGCCAGTTACTCAGTTTATATAGCGTCTGTGATAGATGAATGAAACATAAGTGCAGGGCACTGGTGGAATATTACCAAGAGGAGGAAACCGTAGAGCCTGGGGCTCAACGGTTTCTACATTTTCCACCGCAAACCTCAAATGAACTGGCAGAGACTTTTAAATCAGTTCTTTGTTGGTAAAATCACTAATACTTATTAATCAGTATGCAAATAATATTTTTCACACTGTTCATTTTCTGAGGTACATTTGATATGCAAGAATTTTCGGCTGTTTGCCATTTTGTTCAAATGATGGCCTTCCTTGAGTTATATTGATAAATTACTTTTTATGAACACTGGCGACTTTTGGAATTGAACTGCCGACCGTCTTGACATCAGGCTAGTATGCTTAACACCGGATCAGTCTCCGGAAGGCAGGAGTGCATCCAACACCCGCAACACCATTTATATGGCATAAAATATATCATAAATGAACAAGTTCATCTCAGTCCTTAATTTGTTCATACCGTTGTGATAATAAACAATAATATATATTTAAAAATGCCTCCTGTAAAATGGCTGATTCCTAATCTTCAGATTGTCACTAAACCCAGTGACCATTTTTCGCGACCTTAGAGATCAGATGGAGTGAATTACTACCCATACTCTTCAATCTTCATGGTCTTCATGGTTGCTCCGTGCATTAATAATAACAAGTCCTTTATTTGCCCCAACTAATGAACACAAATTATTTTAATTGCTAAACTGTTAAAACATTTAAAACTGTAATATTTGCTCCGACATGTTTCGGTTTATATAAACCATCATCAGGGAGCTACAGCCTGCGCTTTGCCAGAGTTACAATATTGATTACAATATACAAGTCCTTGTTGACGTATTCAGTATTATGGCTGCATATTTCGTTCAGTCCTGTTGTGCGTGTGTATTATACACTGTGCAGCTGCACAGTTCATAATACACACGCACAACAGGACTGAACGAAATATGCAGCCATAATACTGAATATGTCAACAAGGACTTGTATATTGCAATCAATATTGTAACTTTGGCAAAGCGCAGGCTGTAGCTCCCTGATGATGGTTTATATAAACCGAAACATGTCGGAGCAAATATTACAGTTTTAAATGTTTTAACAGTTTAGCAATTAAAATAATTTGCCTTCATTAGTTGGGACTAATAAAGGACTTGATACTATCCCATAAATTTGTCCAATCTTCTCAATAGCAAAAATACGAGACAGAATGTACTGGTTACTCTGAACACGCCAATTAGCATTCCGGCTTCTACAACACCTTACGTAGTTGAAAGGGTGATTTTTAAAATAAAGGAGTAAATTTTCAATCAACTTGAATTCTCCTGCCGCACACAGCGACGGTGGCAGCCTTACGGGAAAGTCCCACACTTTTCAAAACCAGTGGATTAGCGCACAGAAACCCGCAAGCTAGCAGGATATTCTCCCTCTGTGTATTGTGTCAGACAGTGTGTAGTCTGGTGGAGGTGAACTCACAGATGGAATTGAGTGTTGCTATGGTTTCTTGCTACATAATACACACACTGTAGCCTACAATAACAAAGTAGCTTGAAAAACCTTCTAAGAGCTGAAAAACTAAAAAATATGGGGAAGACAATAGCTAATGGAAATAACACTGCCAATATACTAATTAAGAACGAAGAAAGAGCGCCTGATTATAATTAATTTTGTAATATTTGCTTCCCATCTCCTACTTAACAGCTAAATAATAAAGTAAATAAACTACAAAAAGTAATGTAATTTTATTTGTTACAATTGTGGTCTTCCGTGTTACGACACCCTGTAGTTCCGTACGTGTTCACAGCTTTTCCTAAGAAGCTGTAACCAGCTTCGGGACTAAGAATAAACTATAAGATGTCACAAACCCAAAATTGTATGATCTAATTTCCGCCGCTTAAAGACTCAACAAGCTCATTAATTTACTCCCTTGCTTTAAAAGGGTACGAAAATTCCTCTCTCATCCTTGGGGCAACTGCTATGAAAAGAATCTGGCGCTGTGAATATTTGGGTAGGGTGCTTGGGAGAATATCTGGAACTGTGAAAGATGTATTGAGAAAAGCAAAGAGATAATTACAAAGGAACCTCTTTGATATGTACATAAGACTGCTCTATTAAGGTGACTGCATGAAGGAATATCAGATGGGCAGAACGTTTAGCTCATGGGGCGTGGAGTGTTTTACGGAAAATCTTAGCCGGAAAATCAGATGTGGAACCACCACCTGGGAGACATAGTCATGATTGTAAAGTAATATTAAATGGCCATAAACCTTTTTGTGATATGGACTGGAGAGAATTTATTCATGGTAAAGTCCAGTAAGAAGATAATGTGCAATATGTAAAAAACAAATTCATGTTGGTGGCCGTCTCGTGCACGAGACGGCCACCTATAGATTTGATGATACCAGAGGTTGTGTAATGCAATTTTGAACTCCTGATGATGAGCACATGTGCTCGAAACGTGCAGAGGCATGAAATAAACTTATTGTAAAACAAAAATTTTGTGCATCAAGTTGGTTAATTGCTGAGATAAATATACTGAGATGTACGGTCAGCAGAACGTCAAAATCTCTTCTTGAATGTTCAAGTATTCTGTTCTGTTACGTCGTGCCGACCGGTAAAGAAAAATTTCTGATTCGAAGATAGATTCCACGTTTCCCCGCTCCTTCAAACAAAACCAGAACACGTCTTAAAATTAACTTACAGCTAACCGGGCCACTTCAATTACTACAGTACGAGAAGAATGACATAAATAATATTTTAAGTTCAATAAAATACAGGGTTCTAATCACGTCGAAAAGTCACCCCCAACACATCCCTTCTTGAGTTCATTTTCTTGTTTCAAATACAGTCCACCAAATTTTATTCAATGATGCACCAATCCGAGTTTGAACAGAAGGATGATCACAACAAATGATTAAGTTCTTTTTTAGTTTGGCACAGGATGATAGATATGCAATTAGCATTTATTACGAGCCTTGAAAAAGGACAGAACACGTCGGCAACACATCCTATTGATACAAGTCCCATCACCCAGTCTAGAATCCACATTACTACTGAAGAATCGTAAAAATCTAACATTATTTGTATAACCTTGTTAACATTTTAGGTGACTATGGTGTTTATACAGGGCTTCATTTCATACAACGACTACATATCTGAATATCCGCTAAATTTTATTACTCCATAATAAAAAGTTCTGATTTTGCCGACTGTTATGAGTTAGTCTGTATCTCTATATTCGAAGCAACATGGGACAAATCGATTCAAAATTTTAGAATGCTCTCTATCCACGACTATGTAAAAGTTACAGCACACAAATTTCATTCCATGTTAGAGACGGTTTGATCCTCCCTGCGTACCGATAAGCAAAGCAGTTTTACAGTATCCCCTGTGTCTTGTCGGAACTACCCGTTACGTGTTTCAGTACATTAGCGTCATCTGCAGGCGGTCCGTCATTTCATATTGTCCAAGCTGGCATCACCAGCTGCATGTCTCCGCCGAGATGACACAGTCGTGTGTCCAGTTACATTCCGTCCGTGTGCGTTGTATAACGAATTTCTACACACAGAGTAATATATGGTAGTGTGCAGGTCATGGTGTAAATTACAAGCACACCTGCTGGTTTGTACCGAAGTAGAATATCTGAATCTTCCATCTCATGACATCAAAACTGTTACACGGTTTATAGCGACTGAGCAGTCATTTCTGCAATAGACGACAGTCTCTCGTTTGGGCGAAGAAAATCCCCATATTTGTGAAACCCAAATGTTCACAGTCTCACTGGCATGAGTCTGCATCTGGAACCTATACTGAGGCAACTCAGTCAACTGCACTTCCTCGCTACCTTCTCACCTCAGACCCATTTCATATTATTATCCTCTTCTCTACGCCTTGACCTCCAAAGTGGTATTTTCCTGTAAGTTTTCCGATTGATCATTTGTGCCTTCGTCAACCGACCGAGGCGCAGTGCATGTCCCTCTCTCTTTGAAATTGTTACCCCAATAACAGAAGATGAAGTTTGCTTTGCGCGCGCTATTAAGATGTATGGGAGGAATGGAAATAAAGCTCCACGCATTTTTTACTTCGGCACTATATGGAGAAGAGTGGTAAGTTTCACGCCTCTGTTGTTTTAACCTGCAGAAACATTCTTATGTGCCCACTGAACAGGAGGCGGGGAGGGGGGGG
>Ga0123355_10015368_pt1 | contig 12021 bp, 14 predicted proteins | sample TergutEmb28metaG_3_FD_89872 | JGI IMG/M metagenome (GOLD analysis project Ga0123355, IMG submission 89872) | Embiratermes neotenicus P1 segment gut microbial communities from Petit-Saut dam, French Guiana - Emb289 P1 | ecosystem: Host-associated > Arthropoda: Insects > Digestive system > Gut ... | reverse complement strand
GGGCGTTGATCGAGCGTCTCTTGGGCACCTTCTTCGCGCGAAATCGAGACCCGCAACGTAGGCCCAATCATGCGGATGACCCAATATCCCACCCAGATAATGATGCGGAGAACGATGCGCTGCCGAAGAGTAAACCGGCGTACGCCGGTCGCCGGCGCGGTTCGAGGCGCTTGGTCAGTGCCAGCTTGAGCCACGAAGCTATTGTACTTGGGCTAATGGGGAAGCTCGGCCGCGGGCGGAAGGCGAGGCGGACGCAACCAGCGCAGTCCGCGTTATCTCCCCCGGCTTTTCTGAGGGGAGGGGATTTGGTTAAAGACGCGACAGGATGGGGCACCCCGGATCGGGCCGAGGGAACAAAGAGTTACTGGGACCAGCGGCGGAACAGCAAAGCGCCGTTGGTGCCGCCGAAGCCGAAGGAGTTCGACATGGCATATTCGACGGCGGCCCGCCGGGCGTGGTTGGGAACCAGGTCCATCCCGGCTGTATCGGGGTCGGGATTGTCGAGATTGGTTGTGGGAGGCAGCATCTGATCGCGCAGGGCAAGCACCGTGATGCCCGCTTCGAGTCCCCCGGCACCGCCCAGCAGATGTCCCGTCATCGACTTGGTCGAACTGACGGCGACCTTGTGATCCCCGAAGAAATTGCGGATGGCGTGGGCTTCGAGCGTGTCGCCGATCGGCGTGGACGTGCCATGGGCGTTCACGTAGCCGACGACCTGGGGGGAGACGCCGGCATCGCGCACGGCGTTGCGCATGACGCGGTATCCGCCCTCGTGCTCGGGGGCAGGCTGCGTCATATGATAGGCGTCGCCCGACATGCCGTAGCCGGCGACTTCAGCGAGAATGGGCGCGCCCCGCTTGCGGGCATGCTCGAGTTCTTCGAGGATCATGATCCCGGCGCCCTCGCCGATCACAAATCCGTCCCGCCCTTGATCCCATGGACGGCTGGCTTTTTCGGGTTGGTCGTTGCGCGTCGACAGGGCGCGCATGGCGGCGAATCCGCCGACGCCCATCGGAGTGATTGCGGCCTCGGCGCCGCCGGCGATCATCACGTCGGCGTCATTGTGCTGAATGATGCGGAAGGAATCGCCGATGGAGTGTGCGCTGGTCGTGCAGGCAGTCGCCGTAGCTTCGTTCGGCCCCTTGGCGCCGTAGCGCATCGAGACTTGACCGGCAGCCAGATTGATGATGGCCGAGGGAATAAAAAAAGGCGATATCTTGCGCGGACCGCCTTCGATCAGGGCGGTATGTTCGCGCTCGATGATGTCGAATCCGCCGATGCCGGAACCGATGTGCACGCCCACCCGCTCGTCATTTTCCGGAGTGATCTTCAGACCCGACATTTTCATGGCTTCATCGGAGGCCGCGATGGCCAGGTGGATGAAGCGCGCCATCTTCTTTACTTCTTTTTTCTCGATGTAGTCGAGCGGGTCGAATTTCTTGACTTCGGCGCCGATTTGGCAGGCAAAGTTGCTGACGTCAAAGCTGGCGATGCGCTTCACGCCGCTCTCGCCGGCAAGCAGAGCCTTCCACACTTCTTCAGTGGAATTGCCCACGCCGCAGATCAGGCCCAGACCGGTGACTACGACCCTGCGCGTCAATTCAGATCGCCTTTCCTGCGTCGGACGTAGTCGATCGCATCTTGCAGGGTGCGAATCTTCTCGGCATTCTCGTCCCGGATCTCGATGGCGAACCGCTCCTCGAGACCCATGATCACTTCGACGATTTCGAGGGAGCCGTCAGGAAGATTGTCGCCAGGCGATAACACTATTTCCCCGCTTTCGCATGCTTGCCGATGTAGTCGACGGCGTCTTGCACGGTGCGAATCTTCTCGGCGTCCTCGTCGGGGATCTCGATGTCAAACGCTTCCTCGAACGCCATGACCAGTTCGACGGTGTCCAGCGAATCGGCGCCCAGGTCGTCGACGAAGGACGCGCTCGAAGTGACTTCGCCCTCATCGACTCCCAACTGCTCCACGATAATCTGTTTTACTTTCTCGTCTACGGCTGCCATGTTTTCCTCGCTTGCCTTGAATAGATTTGAATTTCGATCTTAAGTTGCGCGATCGCGGCTTATTCCTGCTCGCTCGGATATTCGCCCCTCACCAATTCGTCACTTTCTTACGCACTGCGATACGAAAAAGGCGAGTGTGTAGTGTAATTGTCTCGGTGAATGAGTGTAAAGGAAGGGTGTGCCCTTGGCACAGCCACTGTAACCTTAGTTAGGACCGCCCCCCAGAATCCTAACGGTTGCCCGTTGCCGGGGTCAAACGCCGGCGAGGAGAGGATGACTTGGCGGGCGTCTTTTCGATGAAACTGCAACTTTAGACAGAACCTATGCGTGCCGTGGTACAACGCGTGCGCCGTGCCAAAGTTACCGTCGAGGGATCGACCACCGGCGAGATCGGCCTCGGCCTGCTCGTCCTGCTGGGGGTGGCGCACGACGACAGTGTAGCGGACGTGCACTACCTGGCAGACAAGATTACCGGGCTGCGCATTTTTGAAGATCAAGACGGAAAGATGAACCGCAGCGTGGTCGAGGTGGGCGGCGATGTGCTCGCGGTCTCGCAATTCACCTTGTACGGCGACGTGCGCCGCGGGAAGCGCCCCTCGTTCGATGCGGCCGCCGGGCCCGCACCTGCACGCCGGCTCTATGAGCTTTTCGTCGAGCGCATCCAGGCGGCCGGGCTTCGCTGCGCAACCGGACGCTTTCAAGCCATGATGCAAGTCGAACTGGTGAATGAAGGTCCGGTGACCATTCTGCTCGATTCGAAGAAAGAGTTTTAGGGCTCCTGACGGTTGAGGACGAGATCGGAGCGGAGCGTGTAGTGGTGGGAATCGTCGGATTTGAATTCGCGGGGAAAGTCGAGGGCGACGCGATCGTACACCGGATCGTTGCTGTCGGAACCGTCTCTTTTTTTGAGGGTGACGACGACCCTCTGCGGCTGGCGGCTGCATCTCACTTTGAAGCTCATCTCCGTCCGGCGGTCATTGGTCAGGAATTCAACCGGGATGGTGAAGGCGTCGCCATCGAGAATCGCCTCGGCAGATTCTCCTGGCCGCTCATTATTGTCCAGGTCGGATCCGGGCAGATTTTTGCCGTGCCGGTCCGGCGGATAGAGCAACAATACCCGAACGCTGGCGTTGTGGGGGGGATGCTCGACGCGGCCTTTGATCACCACCGAATGGATCGGGCACTGCGCCGATAACAGCGGACAGGCCGCTAAACCGATGCAGGAAATACGGGCGAGGGTCCTGGCCGAGGGGAAAGTCATGGCGAACCTCGGGCTGAATCTCCCACATGATGCCACAAACCTGACGGTTTCTGTCTGCGCCGAATCCGCGCGCCTTCCTGCCTGCTCTTTCCGGGTGGAATGATTTATCCTCATCTGTAGACTGCAGATCGCTTTCCTTTCTCCAGGAGAATCTATGGCGGCAACGATTGGCGCTCCTGCGCCCGACTTCACTCTCAAAGACCAGAACCAGCAGGACGTATCGCTCGGAAGTTTCCGGGGCAAAAAGCGCGTCGTGATTGTTTTCTACCCGCTCGACTGGAGCCCGGTGTGCACCAAGGAACACACTTGTTTCGTCAATGACATGAAGAAGTTCGATCAACTGGATGCGCAGGTGCTCGGCCTGAGCGTGGACAGTGTGTGGTCGCACAAGGCGTATGCGGAAAAGATGGGAATCCAGTATCCCTTGCTCGCCGATTTCCAGCCGCGCGGCGCGGTGGCCCAGAAATATGGGGTATTTCTGCCGGAAAAAGGCATCACCGGCCGCGCCATTTCGATCATTGACCGCGAGGGAAAACTCGCATGGCACAAGAACTATGACATTCCCGTGGTGCCCGGCGTCGATGAGGTAGCCAAGGCACTCGAGGGAGTGAAATAGTTCGCGCGCGCCAACCCGGCCCCGGGAAATTCAAACGGATCAACGGGCCCCCAGGATCGCGTCCGCAATTCGCGCTGCTTCCACCGACGGCTTCACATCATGGGTTCGCACGATGTGCGCTCCTTTGAGGATCAGAGCGGTCTCGGTCGCCAGAGTTCCGTACAAACGGTCTGCGGGTGCCACATCTTCTTCTCGAGCCAGGGTTCGCCCGATGAACGACTTGCGTGAAGTGCCCGCCAGCAGCGGGAATCCGACGGATTCGAATTCGCTGAACCTTGCCATGAGCGGATAGTTCTCGCGGAAATTCTTCCCAAACCCGAAACCGGGATCGAGCACGATCCGCTCGCGGCGCACCCCGGCAAGGACTGCCTTCTCGGCCCATTCCTTCAGTTCGCGCTTCACCAGCAGCACGATGTCGCCTGCGGGCGGCAAGCAGCGCCACTCCTCCGGACGGCCGCGCATGTGCATGAGGACGGCCGCGCACTTCAAATCGGCGATCGTCTGGGCCATCAGCGGGTCCCAGCGCAGTGCGCTGACGTCATTCACAACTTCCGCCCCGGCGTCGACCGCCGCCCGGGCCACGGTGGCCTTGTAGGTATCGACCGAGAGGACCGCGGTGGGATGCTTCTTCTTCAGCGCGGCGATGACCGGAATCACCCGTCTTCGTTCTTCTTCCGCGCTGACCGCGGGCGCGCGAGGAGCCGCTTTGAGCCCTGCACTCTTGTTCCCCCCCGGCGGATTCTGCCCGGGAGGCTCCACCCGCGCCCCCGGGCGCGTGGACTCGCCGCCAATATCAATGATGTCGGCACCCTCGTCGAGCAGTTGTTGGGCATGCTGGACCGCCTGATCGGGATCGAGAAACTGCCCTCCGTCGGAAAACGAGTCAGGCGTGACATTCACGATGCCCATGATCAATGTGCGCCTGCCGAGTTCCAGCGCGCGCGCACCCAGGCTCCATTGAAAGACCGGTCTCATGGGGAAAGAAATTCTAAATGAGCGGGAAGGAGTGCGCTTAGCGGGTTAACGCCGGCGCACTGCGGCATCGCGCTTGCGCAGGGCCTGGACCGCGCCCGGACCCGTTCCCCGGGGCGGCTTGCGCATTCCCTCGAGTAGTTCTTTCAGCACCAGGGCGTTGTTGTGTGTCTCGTTGGTCGAGGCAAACAGCAGGGTCAACGGTTTCTTCTTGCGGGCAAGCTCGTAGAGGCGCCCCAGAACCTGCTGGCGGTCGGGCTGAGACAATTCCTTCAGATACTTCTTGCGGAAGGCCTGCCACTGATCCGGACTGGCGTGATACCAGCGGCGCAATTCGTTGGACGGAGCCAGGTCGCGCAACCACTCATCGATGGCTGCGTGTTCCTTGGTGAGTCCGCGCGGCCACAAGCGGTCGACGAGCACACGGGAACCGTCGCCACGCGACGCCGGATCATAGACTCGCTTGATGGCAACCGTCATCGGGAAAGGGCCTGAAATGCTCTATCATTGTAAAGCCCCGCGAGGTGTCTCACCCAATTTTGAGAATGCTCATGCCAGCCGAAAGTACAGCGACCGGGCAGTGGACGCTCGATCGCTTCAAATTTTTCCTCGGACTACTCACGGCCCTGTTGACCATCAGCTCGGCTCTGGCCTGCGATGTCGAACGCCGCAAGTCTGACGCCGAACTCGGCCTCAACACTCAGCAGGCTGCCGGCCGCAGGATTTACGACGCCGAGTGCGACCGCTGCCACGAGCCCTACTCCACGCGCGGAAAGAAAGGTCCCCCACTGAAGGGTTTGTTCCAGCGCAAATACCTCCCCCTGAGCGGCCTGCCCGCTAATGATGAACGAGTGCTCGACATCATCCGGCTCGGACGGAAGGAAATGCCGGGCTATAGCCAGAAGCTAAACTCCGGGGAGATCGAGGACCTGCTGGCGTATCTGCACACGCTCTAGCGGCGCTCGACAGACGGTGCGCCGATTCGTGGGATAATCCCCGGAGATGAAATCCGCGGCCAAGTCGGAACTGTTTCGCGAGCTGCCGGCAGTGGACCAGTTGCTGCGAACCCGCGAGGTAGCCGCGTTGGCAGAGAACCACGGGACGGCAGCGACGACCGACGCTGCGCGTGCCATCCTTACGCGGTTGCGGGAGGAAATCGCTTCGGGATGGCTGGATGGCGCGGGGCTGCGGCTGGCTTTAGAGGGAGTCGGTCAGGCGATCGCGGCACAGCTACGCCGGGCTCTGAGCCCATCTCTGCGCCCCGTCGTCAACGCCACCGGCGTCATTCTGCACACCAATCTCGGTCGCGCTCCACTGGCCGAGGCGGCGGTGGAGCACCTGCGGGAGACCGCGCTGCGTTACTCAAATCTTGAATTCGAGGTCGAATCCGGGGAACGCGGCCAACGTGACGTCCACGTCGACCGCCTCTTCGGCAAGCTGCTGTCGGGGGAAAGCTCCGGAGTCTCGACCATCGTCGTGAACAACAACGCCGCCGCCGTCCTGCTCGCGCTGAACACGCTGGCCGAGGGCGGCGAAGTCATCGTTTCGCGCGGAGAACTCGTCGAAATCGGTGGATCGTTCCGCATTCCCGATGTGATGGCCAAATCGGGTGCGACCCTCCGCGAAGTGGGCACGACGAACCGCACGCGCGTCGCCGACTACGAGAAGGCGATCAACGAACGTACCCGCCTGATGCTGCGGGTGCATCGTTCAAATTTCGAGATCTCCGGATTCACCGAGCAACCATCCCTGGGTTCACTGGTAGCCCTGGCGCATGCCCACGGGCTGCCCCTGATGGAAGACCTCGGCAGCGGCGCGCTGGTCGATTTGCAGGCGTTTGGGCTGCACGGCGAGCCCGGCGTTCCCGACAGCCTGCGCGCCGGCGTCGATGTCGTGACCTACAGCGGCGACAAGCTGCTGGGCGGACCCCAGGCGGGACTGCTAAGCGGGCGTGCGGATCTGATCCGACGCATGCGCTCCAATTCCCTGTTCCGCGCCTTGCGGGTGGACAAGCTCACGTACGCCGCGCTGGAGGCTACGCTGTTGGCTTACGTGAAACGGGATCACGCCAGCATCCCAACCCTGAAGATGATGCGGCTGACCAAGCCGGAAATCGGCGTGCGAGCCGAAGCCTTAGCGCGGACACTGCGTGGCAACGCGCTCCATTTGCAGGTCGAGGTCGTCGAGGGCGAATCGGTGATCGGCGGCGGGGCGGCGCCGTCGTCGATTCTGCCCACGCACCTGTTGGCGATCACTGCGGTGGGTCTCAGCCCCGACGAACTGTCGACGACTTTGCGCAGGTTTGAGCCGCCCATCATCACCCGTGTGGAAGAAGGAAGAGTGCTGCTCGATCTTCGGACCGTGTTCCCCGATCAGGACTCCCTGATCGCCGACGCTCTCCGGCGCGTCGGATAGGCACGGTCGGGCATCGAAGCTCGGGTGGCCATTCTCTACACCATCGGACACTCCACCCGCTCACTCGAGGAGCTGATGGCCGCGCTCCAGGGGCATCAGATCGGGACTCTGGTTGATATTCGTGCTTTCCCCATGTCGCGGCGTCTGCCGCACTTCAATCGCGATTCTCTCGAGAAAACGCTGCCGGAGGCCCGAATCCACTACCTCTGGATGAAGCCGCTCGGCGGCTACCGCCGGAAGATTCGCCAGGAATCGCCCCACATCGCGCTGCGCAACTCGAGCTTTCGCAACTACGCCGACTACATGCTGACGCCAGAGTTTGAGCGCGCCATGGCAGAGCTCATCCGAATCGCCGAACGGCAACCCACCGCCTACATGTGCGCCGAGCGGGTTTACTTTCGTTGCCACCGCATGCTGGTTTCCGACTGGCTGGTGGCTCACGGACATGAAGTGCTGCATATCGACGGCACCGGTCCCGTGAAGCCCCATCGAGTAACCGCAGAAGCCCGCATGGTTGACGGACGCTTGCTCTACCGCGCTGATCGATTGCTGTAAGATCAGAGCCAACATGATCGTTGGCACAGGCATCGATATCGCCGAGGTTCCTCGCATTCAGCAAGCGATCGAGCGCTATGGGCAGCGATTTCTCGAGCGCATTTTCACTGCGGGAGAAATGCGCTACTGCGACTCCAAGGCGAATCGCATGGAGCGCTATGCCGCGCGATTTGCTGCCAAAGAGGCCGCCATGAAGGCGCTGGGCACGGGCTGGAACCACGGCGTGCGCTGGCGCGATTGCGAAGTGGTTCGCGCGCCTGGGGGCCGTCCCACCCTGAGTTTCCACGGTAGGGCCGGAGAATTTGCCGCCAGGCTGGGGGTGAAGAATGCCGCTTTATCCATTTCGCACACCGCCGAACAGGCGATCGCTCAGGTCATCCTCGAAAGCTGACGCCCGCAGGAGCGAATCTCGGCGTGCCATCTGCTAGACTGGGCGCTTCGATCCAATTTATGGCCCTGACGGTTACGATTCCCGTTCAAACCTCGACCCCAGCTGAAATCCCCGAAAAAACCCTGCTGACAGGCCTGGCGCTGACCAGCTTCGCCGCGCTGCTGCTTGAATTGGCGCTGACCCGGCTGTTTTCCGTCGTCCTCTTCTATCATTTCGCGTTCTTGGTAATTTCCATTGCCCTGCTCGGCCTCGGCGCGGGCGGCGTCTTCGCCTATTTGCTGAAAGGCCGGCTGGCCGAGATCTCGACTCGCACCTGGGCAGCGCGGATGTGCAGGGCGAACGCTTTGCTGATCCTGGTGGTCCTTGAGATCGTGCTTCACCTTCCCGTCGCGCTCACCGTATCGGGACGAAACTTCCTGAAATTGACGGTCGTGTATCTGGCGGCAGCGGTTCCCTTTTTTCTCACCGGGCTGCTGTTCTCTGTGGTCTTTGCGCGCGAAACCGGCCGCATCCCCCGCCTCTACGGCGCCGATCTGTGCGGCGGAGCGCTGGCTTGCCTGGCTGTCGTTCCCCTGCTCAACTGGCTGGGCGGGCCCAACACGATTCTGGTAGCCGGCATCGCCCTGGCGGTGGCGGCGGTGATTTGGGCAGATACCAGCAAGCGTCGCAGAAAAGCCGGTGTACTGGCTTTGGCGCTCGTCACAGTGACGGCCGTAAATCATTCCGGCCGCCTGATCGATGTCGTGTATGCCAAAGGTCGATTCCGCGATCCGGCATCGGTTGAATTTGCCCGCTGGAACGCGCTCTCGCGCGTCGAAGTCGATCGCCAGGGCCCGGCCCGGGTGATCGTCATCGATGCCGACGCCTCTACCTACATCATGAATGCGGATGTGTCGCGCTGGCACCAGACCGAATGGGAAAACGACCTGATGTCGGCTCCGCCAGCTCTGGCCAACGTGCTGCGCCCGCACGGGGACTTCGCGATCATCGGCCCGGGCGGTGGAGTCGACGTCCTGCGAGCTGTGGCGAATGGCAGCCCCAGTGTGACCGGCATTGAAATCAACCCCATCATTGCGACCACCATCATGCGCGGAGGTTACGCCGACTACGCCCAGCACCTCTACGAACGGCCGAATGTGCACATTCATGTCACCGATGGCCGGTCCTTCCTGCGCGCGACGCCCGAACACTTCGATGTTGTGCAGATGACCCTGGTGGATACCTGGGCGTCGACGGCAGCGGGAGCATTTGCGCTGAGCGAGAACAACCTCTACACGGTTGAGGCGTTCCGGGAATATTTCGATCACCTGAATCCCGACGGGATGATCGCCATCACCCGCTGGGAGTTCCGGCAGCCGCGCGAGGCGCTGCGGGTTGTGGCAGTGGCCATGGAAGCGCTGCATGGGCTGGGGGTGGCGCATCCGGAGCGCAACTTCATCGTCGCCTCGCTGGGAACGCTCGACGAAGACGGAATCCCCGTGGTGGTGCTCGTCAAAAAAAGCCCATTCACCGCGGAAGAGGAAGAAAGAGTGACGGCTCATTGTGAACGTTACTCTCGACTGGACCCGATCTACTTACCGTCCGAGCCGGGGAATAATCCGTTTTCCCAACTGATCGCCAGCAATAACCCGCAGGTTTTCGCGCGCCGCTACGCCTACAACGTGGCGCCGGTAAACGACAACGCTCCGTTCTTTTTCTTTACCTTGAAAGCCGGTCAGATTCTCGGCCAGATGAGTCTGCGCCACGGCATCGACTGGAAAGTGAACCTTGGGGTGCTGGTTCTTCTTCTGGTACTCGCCATTTCGGTGGTCGCGGTGCTGGTATTCCTGATTCTTCCCCTGGTCTGGCGCGGCGGCAGACCCCGCCAGTCTCCGCTTCCGCTCCTTTATTTCATCGCGGTTGGTTTCGGCTACATTCTGGTGGAGATCGCCTTCATCCAGCGTTTCGTACTGTTCCTGGGTCATCCCACTTACGCCCTGACAGTAGTAATTTTCCTGCTGATGGTCTCGAGTGGCGCCGGCAGCCTGTTTTCGCGTCGCTGGCTGCCACGCGCGGAGATGGGCTGGCTTCCTCTGTTGCTGATTCTGGTTACCCTGGTCGCCTATGTGTTCTTCCTGCCGGGCCGCCTAGCTGGGCTGGTCGGCATGGCGTTCGATGATCGACTGCTGGTCAGTGGTGTTCTGCTCATCCCACTGGGCTTTCTGATGGGCATGCCGTTCCCGACCGGCCTGCGCGCGCTGGCCGCCGCTCCCGCACCCGAATTTCCCAGCGGGCGGCCGGACAACGCCGTGGAATGGGCCTGGGCGATGAATGCAGCGGCGAGTGTTCTGGGATCGGTTTCCGCCATGGTGATCGCGATTCAATTTGGATTGACCGCCACGCTGGCTTGTGGAGCTGCCGCCTACCTGCTCGCCCTGCTGGTCATGCCTGCCCTGCGCGCGAAACCGGCTTAGGCTGCGCCTGATTTTGTTATTATTCTGCGATGGGCGTGCAGTGGGTAAGCGGAAGCAATCTGAGCTGTAACCGTGGGCCGGCGCGCGGCGTTCCGACTGGCGTTACGAGGAAATCATTTGCCTAGCCAGAAGCAGCTCAAGTGGTCGCAACTGCGGGTTGGGATCACGGTGATCGTTGCCAGTCTGGTGCTCGCATTTCTCTTGTTTCTCATGTCCGGTACGGCTGGCCTGTTTACTCGCCGCATCATTGTCAAATCCTACTTCGATAATGCCCAGGGTTTGCGGCGGGGCGCGCCCGTGCGCTTGAGCGGCGTCGACATCGGCAACGTGAAAGACATTATCATCGTCCCCGACAAAGATAAGCTTCAGACACCGGTGGAAGTGATCATGAGGATCAGCACCAGATATGGCTATGCGCTGCGTCGCGATTCCGTGACCTCCCTGGCGACCGCCGGGGTGCTGGGCGAGACCTTTCTCGATATCGACAGTTCGCAGGCCGTCGGCCCACCGCTCCAGGACGGAGACACGCTCCCGACGCAAATACACCCTGACTTCAATCAGGTGGTGCGCGCCAGCCAGGGCACGCTACAGAACATGGATGCACTGTTGAAACGCGCTGACCGGATCCTGGCGTTCGCCGAGAGCGGAAAGGGATCGCTTGGAAAACTCATTTACGACCCGACTCTCTACAATCGCTTTTCCGCCGCGGTGGGGGATTTTCAGAAGATCATCAGCGAGGTGAGCAACGGGCAAGGCAGCCTGGGTGCACTGATCAGCCGCAACGACGCCTATGAGAAGTTCACCGCCGTGCTCGACAGGATAAATGCTGTCATCGACGATATGCAGCAGGGCAAAGGCACCGTCGGAAAGTTCCTGAAAGATCCTTCGCTGTACAACAATGCCAACGACACGATTGCCAATCTCAAGAAGGTGACCGACGACATCAACGCCGGCAGAGGCACACTTGGCAGGTTAAGCAAAGACGAGGAACTGGCCAAGAAACTCGACATTACGATCACCAAGCTCTCCGAACTCACCTCGGAACTGCAGGCGGGTCAGGGAACCGCCGGCAGATTGTTAAAAGACGATAGCCTCTACCGGGATGCCGACCGCACGCTGAACCAGGCCGGTGACTTGCTGAAGGCAATCCGCGAAAATCCCAAGAAGTATCTCAGCATCAAGCTGCACATCTTCTGAGCACTTGGTGCTCGCCGATCTCTAACCGGCAACGCAAGCGGCAGGCGTTACTGCAAGCCACGGAGAAGAGCCTGGAGAAGATCGTCAAGGAAGTAGCGCGGCGGAAGAAGAAGCCGCTCAGTGCGGCGGCGATTGGGATGAAGGTGGGG
>Ga0123355_10015367_pt1 | contig 12021 bp, 8 predicted proteins | sample TergutEmb28metaG_3_FD_89872 | JGI IMG/M metagenome (GOLD analysis project Ga0123355, IMG submission 89872) | Embiratermes neotenicus P1 segment gut microbial communities from Petit-Saut dam, French Guiana - Emb289 P1 | ecosystem: Host-associated > Arthropoda: Insects > Digestive system > Gut ... | reverse complement strand
TTTGACGCCTAACGACTCCTATAGTGGTCGTACCGCACAGCTAACCTCTAAATGTTGCATTTTATATATTTATTCAACAAATATAGGTACTGAATATTTTAAACATGGTATATACTCTCCGTTTTTTCTTTTTCAAAATGCAGTTTGTTTCATAAATCTAACATATTTGGTTCCGGTATTATTCACATTTTATATACAGGGTGTGCTAAAATTTAAAAAAATAATTTCGGCGCCAAAAGGTTAAACTGATGGTACGTATAGTAACCACTGGGCTATGAAGTGTTAAATTTATCCGTCCGTAACTGACGATCCTCCAACATTGTACCCACAGGGGTCTGTCTGTCTGTCTGTCTATGCTGCTGGTACTCAAGCTGTCATGCGACCATTCGCAGTCTCTCGAACTGTATGCGAATTTTATTGGCGGATGACGTCACAGTCGCTAATGCTTGGCAGTTCTTGTCACTCCACCATCAGACCAGACCTACAGTAAATACGCGTTTCAAGAAGCGTTTTCTTCCCGCGCAGATTCGTCTACCGAACGACTAACCGCTAACATATAGCTCTTCATGAAAATTATTTCCAGAATACTTGTTAGGAAATCCGAACAATTTTGTGGCATCTGAAAATCAAAGACCTCTAGAGAGGGCGACATTCACTGTCACTCTGTGGACGGTATGTTGTCATGCGCAATGTGGCTTCATAAGGCACGAATGTGTGTGCTATGTGATGTGCTCACGGCCGTGTTGATGAACAGTCGAGTCTTTTGGGGAATGACGCCGTCACGGTTTTCGAAAGAGCTTCCTGAAGATGGACGCACCAAGGTTCGGTAGCTCTTTACGGACGGTCACGACGTCGCTCCCCACACAAAATTCTGCCCGCTCTCCAATTGTTAACTGGGCCTGTCTGTTTGTTTTGCAGCCGGTCTACGTTCCACTCTGCAGACTGCACAAGTACGTCGAAGTGTCTGAGCTGCCGGAGGAACTGGGCGGTACTTGGTCGTACTGCCACAACCAGTGGATACAGAACCGCATTGTACGTGGGCTGCTGGTGTCTGACCTTCAGCATACGGTGACTGACAGACAGACGGAAGGAATTCAGCTTCATTATACCGTGGAGAAAGCGTGACATGCGAGATTTTGGGCTTCCATATTCTGGGTGGGGTCACTGTGTTGCGGAATTTGTGGTCCTTGGCGTTTCCCATGATCCTAGTGCCTGCATCTTACTGAGTCGGGATTTGCGACAGAAGTGACTCTTCTTGCACCTCTCGACCCTTGTATGCTTGGGCACCTCAACCACTGAAGATGAAGGCAATACGCCCGTTCGAAACGTCGGAAAGCGCAAACCTTGCAACACAGGAGGCCTCACTCCTCACTGTTTGACGTAACACGTTCTGGTTATCTTGTTATTAGCCCTTCACTGTCGGTCAAATTTGAGTTGTTATTGTGCCTTTGAAGTTTGGTTTGCTGAATTAAGGTGGCTGGGATGGGATCCAGTGGAGAGCTGCAGTGAAGTTGATGGTTAAATTTTGATTACATAAAATTCTGATGTTTCTTCAGCACCCCTCATCTCATTATTTTCTTAGAAAGAATCTAAAGGCTTGTAAACTGTATAGCGACTTTCGTAAAAGTAGACAGTACAGAATTTTAGGTCACCACATTCTCTGTAGCAGTGGTTGCTGGAATGCAGACCCACCACATTCTCCGTAGCAGTGGTTGCTGGCGTGTAGACTCACCACATTCTCTGTAGCAGTGGTTGCTGGCATGTAGACTCACCACATTATCCGTAGCAGTGGTTGCTGGCATGCAGACTCACCACATTCTTCGTAGCAGTGGTCGCTGGCATGTAGACTCACCACATTCTCCGTAGCGGTGGTTGCTGACATGTAGACTCACCACATTCTCTGTAGCAGTGGTTGCTGGCACATAGACTCACCACATTCTCTGTAGCAGTGGTTGCTAGCCTGTAGACTCACCACATTCTCTGTAGCAGTGGTTCCTGGCCTGTAGACTCACCACATTCTCTGTAACAGTGGTTGCTGGCCTGCAGACTCGCCACATTCTCTGTAACAATGGTTGCCAGCCTGTAGACTCACCACATTCTCTGTAGCGGTGGTTGCTAGCCTGTAGATGGCGGACATCCGCCAGTTCGCAGGGTCATTCGAAAGGCCCTGCGTATTTCCGTAACTTTGCAACAGGGGCTGTTCTTGTATCCAGCGTTGGTTTCGCTGTTCCAGTACGTGGAGGCTTTCACTAAGGAGGCAGAGGGCGCTGTCACAGAAATGGAGAAGCTGCGTCAGCGCCTCACGAGGTTCACTGCAGGCATGAGGGTGAGCAGCGCGGAAGAGGCGCTCAGCGTCAACAGGGAGGCGTTCGACATAACATTGGACCTGGCGCAGAAGGTCCTGCAAGCAGGTTAGAGCCTGATAGGACGTGGCAAGGGGAGGCTTTTGCAAATAAGCTTATATAGACTGAATATCTGATTAGCCTAGCACCACCAGCAGTTGGTGTGCAGTTCTAATGATAGCATACAGGAAGAGTGTGCCTCCACCTAGGACAATTAACCATCATCATTCTGCCCGGTATTATCTGGTTCATATTACACATTTAAATGCTAATATTAATATAAATTTATTTAAACACCCAGTCCGTACCGCGTAGTAAACACTCTCCGTCTCAGTTATACAAACCAGTCAGTTAATGCTGTAAAGGGAAATAATCGCTGTTTGTTCTCAGATCCACACAGAACACATAAATACAGTGTGTGGGCAGAACGTAGAATTGTTGAAGTGCTAAACCTGGCGGTACATATAGTGACCACCGGGCTGTAAAGGGTTAAATCTCGGTTATAAAACCAGCCACTTAATGCTGTATAGGGAAATAATTTCTGTTTGTTCTCAGATCCACACAAAGCACATAAATACCCTGTGTGGGCAGAACGTAGTATTGCTGAATGTTAAACTGGTGGTACATATAGTTACCGCTGGGCTTTGAATGGTTAATAATAATAATAATAATAATAATAAATATACCGTCCACAGTTCATCTGACTGTGTGTCTGTCGGTTTAGATATAAGTGCTTCTGAAACAGGAATATCTTGCAACATAAAGTGTATTTTGTGTGGGCCGATCTGTCGCAAGGCCTCTGTCTCGCAGGAAAACGCAGGTGAGAATCGAACCCGCTACCCACGTTTAAGATCTGCCAGATTATATTAAAAACTCTCTCAAATAAAAGAGCCATAATTGTCTTAGTGGTGCAGCAGGTACACGTGTTTATAGCACTAAGTGTGAACAGCAAACGGGTACTTAAATGAATGCATGGCATATTTCCAAATCGGCTTGTCTCATTCGTCAATACGTGGTGTCCCTTTTATAGTGTCCCCGAGAATGGTAACTTTATCGCATAGAAGGCCTGCGTCTGCCGGGACATCAGCGCTTTCTTGGTACATACAAATATATTATACACATGTTGCAGGACAGCCCTATGACCGAGCAGGGTTGTGGTGCGGTAAGGATTTGCAATTGTGTACGGAAAGTACCCTGTTCGAATCTCACTCAGCCTACTTGCTAGGCCTACTGAGAAACGTCACACTTGTTGCTCGTTATCTGACCTCCAGATAAGGTAGTCGTTTATTGTGTCGTTTCGCACATTCCGACAGATGTCACGGGGCGTCCGTCTGTGCGATGTACCTGGCTGGAGCATTGATAAATGGCGCTGAGGGGCTTCATGTTGCAGGCAAGGAACTGTTGCAGCGGCACCTGGCCGACAGAGACACATCAACACCCCAGGACGTGCTGGACACGAGGGTGAAGGTGCAAAGATTTCTGGAGATCATACAGGGCAAGGAGGCGCTGGCTGAGGAGGCGTGGCTGTCCATGCAGAAGCGTTTGGTGGATGCCAAGGAGATCAGCATTCTGGAGAGGGGCGTCACTCGGGTCACGAACTGGATCCTGGGTCCAGCAGAGATGATGCTGAATGGTCAGCAGGAAGTTGGCTTTGATGTAATTTCCGCTGAAGAATTGCGGCAGGAGCACGAGACGCTGGAACTACAGTGCAGGGTGGGTTCGGCCACGTCGCGAAATGGCGACTGCCACAGCCAACCGAATGGCGTTTCTCGGGCGTCTGTTTAGACACTCCTGCGCACGAACCACATCTTTTGGCTGTGATACGGAAGCCTTGTAATTATGACGGGTGTTGTGCTTGTGTTAACGGATGTCCCGCCTTCATACTATTCACATGGAATCTAGAGAGGTTTGGTCGTGTAGGATGGTGGCCTTTACAACCCGAGGGGGGGGGGGGGGGTGGCTTTGGCTGAAGGCCTCCGGGAGGAGTGGTGGGGGTCGGGAATGCAGACCCTGCCCTCTTCTCATTGCAACCAAGCAATGGCATTATACCTGAGGAAAACTACAGGATAGTTTAGTAACAGCAGCCGAAAAGTTTTGGGCGGATCCTTCCTGTGGCCTTCTTGTTCTGCATGATATACAGAACTAGTTCGTACCTCACAGAGAACTCATACCTTCATCGTTTTATTGACCAATACGTTAGTACTATAAAGATCAAGAATTGCTGTGCAGTGGTGCAGGTCATACGTACAGAACAGATAAACTATGGTGTAGCGGGTGGTAAGTATAGTTACCTCTGAGCAAATGAGCTCAAGTGGTAACGCTTCTGACTTATAGTTGGGGGTCTTACCGATTTTAATCTCTGAATTACACTGAATGATATTTCACGATCCACTTGAACTGAATTTAGTCACCCTGAAGATGGCAGCGCTATGTTCCGCCGAGGCATCAGAACATTAAACCACTGCGCCGTGCAGAAACCCAAGAGAAGGCCGTCGCCTGAGCTACAACGGCCACTGCAGTCCAGCACACTTCTGTACATTTTGTTTTTAAGCGCATTCGCGAAACAGTTGTTAACAGCGACTGTCAGCTTTACGTCCGTCCGTCCGCATGGCACAACCCGGGTCTTTCTGGATGCATTTGTGTGAAGTTTTTGTATAGGGCAGTTCTACTGAATTCCGTCAATCAAATTCAAATTTGATTGATATCAGGCAGAAATGACTGGCGTTTGATGTGAGGACCTGCTTCCTTGTATGGTCTCTTCTTGTAATGGGCACAGCCATTGCGCTCTGTGAAGTATGATTTGAGGCCGAAGAAACAGTCGACGATTTCAACAGAATGATCGGATTTGATCAACTCTGAATGTATTAAGCCAAGAACTGTAGACTGTTGTCAAAATACGCAGAAAATCTATTGGGAAAACAACACAGTGACAGCAACAGAAATGTTTCAGACTGCCTGCGTTTCCTAACTTGTTTGCCCTCTATCTGCGGCTAGTGTCCTAAGATGTGTCCACATATACTCTTAGTATTTCTCACTGTCATTTTCTAAGCATTTCTAGTTTTGTCGTTGCGTGTAGCAGTCTTCCCATCTTTTCTCGTCTGATTTGCTGTTAGTGCCAGGAGTGCACTACAGTTTGCATGGTCACCCATTTACCTGCAGAACACTAACAGTGTCGTCGCCACTCGCTCTGTCGCAGGACACGTATGGCCACTACGCCGAGCTGCTGCACAAGATCGACACACTGCCGCGTTGCGACGTCGTGCTGCCGGAAGACTTGAAGTCGCAGAGAGATTTCATGGACTTTGTGTGTCGCAGTTTCGCGACGCGACTCGAGAGGCGTCGCAATGTCCTGATTACGTCACTAAGATTTTTTCGGCTGGTTTCTGAGGTTAGTTGTCATTATCACATTGGCAGAAGGACACGAGGGCTGTGCTGTTGGTGCCTTCTGTGACAGTGTGCAAGTGAATCACTTCCAAATAGCAGGAGGTTGTTGATCTGCTCTCTGTTGAACACCCGGTTGTAACGGCACATTTTGTGCAGCTCTGTTTAGACATTTATTGTACTTTAATTTGTCTAAATATTTCCCTAAATTTCTTTTACGCGTGTTTTGTTTGAATAGGACCGACAGCTTCATTAGCTAAGCACAGAGAGCAGCAGCTACCTTTAGCCAGATTTTATAAGGAACTCATATTTGGAATTAGATGAAAGACTGAGATATGGTTTAGTGCATGTTGATGATAGGTAACACAGTCACAGACAGACAGACGGACGTGATATACACATCTGGTCTTATTTTTTCTTCTTTAATGAAGAACGACCAATAATTGGATTTGTTTCTTTTCAGTATTTCGACCGAACAAACGAAGTGTTTGAATTCTTACTGCAGCGTGATAATGTGGAAGGTTTGGAGTCGGCTGACAGCATGTTGGTAGAACTGCAAGAGAGTCAGATAAGTATAGGTACATTCATGCTTACACAATGTTAGTAGAACTGCAAGAGAGATAAATACTGGTACATTTCTACTTACACAATGTTGGTAGAATTGCAAGAGAGATAAATATTGGTACATTTGTACTTACACAATGTTGGTAGAACTGCAAGAGAAATATGGGTACATTTCTACTTACACAATGTTGGTAGAACTGCAAGAGAAGTATGGGTACATTTCTACTTACACAATGTTGGTAGAACTGCAAGAGAGATAAATATGGGTGCATTTCTACTTACATGGTGTTGGTAGAACTGCAAGAGAGATAAATATGGGTACATTTTTACTTACATGGTGTTGGTAGAACTGCAAGAGAGTCAGATAAGTGTAGGTACATTCATGCTTACACAATGTTGGTAGAACTGCAAGAGAGATAAATATTGGTACATTTCTACTTACACAGTGTTGGTAGAACTGCAAGAGAGATAAATATTGGTACATTTATACTTACACAATGTTGGTAGAACTGCAAGAGAAATATGGGTACATTTCTACTTACACAATGTTGGTAGAACTGCAAGAGAGATAAATATGGGTACATTTCTACTTACTTGGTGTTGGTAGAACTGCAAGAGAGATAAATATGGGTACATTTCTACTTACATGGTGTTGGTAGAACTGCAAGAGAGTCAGCTAAATATAGCCACATTTGTGCCTTAAACATCCATATGTAATATTGTAAAGATCAGACGTTGTGCTTGTTATTTGCACTGAATATGTGTTTGGAAGTTCTGAGCAGCACAGGCAGGCGCTTTTACCTTGTTATGGTCTCTGTGTTTTGAAGTCTTGACCGCTCATGGTGCTCGTGACAGACCATCAGTCGCGAGACGTCCATCAGCTCTTCCCGTTCCAAGATAATCCTGTAAAGACTCAGATTACGCTGAATTATGTATAAAGATCCAGTCCGTACCGCGCAGTAAACACTCTCCGTCTCGGTTACAAAAACCTGCTGCATAGTGAAATAATCGCTGTTTGTTCTGACCAGTGAGCACCATGCAGATCACATAATGTTAAACCTGCTGGTACATGTACGTGTACGTAGTATCCGTGACCAGCGAGCTTAAGGGCTTAATTTGCGCCCTTATTGCAAATAATTTGTAGAAACGCGAACACTTCACAAGTCTCGCTGCAGTTCAACTTGTGTTCCATGCACTAACACAGCATTGCAATTTACCAGAACTCCTGGGGCGAGAGGTGATGAAGGAAGGAGAGAAGCTGGCGGACATCTTGTCGATGCCCGTAAAGGACGCATTGGGTCGCGACGTGGAGGTCAATTACGAGAGCGATATCGCCAATGTGTTGGAGCTCCTGGACGCCACGATGGCCAGGAAGAACATCTTCAGCGACAGTGTGGAGCTGCACAAGCTGACGCTGGCGCAAGTGGCGCATGTTCGAGCCTACGAGAGGGACGCTGCGCAGGCCGTTCAGTGGCTGGACGATCTGTTCCAGGTCAGCAGGTATCCGTCACTGTGCTGTCTGCAGGGCTGCGAACAGGCGTTGGTTTCATGGGATCGGACGTGGCAACGGTCCGTCTTGAAAAACACAGCTCCTCGGCCGATCAAGACATCCCCCATCACCTTCTTCACAACAGCCTGCTACTTGCTCCATTCGTAAACCAAGTTGCTTTAGGCAACTCCTTAAAATCTTGTTTTTAAGTTCCATTTTAAAATTAGCTTTGCATTTACGCCTAGGTCATCCAAGTTGCTGTTTTCCTTCATCTTTCGCCCTCCAAACCCTGTATGTATGCCCCTTCTCCCCTCCACGTCCCACACGCTCCACCCACCTCACTTTTGATTTGGTCGCAGAAATATTATTGGCCGAGGAGCAGAACCCACGAAGCTCCTCGTCATGCAGTCTACTCCAGTCTCTCTCAATTCCTCCCTCTTACGACCGGAAATATTTCTTAGCACCCCATTCTCAAGCACAATCTGTGGTCTTCCCTCAATGTAAGGCCAAGTTCACATCCCTGTAAGACAAGAGGCGTAATTATTCTGACAAGGGTAAAGGAAGTGGGAGCTGTTTGACATCGGTACAGTGACTGTTCTACGGGGTGGGCGATCTGGGGTTCAGTTCCTGGCAGGGGCAAGAGATTCTTCTATTCTGCAAAACGTCCAGACGGTGCTGGGCGCCAATTGGACGGTGCGTGACAGTGACCAGCGGCGAGCGGTGCGCCGCCAGGCGTCACGCGAAAGGGATAAGTGATGTAGTGATGCGAAGAATTGTCAGATAAAATAATGTTTATGGATATTTGCATGCTTATGGCTAATTAAACGTACTATATTACATTTAATTACAGTGGAACTCTGCTGCAGGCTTTTGGAATTAAACAACAAATTTTTTCGTTTGATGGATTTAGAACATTAATGTTTTACTTTCATTGAACCCTGAGTGTATGTGTATGGAGGATGTGTTGTAATTTGGTCTTTGTTTTGTAGTTGAGGATTGTACACAGTTGTACAAATGATAAACAAGATCTTTTGTGTGCTGTCAGCGAATGTTGTGTGGCGGATTGGTGTTAATCCTGTTGTAATGTGCGGGAAAGTGGGCTAACTCTGTTGTGCAGGGATATATTTATTGTAAGATTTGGTCGGTTAAAGATGCGAAGGAATTCGTACACCGCAGTACAGGGTGCAGGACGGCGATGACGAAAATAAACAGCAATTTGGGCAAAAGATGAGCAGGCTGTGAATGTAGCGGTGGGAGGAACGTATCAAAGGATGTATTAATGTCTCGCAAAGCTTTTCAGTTCAGGGGTCCTGCACTTCAAACAACACAGTATCAATGTGGGACAACCCTATATATTGCACCGAATACACAATTAAATAATGTCATGTCACATTGCTGTGTTTATTGTAGGTGATGCTGAAGGCACACATGCATGTAGGCTGTAATGTGTATGAGATCCAGTTTCAAAAGCAGGAACAGCAGTCCTTCCAGGAGACGGCTAAGGTAAGGGAATTCGTCATGTTTCGTTCAGACAGTATGGACTGCTGGTAGGAGTCAGCTACAGACTGCCATTTGTTTGCACAGGGAACGTACGAGTACGGGTGTCAGCTGCTGACTGCTGCACTGGCACTAAGACAGTCCTGTAAGCTGCCCACTGACAGCAACAGTCAGCTTTCTCAGAACCTCTGGAATTCCTGGAAGAGGCTGCAGACGGTGGGCCAGGAACAGATGACGCGCTTGCGTGTTTCAGCTGTCTTCCATCGCAGTGTTGACGAGGTACTCCGTAGCACAGCGCTGCAGTCGTTTTTGGGAATTAGTGACGTTGAGGGTTACATCCACAGAAACGGCCATCTTGAATGGCTGGTGGAGTCTGAGTCCTATCTTGTGTGTGTCTACGGGCGAAACGTGTTCTCAAATGGTGTACGATAGAGAGAGAACAATTTAAGACAACGTCTCTTTGCATAACCCTATAACTTAGCACAGCACACAAAAGGGTGCCTGTTGCAGAAAACAAGTATCAGTCGTCAGTTTAACAAGTCAAGGTGCCGGACAGAAATGGAATACTTTGGTATGTGCAAGTCGTTGTGCTTCCTGAACTGAATGAAAAGTATCTTTTACTTCGTTGGCACAGCTTTGTTGGTAAACAGGAGATTGTTTACCGACGAAGTTCTTTGTAGAAATGGAACATTCTGAGTTGACGATACGGTGGCAGGATTTGGAGGCAAGAAGGTCGTGGCCTAATTCACAGTACTGTCCGGACCGAGGTAGCTCAGTCAGTATAGTGAGTACATTGCCGGGCGGATAATCTGAGATTTGAATTTCGGAATGCACTAAATATACAAAATGGGCAACTCTTAGTGTCATTTGCGACACACTAAACACTGTAAGTGCTGTATGTGCAGTAAACAGGAGACAATCCAGACTGGCAAGTGCATAAAGTGACGTCTGGACAGCACTTTATAGCACGAATATACAAAATGAAAAATATTCCATCAGGCACCGTTTAGTAAAAGGGAGGGTAGGGGGGGGGGGGGGGGGGGTTAATAACTGCCCTTCCCTCCTTCCCAAAATGCGGATAATTTTTTGACTGGCTGATGAACTGTCATATTCTCAAGAAGGACTCTGCTTCGTGGAATTAGACAGTCATTCCGTTAGTTGGTTAGGTGCTGGATCTGTGTGATTGACAAAATTCAGTGTTTTGATGTTGAATTGAATGTTGTGGCAGCACTGCAACCAGCTGCGGGATCTGATGGAGACGGTGAAGGTCGTGTTCCAGGGCGCCGGGCTGCACAAGTTTCTGACCGCCAGAGAGCGTCTATTGCTAGAGGTTGGTCGAATGGTGCGGCTGGGGAGACTGCTGCGTACCCGGCTGAGGGAGCCGCTGTGTGCTGAGCAAGGGTAAGTGGGGCTGACTGAGGGAACACACCCTCTGGGGCAGCAGGATTCATTGAATTAAATAACTACATTCCGGGATGTGCGGTAAAATATTTTGTCTGTCAGTTATACAATACAAATCAACGAAATGCATTATTTCCTGATTAGCATTTTAATTTTTTGATTTCGTTTACCGTCTTGCTGCAGACGAATCCTCGGGTTTCGAAACATGTATAAGATATCAAAAATTAAGAAATTAAATATTAATTTAGACAACCCGCATTTTGTTGGTTTATAATGTATCACTGTATTACAATGCACGGTGCAAAACACACAATCTATCTGACAACTCGCATCATAGGTGTAACTTGTCTAGTAACACTGGGGGGCAGTAAAATCGACCACGGTTTAGTTTAAAAAGGAGTCAAGTTAAAAACAGGGGGAAGATCCGTTGGGCCCAGTCCTTAATGTATACATACACCCCTTTCTCCCCGCTGTCACCCCAGATGCACACGTTTTTGACTGACTATCCATAAAGGCAAAGTTTACCCTAGAACACGCCACGAAGGCCCAGATGGGGAGTAGAGGTATAGCTCTACTCTTTCTTTAACCGCGGCGCTAGTTAGGAGTGGGTGGTCAACGCCACGCCCCGGTCGCTTTGCCCTTGGGAAAGACCCGATACCCATTATATAGAAGGCTGGATGGGCCTCGGGGCCGGTCTGGACGGGTGCTGAAAATCATCCCCTTACCGGGATTCGATCCCCGGACCGTTCAGCCCGTAGCGAGTCGCTGTACAGACTACGTTAGACTGACTGTTCATGAATGAAAAAAAAAATATTGGAGGGGCATTTGCCTCCCCTTCTTGGCCCCCCACTTTCCCGCCCCCGAGTTTTTCCTTTTGTTTTGATTCTTTTTAGCACTCAGAAAGAATACAGTGTATAAGCTAATGTGATGATTCTACAAGCACACTACGATACCCTGTGTTGCTATGACGTGTAGGGTATTCATCCAGCGATGTCACCTCAGGTGCCTTGCAAGTCTAAAGGCCAGCATCGTTTCAGTCTCCTGCTGTTTACAGGTTGTAGTAGTGGCTGTAATAGTCGACTGGGATGGGCTTCCAGTTTGTTGTGATGTTTACTGAGTCTTTCATGGATGACGTCACTTACGTAGAGGCTGTTGAAGTCTGTATGTAGAGTATGATTTGTTACATACCGGGGTGCATTTGCTATTGCTCTGAGAATTGTGTAATGGGATCTCTGCATGATGACTGTTGGACTTGCTGGCGCAACTGCACAGGTCTATTCCGTAGCTCCATATCGGTTCGATTGCCGCTTTGTAGATGAGTAATTTGTTTTGTATAGATAGAAGGGG